>Ga0315312_1000900_pt1 | contig 27379 bp, 24 predicted proteins | sample TDP7_MG_FD_203629 | JGI IMG/M metagenome (GOLD analysis project Ga0315312, IMG submission 203629) | Freshwater sediment microbial communities from Lake Towuti, South Sulawesi, Indonesia - TDP7 | ecosystem: Environmental > Aquatic > Freshwater > Lake > Sediment | place: Indonesia: South Sulawesi... | reverse complement strand
TTTCAGTCTGGTCTTCTGAGCTTAAGGAGTGAGGCCTTGAGAAGGGTCTCTGAGAAGGCCTCGCTTGAGATCAGTCCTGAGGATGGGCGACGTCTTGGGATTGAGGATGGAGAGATGGTGCAGGTCTTAAACCCTCAGGGTCGATCGTTGAGGACGAAGCTGAAGTACTCCTCAAGACCTGCCTCAGGAGTCATCACTACCCTCCACCCGTGTTCAATTATCGAGGAAGGAGGAATGTCCTCGGTAAAAGTTGAAAAGGTCAATGAGGAATAGATGATTCATTCCAATACACTCGATCCCAATTTCAAATTTCTCATAGCCAAAGAACCAGGGGGAGAAAACATCAAGAGATGTTTCTCCTGCGGGACCTGTTCGGTTGGATGCCCCATCCGGGAAGTTACAGAACGTTACAACCCAAGACGAATCATCCGAATGGCTTTGTTAGGTTTAAAAAAAGATGTCCTCCAGAGTGAGTTTATCTGGTTATGCGCTTCCTGCTATACCTGTTTTGAAAGATGCCCTCAGGATGTCAGGATCCCTGAATTGATGAATGCCATCAGAAACATTGCTGTGAGAGAAGGGTTTCTTCCCCCATCGATGAGGATGCAGCTGGAACTTCTCTCCTCTTTTGGTCGACTATTAGAGATTACCGATTTTGAGAATGAAAAGAGAAAGACGTTAGATCTCCCACCCGTTCAGGCGAAGACAGAGGATGTAAAAAAGATTCTTGAAAAATTGGGGCTTCATGGTGAAGAAAAGGTCGAAGAGTAGTCCTTCCAACCCACAATATACCCTTTTCTTGGGATGTACAGTTCCAGTCAGGGTTGTCAATTATGAGATCTCTGCCAGAAGGGTGGCCAAAGAACTTGGGATCCATCTGGCGGACATCCCAGAATTCAGTTGTTGTGGTTACCCTGTTAAATCGATTAACCACTACGCCTATCTCCTGATGGCAGCGCGGAATTTTGCCCTTGCGGAGAAGAAGGGACTACCCATCTCTACTCTCTGCAGCGCATGTTGCGGCGCTCTCACCGAAGCCAATCATGAGATCCAAGAGGACAAATCACTTCAAAAAAGGATCAATGACGATCTCTACCAGTGGTTGGGAAAACGGTATGAGGGAGAAGTCCGGGTCACCCATTTTATTCGAGTCCTTCAGCAAGAGATAGGAGTTGAGAGGATCGTGGAAGAGATTAAATCCGATCTCTCCTCCCTTCATCTTGCGCCTCACTATGGGTGCCACTACACCAAGCCAACAACGATTTATGGAAGAATAGAGGATCCTGAGAATCCAAAGAGCTTAGATGAGCTGATCGAGGCCAGTGGAGCCAAATCGATATCTTATGAAAATAAACTTCAATGTTGTGGGGGCGGAGTGTTGGCCATCGACGAAAGCGTGGCCTTAGCCGTGGCCCGGAGCAAATTGGACCATATCCGAGCCCATCAGGCTGACGCCATGGTTCTCCTCTGTCCTTTCTGTAATATTATGTATGAATCGAACCAGCGGAAAATCGAAAAGGTTTACGGTACAGAATATAAGCTGCCCGTTCTCTTCTATCCCCAACTCTTAGGATTGGCGATGGGGATCGATCCCGATGAATTGGGATTGAAGATGAATCGCGTGAGGCCAACGGAACTGTTGAAGAAGCTTAATGTGAGAGCAGGTTGAGATGGGCCAGGTATCCCCATCCAAAGATTCGACTGGTGCGGTATTGGTCGTCGGTGCTGGAATTGGAGGGATTCAGGCCTCTTTAGACCTTGCTGAGTCGGGCCTTAAAGTCTATCTCATAGAAAGGAACTTGAGTATTGGCGGCCATATGGCCCAACTTGACAAGACCTTCCCCACCAACGACTGCTCCATGTGTATCATGTCTCCGAAATTGGTCGATGCAGGCAGGCACCGGAATATTGAGATTCTGACCAATGCAAGAGTTGAAAAGGTTGAAGGAGGTCCTGGACATTTTAAGGTCTTGGTCAGCAAAAAGTCCCGTTATGTGACTATCGAAGACTGTAAGGGATGCGGCGATTGTGCAAAAGTATGTCCTGTAAAAATACCCAATGATTACGAACAGGGCCTGGTGACCCGAGCGGCCATCTACCAGCTCTTCGCCCAAGCCATGCCGAGTGCGTATGGCATAGAGAAGAGAGGAACACCTCCCTGCCGGGCGGCCTGCCCGCTCCATGTCAATGCCCAAGGATATATCGCCCTCATCACAGCCGGCAAGTTTAAAGAGGCCCTCGGCCTCGTTAGGGAAAGACTGCCTTTTCCAGGGATTCTTGCCTATGCCTGTTCCCATCCTTGCGAGAAGGAGTGTAAAAGGGCCGAAGAGGATCGCCCCATCTCCATCTGCAAGCTAAAGAGATTTCTTGTGGAGCATGTCGAGGAACCCGAGTTCGAGTTCAACCTCTCTGAAGAGAAGAACCAGAAGGTAGCCATCATCGGTTCAGGCCCGTCTGGATTGATGGGAGCCCATGATCTAAGAAGAATGGGTTATGGGGTGGCCATCTTCGAATCCCAAAATAGATTGGGCGGTCTTCTCACCAATGGTTTTCCTCCTTATCGCTTACCAAGGGAGGTCGTCGAAAAGGACCTCTCCATCATCGAAAAGATGGGAATAGAACTCCATCTCAACAAGAAAGTTGGAAGGGATATCGCTTCTGACACCCTCCTGAAATCCTATGATGCCATCTTCATTTCAACCGGTGTCGCTGGAACAGAATCGATGATCCATGCCTTTAAAGGGTTGAAGAAAACGCGATGGGGAACCATTCAGGTCAATCCCATCTCCCTCGAAACGGGCCTAAAAGGGGCTTTCGCAGGAGGTGACTCCGTCACCGGTCCTGGCACCACTGTTGAATCCATGGCCCATGGCAGGAAGGCAGCTGTCTCCATCGATCGATACCTTCGCGGTGAGGATTTAATCCAAGGAAGGGAGAGTGAGGGAAAGCAGATCTCACCCTTACGAAGCCTGCTTTCCGAAGCCGTTAGGGAAGAACGAGCTTCTCCACCTGATATGGTCAGGCCTTTTGAACCAGGCCTCACTCTTGAAGAAGCCATTGAAGAGGCAAAGCGCTGCCTCCAATGTGGAGGCTGTTCAGAATGTATGGAATGTGTCAAGGCGTGTGAGGCAAAGGCTATCGACCATCAGATGAGGGATGAGCAGTTGGAGATTGAAGTTGGCTCGATCATCCTCTCCCCTGGATTTGAGGAGTTTGACCCATTCCGAAAATCTGAATATGGCTACGGCAGGTTTCGCAATGTCGTGACGAGCATCGAATTCGAGCGATTCCTTTCTGCCTCAGGGCCCTTTAAAGGCCAAATCCTGAAACCCTCCGATGGCAAACATCCTAAAAGAGTGGCCTGGATTCAGTGTGTGGGATCGAGGGATCCCCATATCGGAAAAGGGTACTGCTCTTCTGTCTGCTGCATGTATGCTACCAAAGAATCGGTCATCGCCAAAGAGCATGATCCTGAGACGGAGGCCACGATCTTCTATATGGATATGAGGGCCTATGGAAAGGATTTTGATAAGTATGTCGAGAGGGCAAAAAAAGAATACGCAGTCCGTTACATCCGGTCTCGAATCTCCCATGTCCAAGAGGACCCGAAGACAAATAACCTGATCATCCATTATGAGACAGAAGAAGGTGTGAAAGTTTCCGAGGAGTTTGACCTCGCCGTCCTTTCCGTTGGTCTCGAACCTTTGAGAGACCATCAAGAGACGGCCAAAATATTTGGGATCGACCTCAACCCTTATGGATTCGCTAAGACATCAACATTTCATCCGTTACAGACCTCGAAGCCAGGAATTTTCGTAGGCGGTGTCTTCTCAGGACCGAAGGATGTTCCTGAGACTGTAGCACAGGCGAGCGCAGCAGCTGCGGAAGCCTCTTCTCTCCTCGCGGATGCAAGAGGCACAATGGTAACCGAGAAAGAATATATCTCTGAGATAAATGTGAATTATCAAGGCCCCCGTATCGGAGCCTTCATCTGCCACTGTGGGATCAATATCGGAGGGATTGTCGATGTCCCGGCTGTCGTCGAATATGCCCGGTCATTGCCCCATGTGGTCTATGCAACGGATAATCTGTATACCTGTTCCCAAGACTCCCAGGAGGCAATCAAAAAGGCGATCGAACAATATAACTTAAACCGAGTGGTCGTCGCCTCATGTACACCGAGAACCCACGAACCTCTCTTTCAGGATACGATTCGTGAGGCAGGCCTCAACCGTTATCTTTTTGAGATGGCCAATATTCGGGACCAGTGCTCCTGGGTTCACATGCAACAATCCAGAGAAGCAACGGAGAAGGCAAAGGATCTGGTGAGAATGGCCATCGCCAAGGCGGCTCTCCTCGAACCCCTCTCCACACAAACGGTTGAAGTGGCTCAGAGGGCTTTGGTCATTGGAGGAGGCTTGGCCGGAATGACTGCGGCCCAAAAGATCGCACAGTCAGGCTTTGAAGTCTATTTGGTTGAAAGAGAGCGAGCCTTGGGCGGAAAAGCAAGAAGGATCCATTTCACCCTTGAAGGGATGGATGTCCAATCCCACCTGGAGACACTGATCGGAGAGGTGGAGAGAAACCCGCGCATCCATCTCCTCACTGAAGCGACCATCGAAAGGATAGAAGGATTTGTTGGGAATTTTAAGACGGCTGTCAGGAGAGATGGCAAGATTGAAGATCTCAGTCATGGCATTATCATCGTCGCTACAGGCGCAGAGGAATATCGTCCCACGGAATTCCTTTATGGTTTCGATGCCCGTGTCATAACGCAAATGGATCTGGAAAATCAGATGGCCCTCCATCCCGACTCTCTCAAGTCTCTGAAAAATGTCGTCATGATTCAGTGCGTCGGTTCAAGAAACGAAGAAAGGCCCTATTGTAGTCGGATATGCTGTTCTGAAGCGATTAAGAATGCATTAAGGCTCAAGTCCATCAATCCAGAGAGCAATGTCTATGTCCTCTATCGGGACGTTCGAACCTATGGGTTTAAAGAAGACTACTATGAGAAGGCGAGAGAGAATGGGATCCTCTTCATCCGTTACGATCAGGAAAAGGAACCCTACGTCGAAAAGGGGGAAAATGGTGTCCATGTGGTCGTCTATGAACCGATCCTTCGGGATGATTTGCTCATTGAGGCAGATCTTCTCGTGCTGAGCCCGGGAATTGTTTCATCTCCTGTAAATGAACCCCTCTCAAAGATGTTAAAGGTACCGTTGAATGAGGACGGCTTCTTCCTGGAAGCTCACATGAAACTGAGACCGGTCGATTTCGCCACAGACGGAATCTTCTTGGCAGGCCTTGCCCACAGTCCTAAATTGATCGATGAGACTATTTCTCAGGCCAATGCTGCTGTGGCCCGGGCCCTGACCATATTGACGAAGACGCACCTCGAAACGATCGGCACGATCTCCGAAGTGGATGAGAGGAACTGCATCGGATGTGGTCTCTGTGAAAGTCTCTGCCCGTATCAGGCGATCGAGATTGTCTGGAAAAGGACGATCGTGGGCGAAAAACTGGTTGCCCAGATCAACAAGGTCCTTTGCAAAGGATGCGGTGCTTGTACTGCTTCTTGTCGATCGGGCTCCATCGACCTGAAGGGATTCTCTACCGAAGCCATTGTGGCCCAGATTGCAGAATTAGCAATGGGGTAATTCTCCCCCACCCTCTCCCTCCCCCACGAGTGGGGAGGGAAAAAGGGAGAGGGAAAGGGTATTAAAAACTTTAATGGAAGCCCATTGGGAACCTAAAATTTTGGCCTTTCTCTGTAACTGGTGTTCTTACGCGGGTGCAGACCTGGCCGGGACATCGAGGATCCAGTATCCTCCGAATATCCGGGTCATTCGAGTTCCCTGCTCTGGCAGAATTAATCCCCTTTTCATCCTTAAGGCTCTCCAAAGCGGAATCGATGGGGTATTGGTTTCTGGTTGCCATCCAGGGGATTGCCATTATCTCTCTGGGAACTATATCGGGAGAAGGAAGTCAGCCACACTGAAGCGCTTTCTCGAATTCCTCGGGATTGAAGAAGGTCGGGTCCAATTCTCATGGGTCTCTGCAGCAGAAGGTGGAAAATTTTCCCAAGTCGTCCAAGAGGTAACAGAGGACATTAAGAGATTGGGACCCATTAAGAGATTCGTAAAAAATAGGGTTCAAGGGGTCTAGGATTCAAGGGTTCCAGTGAAATGATTCAACAAAAGATTAGGGAAAAGGCAAAAGAGCTCCTTTCGAAGAAGGAAGTCGATCTCATCATCGGCTTTGGTGAAGGAACACTCCCTCTTCGGGCAACGCCCATATTTATAAGGACTCCCGAAGAGGCGGATCGTTTGATCTGGAACTCTTTCTGCGAAAGTAACCTTGCCATCTACCTCCATAAATTCAGTCAATTCAAGGTGGGCTTGATCGTCAAAGGGTGTGATGCCCGTTCCGTTATTGCCCTTTCTCTTGAAAAGAGATTCAGGACCAATCCCGTCTTTCGCATTGGTGTGCCCTGCCAGAGGATGGTGGATCGAAGAAAAGTGAAGAAAGCGGTAAGAGGAGAAATCCTCGAGGCTTATGAAGAAGGCGATCAAATCATTGTCAAAGGAGATGGTTTTCAGATCTCTTTAAACCGAGATGATTTTCTCTATCATTCCTGTCAGGTTTGTACTCATCGAAATCCAACACATGCGGATCTATTGGTTGGAGATCCCTTTGAAGAATCGCCTCTTTTGGAAATTCCTCCAGAGGTTAGGGAGTTTGAAGAGATGTCTTCTGAGGAACGTTGGAGATTTTTTGAGAAGGAGACGAGCCGTTGTATTCGATGCTATGCCTGCCGGGAAGCCTGTCCTATGTGTTACTGTAGAGAATGCTTCGTCGACAGTTCTCGCCCCAAGTGGCTTGAGAAGAGCCTCTCTCCTTCAGACCTTCAATTTTACCACATCGTGAGGGCTTATCATCAGACAGGGAGATGTTCAGGGTGTGGGGCCTGCGAAAGGGCCTGTCCTATGGAGATTCGGCTCACCTACCTTACCCGGAAACTGAATCAGGATGTGAAGGAACTCTTCGGGTTTGAGACCGGCATCGATCCGGATGCACCCCCTCCCCTTTCGACCTATGAAACAGAGGATAGACAGGAATTCATCAAATGAAGTTAAAACTGGATAAAAATGAACTTAAACCTTTCCTGCAAAGCTTGATCGAGGATTATGACGTCTATGCTCCTGTGGAATTGAAGGAAGGGGTATCCATATACAAAAAGATTGATCAACCCGAAGAAATCAACCTCAATCTCCTTAACCCCCAAAAACCGGTCAAAGAGGTCTTCTTCCCCCAGTCCGAGGTGATGCTTCGTTATGAAAGGGCTGGAAAAAGAAGCCAGGTGGCCCTCATGGAAGAGGTGGTTAGGGAGAGAGTGATTTTCGGAGCACGGCCTTGCGATATTCAGGCAATTTCCGTGATCGACGAAGTCTTTTTGGGAAAGGATTATACTGATGTCTATTTCCTTCACAAAAGAAAGGCCTCGACAATCATTGGAATAGCCTGTAACCATCCTCTTTCCACCTGTTTCTGCTCTTCGACTGGAGGAGATCCTTTTAGTCGAAAGGGCTCTGATCTCTTCTTCATCGATCTTGGCGAAGCTTACATCGCAGAATTGCTCACTGAAAAGGGGATGGCTTTTCGAGAGAACAGATTCTTTAAAGAGGCCAGTTCTGAGGATTTAACCCTGGCTCAACAGATTGAAGAGAAGGCATCCAAGAAGACAGATGCATCCCTTCCAATCGATGGGATTGAAAAGAGATTGGATCAGATGATGGAAAGTCCATTTTGGGACCGAATCCATGAGAAATGTATTGGCTGCGGCATATGTACTCTTCTCTGTCCCACCTGCCACTGCTTTGATATCATGGATGAGGATCTGGCCGGAAAAGGCCAACGGGTGAGAAATTGGGATTCCTGTCTTTCCACTCTCTATTCCCAGGAAACCTCGGGACACAATCCAAGACCAACAGGCCGTGAAAGGACGAGGCAGAGGTTAATGCATAAATTCAACTATTTCCTGAAGAACTTCGGCCGGATCGCCTGCGTAGGTTGCGGACGATGTATTCTCTATTGCCCGGTGAATTTCGATATCCGCCAGGTGATTAAAGAGATCCAAAAAGCTGGTGACTCGTGAATGGTGTTGGTGATAGTACAAACCAAAACACAAATCACCAGCACGAATCACTATCACGAATATCATTTTCCACTGGACCGAATTTAAGTATGAAGAATCCCTATCTTCCAATCCCGATGGTGGTGAAGAAGGCTTGTATCGAGACGACCGATCGGATGCTCCGCACAGTGGAGTTGGCCTTTCTCAGTGAAGAGGATGGGCAATCTTTCCGCTTCATTCCCGGCCAATTCTGTGAACTCTCGATCTTCGGCAAGGGAGAGGCTCCCTTTGGGATTGCCTCCTCCCCTACAGAAAAGGGCTCTTTAAAATTTACCATTAATAAAGCAGGGGTCGTGACGACTGCGCTCCACCACATCGAGGAAGGGGCGGAGATCGGAATTCGTGGCCCCTTGGGCAATGGATACCCCATCGACCTCTTTGAGGGGAAGAACGTATTGGTAATCGGTGGAGGATTTGCTTTTACAACATTGCGATCCTTAATCGTCTATCTTTCTCACCCAAAGAATCGATCCAAAGTAGGGGACATTACGGTCATCTACGGTGCACGGTTGCCCGGCCTGCTCCTCTATAAGGAAGAACTGCTTGAATGGGAGAAGAGAAATGATTTAAAATTAATTTTAACGGTCGATCAAGGAGATGAGGTTTGGAAGGGAAAAGTGGGACTCGTTCCAAATGTCTTAGAAGAAGCAGCTCCATCTTCAGAGAACACCTATGCAGTCATCTGTGGACCTCCAATCATGGTCAAATTCACCTTCCCTAAATTGATGGCCCTTCGATTTCCAAACGAACGGATCTTCACCTCCCTTGAGAGAAGGATGAAATGCGGTATCGGAAAGTGCGGTAGGTGCAATGTTGGCCACCTCTACGTTTGCAAGGACGGTCCTGTATTCAGTTATGCCCAGTTAGAAAAGTTACCAAAAGACTACTGATGGTTCGACAAGCTCGCCACGTCACCCTGAGCTCGTCGAAGGGTCACGCCGAAGTCTCACCATGAACCATCCTGAGCCTGTCGAAGGAAAAGAGAGGAGTGGACATGGACTACGTCAAAGAATTGATCGGAATCGTTGGCGAAAAGAATGTGAGGACCGATGAAATCGAGCGTCTCTGCTATTCCAGAGATCTATCGGTCCATGAGGCCGTCCCAGATGTCATTGTCTTCGCAAAAACAACAGAAGAAGTTTCAAAAATAATGTCTTTGGCCAATAAGGAAAAAATTCCTGTGACACCAAGGGGATCGGGGACGAGTGCAGTGGGTGGTGCTTTAGCTGCGAGAGGGGGTATTCTGCTTGACCTGAGCAGGATGAATAACATTTTAGAAATAGATAAAGAAAACGGATATGTCGTGGTCGAACCTGGTGTTCTTTGCAACAATCTCAATGCAGCACTTGCCCCTACACATTTTTTCCCTCCTGACCCAGCGAGCGCTAATCTGGCCTCGCTGGGCGGGATGGTCTCCACCAATGCCAGTGGAAATCGAGCCCTTAAATATGGAACCACCAAGCATTATGTATGGGGATTAGAGGTCGTTCTCCCCGACGGCCGAATCATCAAAACCGGCTCCATTCTGGGCAAGACCTCTTCCGGATATGACCTGACCCATCTCTTTACAAATGCCGAGGGAACTCTGGGTATCATCACTAAGATTATTCTAAAAATTCTCCCCATGCCTGAGTATATTGCCTTTGCCGAGGCACGATTTCCCTCCACCCTGGATGCAGGTAAAGCGGCAACTGAGATTTTGACCTCGGGAATTGCCCTCTCCTCCTGTGAAATATTGGATAAAGTGACAATCGATGTGGTGAACAAGGTCATGGGACTCAATATCCCGGACAATGTAGGTTGTCTCCTATTTACTGAAATCGATGGCAACAGACAGGCCGTCCGTGAAAACATCGAGAAGATAAACAAAATCTGTCAGGCCAATCAAGGGATTGAAAACAAATGGGATGATGACCCTGCCAAACGCCTCAAGATGTGGGCGGCTCGACAGGGAATCATTGCCTCCCTATCGAGAGTGAAGAGAGGATCAAGGATGCAGTCTGTTGTAGATGATCCGGGGATACCCATTACAAAAATCCCAGAGGCCATTATAGAAATCCAAAAAATCTCAGAGAAACACCACATCCCTATCTCCACCTTCGGTCATATCGGCGATGGGAATCTTCATCCCATAATGATGTCTGATCCCAGAAACAAACAGCAATGGGATACCATAAGGAAAGTATCGGAAGATTTAATTGAACTCACATTGCTGTTGGGAGGGACGCTCACTGCAGAACATGGAACAGGAATGGCCAAATCCCATTATATCAAGAGGGAATTGGGAGAAACCCTCGAGGTCATGAAGTCAATCAAAAAGATATTGGATCCAAACAATATCCTCAATCCAGGAAAGATGGGATTTGATGATTCCATAAAGGACATCTATGAAAATTTTGCCTTTCAACCACTGGTGAATAGACCTGATGCCCTCAAAAGCTTTGGAGAGAGTCTGGATAACGAGATCATGGCCTGCATCATGTGTGGATTCTGTCGAGCCGGCTGCCCCACTTACGAAGAGACATCGTTAGAGTCTATTAATGCACGAGGGAGAATAATATTATCCTATCATCTCCTTACCGGAAGGTTAGAACCTTCAAAGGAGTTAGCCGAGAGATTCTATAGGTGTACCATGTGCCTTAATTGTAATGCGGTCTGCCCAGCCGGGGTCATGGTGTCCGATATCGTTCAGTCTGCTCGAATCCGGTTAACGGAGGCAGGTTTTCTGCCGCCTGTGCATCAGGGCCTCATGCAGTCGATTGAAGGGAAAGGAAATCCTTTTGGGGAGACCGCCGGTAAAAGGACGGACATCTACCCGGCTCAATCGAAGTCCAGAGATAAAGCACCCACCCTCTTCTATTTCGGATGTGTGGCCTCCTATCAGGACATCAACATCATTCCCAACACCCTATCCATCATGGACAAGGTCAACATCCCCTATACGACACTGGGGAATCAGGAGTATTGCTGCGGATATATCTCTTTTCTCGTGGGCGATCAGAGTGAATTCCGAAGGTGCATCGAAAAGAATGTCAGCCTCTTTAAAAAGATGGGATTGAAAGAGATTGTGACCACTTGTGCCGGGTGTTATCGAACCTTTAAGGATCTTTATCCCAAGTTTGGTGGCGAAATGGGAAATATTCAGGTCTTTCATGCCATAGAATATTTTGATAAGCTCATTCGTGATGGTCAGATCACTTTCAAAGATGGAACTCGGATGAAGATAGCGTACCACGATCCCTGTGATCTCGGCCGCCATATGAACATTTATGATCCACCTCGCAATGTAATCAAGGCTATTCAGTCAGTAGAGTTAGTTGAATTCCCCCTCAACAGAAATCTGGCTAAATGCTGTGGGGGAGGAGGAGGAATAAAGGCTTACGATACTGAAATGAGTATGGAAATAGGCTATAAACGGATTCAACAGGCTGTAAGTGCGGGGGCGGATGTCGTGGTCTCAGCCTGTCCGGCCTGTAAGTCCAACCTGCAACTGGCCGCAGCAAGACTGCGAAAAGAGAAGAAGGGCCGGATTAAGGTGATGGATATTACGGAATTGGTGGCCGAAGCATTGGCCTAACATCCGTGACCGTGTCGCGTGTCACGTGCCTGCACGCCGAAGGCCTTTTCGGCACACAGGCGTGTCCGGATACGGAAAACGGACACGAGCACGATTTTGCGCTATGCGCCAAGCGCTCTGCGCTATGGTTTTCACTGGAGGAGGTAGTCTTCCCAGATCTCTTTAAATCGTTCGAATATCTCTTGCAGTTCATAGAGAACGGCCATTTCGCTGAGATAATCTTCGACTGAAGTGGCCGTTGCCCCTTCTACAAATCGCCGGCATCGATCTTTTGAAGCCGGTTTGATTTTAACACAACCGATGATCTGAGCTTGTCTGATCCCGACAGGCAAATTTACATGGGGCGTTCCTGATAACTATTTAGATTAATTAATATATTTGAGAACCGTCCCCAATCCCGAACCTGCGTTGACCAGACCTCAGATTCTTTTAAGGATGTTTGCAGATGACGTTAAGAAGAGCCTGCCGCTTCTCTTGCTTCACCATTCTGACCGCCCGTCTCAGGGCTGGGATGATCTCTTCAGGGTCTTCCACCCTCTCTCCATAACCGCCAAAGGCTTCGACGACCTTCTCATAAGCAGGTGAGGGCTCAAGGTCACAGAGGACGAAATGATTTCTCTTCACCGCCCAGCCTTGGGGGTGAAGGTCAATGACCGATCTCTTGACAGCGTTCCAGCACTGATTGTTGAAGACGACCACCACCACGGGAAGACTCTGGGCGACAAAATGGCAGGCAGTTGGAGCGGCGAAATGATAAGTCCCATCTCCCATGCAGACGATCGGGACACACTCCGGCCGGGCCAGCTTCATACCCAAAGCCGCTCCGAAGCACCATCCCAGGCCACTGGACATCGGTGAGGCAAAGAAAGAACCAGTTTCCTCCATTGGAACTTGATGAACTAGGAGGTCATATTCGTTGATGAGAACTGTGTCCCGATCCTTTACCAGGCCCACACAATGGGACAACCATTCCATATCAATAGGGCGAGCCTTCTTCACCTTTTCAGCCATGGCTTTCCACTCGGCCCTTTGCGCACCATGTTCTTTGGCCAATCGGCTAAACCTTTCCCGGATGGCCTTCTCTTTCTCTGGTCGATAGACCGAAAGGGCTTCTCGCAAAGACTTCAGCCCGATTTCCGGATCAGAAGAGATGGGGACGTCTACAGGAAAGGTACGCATTGGATAGCGCGAGAAGAAGGGGTCGATCCCCATCTGGATGACCTTAGCCCCGGGCATTGGTTTGCCTTGAATAGGGAACCAAGGAACATCACACTCAATAACGAGGATCACATCCGCATTTTCCACAAATTTCAATGGTTCGAATCCAAGGTGCATTGGGTGCTCCGTGGGGAAATTCATATAATGGTTGCCCCTGGAAATAGTAACGGGGATGGCAAATGATTCGCATAGCTTCACAAGTTCTCTCACTGCTGCCGGATTCTTCCCCACCATGGATGTGATTGCTAAGGGATTTTCTGCATCCTTCAGCAGCTCCGCAGCCTGACGGATTGCCTCGGAATCCGGCCCTGGCCTGGCATAGAGTCTTGGGGTTGTCGGTGTATAAGTAAATTCTTCATGTTCTTCTGCGAGGACCTCCCGGGGTAAGCTCAGGTACACCGGCCCTTTTGGCTCGGACATGGCGATGTTCAGCGCTCGATCGACTACCTTCTCGATTTGGGCAAAGTTTCTTAACTCGTAGTCCCATTTCACGTACTCCCGCACCATCGATGCCTGATCAAAAGATTCCTGGGCCCAGTGAACGAAGATGTTTCGCCCTCCTTTGATTTCGCCTTCGGTAATCGGTGTCCTCCCAGCCGTGAAGATCAAGGGAATACCTGTTCTAAAAGCGTTCATGATTCCAGTCAAACCGTTTGAAGTCCCCACGCTCACATGTACCATCACCACTTGGGGTTCACCCGTAACCATTGTAAAACCGTGGGCCATGCTAACAGCGGCGAACTCATGGGGTACAAGGATAGGTCTCGGAAAATCTTTTCCTTCAGCAGCGAACCGCGCGAAGCCATCCACCAAGGGAGCAAAGTCAGTGCCTGCGTTGCCGAAGAAGTACTTAATTCCTCGATCTCTGAGTAACTCCAGGTAAGCCTGGGCGACATTATCAATGGGGATGGTCACAGATGCAGGAAAATCTTTATTAGGATTCTTGACGTCCGTCATGCAGTCCCTCCTTCTGATAACGAATGAATTTCTTATGGTCGATATTTCTTAATTGAAACATGGACAAAAGTCAAAGTAAATTACAAAACTTATCCAAAAAAGGCAACGGATCACCCTTTCATGTCACTTATCCCAATGAGACTTACATTGAAAATGGATTCTGAAAATAATAAAATGGTTGCATGGTTCGAATTCCCACAGCCATCTTAGAGGCTAAAAAGATTCCGAGGGTTATCTTTTCCTTCAGGCCTTCTACACCTTTCGATCATCAGGAAATCTCCTCCCTCATGAGAAGGTGTTACGAGATAGGGATCGGCTGTTTCGATCTTCCGTCGCTGAAGCACCTCGAATCTTTCAGAGAGTTAAGGCACTTAACGAATGACGAAACCCTAATGGGCCTCTGTCATTTGGACGCAGAGTGGGGAGTTTCCTTTTTGGGGAAGCCCCTCCATCAATTCGAGACAAAGATACGATCAACGATAAAAAAGAATCTCCTCCTCCCTGATGAAATTCGAAATTTATACCGTGTCCCCTCTTCTTCAGAAGTCTTCACACAAAAGGAGATCGACCGGATCACGTTTGATCCTCTCCGCTTTGATAAAGCCCTCTCCCTTCTTAACCCTGAAGAGTCTCCGTTCCTTCTGGTAGGAGAAAAGTATGGGGATTGGCTTTTAGCCTTAGCCCGAATTGACCTTCTCAAGGAGATGGTGCGAAGGGTCAGAGAAAAGGGGTTTATACCCATCTTTTGTGGCCAATGGGCCACTTTTGCTCTTCCAAAGGCAAAACCCCTTGATGTCGCCGCTTATGCCATCCCCATCAATAAGAGATGGAGCTTCTTCGATCTAAATCACGCTTGTGATCTGATCAAGAAGTTCGATAGACCTGTGATCAGTCTCAACCCCTTGGCCGATGGAGAACTTATAAGGAAATCAGAAGAGGCCTTTTCTTTTCTCTTTGACGAATTAAAAATCCATTCGGCGATTGCAGAGATCTCCTCAGAAAAAGAGGGGAGAACGATTGTTGAGGCGGTGAAGAAATTTCCTTCCCTTATCTCCCGCCGAAAAGCATGATTGCCCCTGCGATAAGGGGGATGGTGAGATTATCGTCCACCTTGATCGGCAGAATCTCGACCAAGGTGGCTCCTAATGCTGCTGCAGTTCCTGAGAACCGATTCAATTGAGGGTAGATCCAGACGATCAAAAGGGAAGATAAGAAGAAAGCTATGCTCCCCTCGAGGGTTTTACCATAAATCGGAACTCTTCCAATCCATTTTCCTACGAGGGCTCCAGCGGTATCCGAGAGGATCAGAATGAACAGGCTGACAATGGCGATCGATTTTGGAAAGAGGAGGATGGTTAGGATCGAGGAGAAGAGAAAGTAGGTTGAGCCCATCAGGGTCTTTTTCTCTTCTTCCCTGAGCACCCTTCCAAAAAAATATTTTCGAAAGAGGGATGCCAATCCAGAATGGAAGTGCCGAAGAAGATCCAGTGATAGATAACAGAAGAAGAAAGGAACGAGGAAGATGAGGACAGTCTCTTTCGATGTGATGGTATACCCGACGGGAATGACAAGGGTTGCCAGATGGACAATCTTCCTTTTGATCTCAACGCTTGTCAGCATAATTTAGTTCGGAGTAATTATAGTGGACGACTTAAATAAGTTGACATCCACCAAGTGTCATTGCGAACGAAGTGAAGCAATCTCATGGGATTGCCACGTCGCTTCGCTCCTCGCAATGACTATTTTTAAAGGTCGTTCACTATAGTTCGTAGTTCGGAGTACTTAGTTCGGAGTTATTGGATTTGGGTTTAACGGTTTTGACTCCGAACTCGTAACTTTTTGAGTTTTTCTATTTCCTCAGGGGTGAGATAACGGTATTGACCGATTGGAAGACTCCCCAATTGGATCGGCCCGAATTCAATCCGTTTCAATTTGAGAACAGGGTGACAAATAGCTGAAAACATCCTCTTCACCAGACGGTTTCTCCCTTCGGTCACCACGACCCGAACCCAACTATTTTTCTCTCCCTGCTGGAGGATCAAGGAAGAAACCACTCTTGCTTTTCCATCCTCAAGCATGACTCCTCTCTTCAGCCGTGCCATTTTTTTTTCATCCGGAATCCCTACCACTTTTACTAAATAGGTTCTCGGAATCGAAAACCTTGGATGGGAGAGGAGATAGGCAAGGTCTCCGTCATTCGTAAGAAGGAGAAGTCCCTCCGCATCAAAGTCGAGGCGGCCCACCGGATAGACATGCCATTTCACCTTTGTAAGGAGATCCATAATGGTCGGCCTGCTTTTCGGATCTTCGACGGTGGAAAGATATCCCCTGGGTTTATTCAGAAGAAGCGTGACCTTGGATTCGAAACGTGTGAGCCTCTTCCCGTCTACCTTGATATGATCTTTGGTGAGATCTGCTTTGAAACCCAGTGTATCAACGATTTTGCCATTGACCGTCACCCTTCCCTCAATCACCATCCGCTCGCCTTCTCTCCTCGAGGCAATTCCAGCCTTCGCTAAAATCTTCTGTATCCGTTCCAGTGGCAACTGAGTTCCCTAATCCTCCGCCTCCTCAAGAGGAGAGGCTTCAGTAGGCATAGCCTTCTCGGTCTCGATCTTCCCGATCTCTTCTTTTGGGATCTCTTCAGGCGTTGGAGGAGGTTCGACTTCTTTAGGTGTAGGTAGGTCGGATAGGGTGTTGAGGCCAAAGAGTTCGAGAAAGGCCTTGGTCGTTCCATAAACTATCGGACGGCCCGGCATATCTTTTCTACCCATGATCTTAATCATACCCTTCTCTAAGAGGGTTCGCAGGACCCAACCCGAATCGACTCCACGAATCTCTTCGATCGCAGGCCGGATGATCGGTTGGCGATACGCCACGATGGCTAAGGTCTCCAGGGCAGAACGGCTCAATTTGACAGGTTTCGTCTTCTTCAGCCGCTGGACCCATTCAGCCCACTTCGGCTTTGTTCGAAACTGGTATCCCCCTGCCACCTCCACCAGTTCCAGTCCCTTAGAGTCCTCTTCGTACTCCCTCTTAATCCGACGAATTGTCTCCAAAATGGCTTCCTTGTTTGATTCAGGCAGGATCTCGACAAGCGTCTCAAGACGTATCGGACAGTCCGAAACGAAGATGAGGCTCTCCAGTACAGGTTTGATTTCAACATCATCCATGGTCTTATCCTATTTCGTCTCAAACAATCCTAATCTCTCACCAGGGGAGATGGAGCAGATGGCATGTTTATAGACCAACTGGTCAGCGTCCCCTCGCACAATGAGACAGAAGTTATCAAAGCCTTGGATGATCCCTTCAACCCTACGGCCGGTTGTCAATTCGACGACCACATGACTTCGATCTCGTCGAATCCGATTGAGAAACTGGTCCTGGATATTAATCTGGGTCTTCATCATGGCCATTTACCCTCCTCCCCTTAAAAAAGATCTAATCTCCAGGAGTATCCTGTGCCGATCGGCAGATGCATCCCGCCAGCGGACTTCTGGATTGGCCTTAAACCATGTCCACTGCCGCTTCGCATAATGACGAGTATCTCTCTTAATCTGTCTGACCGCCTCCGTCCATCCAATCTCTTTCGAGATGAATTGAACCATCTCTTTATAACCTAAGGCCTGCATTGGCTTCAATTCAGCACCATAACCCATCTCCATCAGTCCTTTCACCTCTTGGAGGAATCCCCTCTCGATCATCCGATCGACTCTCTCTTCGATCCGACGGTAGAGTGTCTCCCGGTCTGCTTCCAAACCAATTTTTAAAGTGAGATAGGGCCTTTCTCCAAAACGGTGTTGTTCCCGATAGAAAGAGATTGGAATTCCCGTTGAATCGAAAACCTCCAAAGCTCGTATCGTTCGGAAGAGATCACGAGAATGGACGAGGGCAGCAGTTTTCGGATCGACGCTCTTCAAACGTTGATAGAGAAAATCCGTTCCTTTTTCCTCTGCTTCCTCTTTCAACCTTTTCCTCACCACTGGATCGATTTTAGGATGGCTGAAGAGCCCTTGAGTGAGGACCTTGGTATAGAGTCCGGTTCCGCCGACCACCCAAATAGGCTTCCCGTTCTTGTGCAGTTGATCAATTGTCTTGCGAGCCAGCATCCGATAGAGACCAGCGTGAAAGGGTTGGTCGGGATTGACTAAATCGATCAAGTGATGCCGGACCCTCTTCTGTTCATCAAGGGTTGGCTTGGCTGTGCCGATATCCATATATCGGTAGACTTGCATGGAGTCGGCACTAACAATTTCACCTCTTAATTCTTCCGCCAATTCGATGACCAGCCTTGACTTCCCAACCCCTGTTGGACCAAGTAGGATGACAACCCGGGGCCGTTCCAATTCGGTCGTTTCGGCCATATGGAATGCATTTTAATGAATTCACATGAGGACTTCAAGGGGAAAGTAGGAGGGATTGCAGTTTCTTAAAATTTTCTTGAAATCGGAATTCAATTTATATAAGATGAGAGCGATTGAATTACCTTGTCTTTTCATTCCAAAGGCAGGCGCAGTTAAGCATTAATAATCTCCAATGTTCCTCAAGCATCAAATACTATCACCTCGTTAGAATTCCGATTTCAAAGGAGTATAATATGTCTTCCACTTTCTTCGTCAATCCCCGATCCAATCCTGAACTGAGGAGTCTTTACGAGATCGCATTGCTCCCCCAACCCAATCAGCTCCAAGATTATTTCCTCGGTGTGATAGCAATACTCTCTGACCATTTTCCAATCGGCTATTCTGCCCTCGTTCTTCAGGACTCTCAAAACGATTCCCTCAATGTGGAGGCCCTCTATGGCATTGAAAAGGAAGCTCACCCTCTTGGTTGCAGTGGTCGAAAAGGGACGATTGGCAGAGTTCTCGAATCTCGACAACCCCTGGCAATTGAGAATTTGAGCCAGGAGCCTCTTTATGCGGAAGTGGTGAAAGGGACGAAACGGATCGAGAAGATCCGACCTCCTTTGCTCTGCATCCCTCTCATTGCAGACGATGAGTCAATCGGTGTGATCAATATCGATTGTCTTTACGGCCCTCGAGCTGAATTGGCTGAGGACTTTCAATTCCTTTCCATTCTGTCGGCCATCCTGTCGCCGGTCATTAAGAATTATCAGATGAAGAAGGAAGAGCCTCTTCAGAGAACCGGCAAAACGAAGGCGAGGTCTCCCTTATTGGATGAGATCTTGGAGGAGAGGCTGGCCGAAGCACTGAATAAGATCGATCCTTATGTAGAGACAAAGGCCAAAATGCGCCTTCTCGACGACATCATTGCTTTGGTGGAGAAGATCATGATCAAATCGGCCCTGAAAAGGGTCAACTATGTTCAGATCGCTGCTGCCCAACTCTTAGGGATCAATCGAAATACCCTTCGCAAAAAGATGAAAGATCTGAAGATCAAACCTCGTTAATCCAATAGGATTCGAGCCTGCCTACCGGCAGGCAGGCTCGAATCCTGGAACCCTTGAATCCTTCCTGGAAACCATTTAAACTGGAATACAAAATGTCCGACCATCAAAATGTCGAAAAATTAACGAGCCTCTGCCTCCAACTGGGAACATCCCTCTTTGGGGTTGCAGATCTTCGCTCTTTCAAAAAGGATGAGATGCTCCTACCTCCTATCTTGACCGAACAGCTTTCCTTCGGCATCTCAGTGGGATATCACCTCTCCGATGCCATTTTGGAGGGGATTGAAAACCAGCCCACGCTCCTCTATTTCCATCACTACCAGAGGGTCAACATTCTTCTGGATACGATCGGACTAATGGTGACCTCGGCGATTCAAGACCTTGGATATCAGGCGATGCCCATTCCTACCTCTCAGATTATTGATTGGAAAAGTCAAAGAGGTCATCTCTCCCACAAGCATGTGGCCAGAGCAGCAGGACTTGGGTGGATCGGTCGGAACAACCTCCTCGTCAATGAAAAATTTGGATCGCGAATTCGTCTGGTCACCATTCTCACCGATCTTCCCCTTGCGGTTGACACTCCTTCTCTAAAGGACTGCGGTTCCTGTCGGGCTTGCCTACTGGTCTGTCCGACAGGTGCAATTGCAGAACGGCAGGAAGACTTTGATCACCTTCGATGTTATGAACAATTGAAGACCTTTTCGAAAACCCTGCATTTCAGCCATCATATCTGTGGCGTCTGCGTAAAGGCCTGTAAAGGCCCTAAATAGCATAGAGCATGGCGCATAGCGAAAAATTCCGTGACCGTGCCGCGTGTCACGTGTCCGGACACGGAAAACGGACACGGACACGAATGTAAGGTATACAATATGGCAAACCCCGATGTGATTGTGGTGGGTGGTGGTCATGCAGGAATTGAGGCATCCCTGGCGTGCGCTCGCATGGGACACCCTACCCTCCTCATCAGCCAAAACGTCGATCAAATCGGTTATATGTCCTGTAACCCAGCGATCGGCGGCCTAGCCAAAGGCCATCTTGTGAAAGAGATTGATGCACTGGGTGGGGAGATGGCCAAGGCCACGGACGAAACAGGAATTCAGTTCCGCCAGCTCAATACTGGAAAAGGTCCTGCAGTCCACTCCTCAAGGGCCCAGGTGGACCGTCACTCGTATCGACTTCGAATGAAAAGAGCTGTTGAGGATCAAGAAAATCTCATTATCAAACAGGCCACAGTAGAAGAGATCCTGGTTGATGGCGATAAAATCGTTGGCATTAAGACAAATTTGAATGAAACGATTCAAACAAAGGCCTTGATCCTTGCGCCAGGAACCTTTCTGAATGGTCTCGTCCATATTGGTCTTACCCACTTTCCTTCAGGAAGGATGGGCGATCCGCCCTCTGTCGGTTTATCAGAATCCCTTAAGAAATTGGAGCTTCGAATGGGAAGGCTCAAAACGGGAACAACTCCAAGGCTTGATGGCCATACCATCGATTTCTCTAAACTCATCCCCCAATATGGAGATGAGCGATCCATCCCCTTCTCCTTTTCCACAGCAAAAATCGAAGCCGAACAAGTCCCTTGCTACATCACCTATACAAACCCCACCACGCATGAAATTATTAAGAGCGGACTCGACCGATCTCCTTTATACTGCGGGATCATCAAAGGGATCGGACCCCGATATTGCCCCTCTATTGAGGATAAAGTCGTCCGTTTTGCAGATAAGAAGAGGCATCAGATCTTCTTAGAACCTGATGGCAGAAGCACAGCGGAGATCTATCCGAATGGGGTCGCGACCAGCCTTCCCTTAGATATCCAAATTCGGATGCTCAGATCGATACAGGGCCTGGAGGAGGTAGAGATCATTCGACCGGGGTATGCGGTCGAGTATGATTTTGTCGACCCTACCGAGTTGAAGCCGTCCCTCGAGACAAAGAAGTTTAGAGGCCTCTTCCATGCCGGACAGATCAATGGGACATCCGGTTACGAGGAGGCAGCGGCACAGGGCTTGATCGCAGGGATCAATGCCTGCCTCTACGTTCGGGGCGAGGAACCCCTGATCCTACAACGGTCTGATGCTTATGTCGGTGTGTTGATCGATGATCTCATCACAAAAGGAACTTCCGAACCTTATCGGATGTTTACCTCCAGGGCGGAATATCGTCTCCATTTGAGGGAAGACAATGCCGACCTGAGACTGAGGGAAATGGGTTATAGAATCGGATTGGTGAAGGAGGAGGATTATCGAATCTTCTTGGAGAAAAAAAATTCGATTGAAAAAACCCTCTTCAGAATCTCGAATTCGAAAGTCAATCCCACAAAGGAGAATAACGAAACTCTCCATCGATGGGGAAGCACACCGTTGAAGAAGGAGTCTTCTCTTCAAGAAGTATTGAAAAGGCCGGAAATTCATTTTGGGCATCTTCTTGCCTTTGATGGAGATCTTGAAAAACTTCCAAAAGAGGTCCAGGAGCAGGTGGAAATTCAGGTGAAGTACGACGGCTATATTAAGAGACAGATGGAACAGATCGAACGGTTTAAGAAGTTGGAGGAGGTAAGATTCCCTGAGGATTTCAATTTCAGTGCTGTGATTGGTCTTTCGAATGAGGTCATGGAGAAATTGGTCAAAATCAGGCCCCTCTCCCTCGGTCAAGCCTCACGGATTTCTGGCATCACTCCGGCAGCCATCTCCATTTTGATGGTCAACCTAAAGAAGCAAGGGTATTTATAGAGAAGAGGTAAGGAAATGGGAATTAAACTTTACAAAGAGCCTGAGCTTGTAGGTCCAATCATGTTTGTTGGCTGGCCAGGGATTGGAAATATTGGGATCATTGCAGTGAATACTTTAAAAGATGCTCTAAAGGCAGAGGAATTTGGCGAAATAGAAAGTTGGGATTTTTTCTATCCAAGAAAGGTCTCAATTAGAGATGGGTTGTTGAAAGGCTTGGAGTTTCCGACCAATAAATTTTATTACCAAAGACTTGAGAATAGAGATTTGATATTTTTTATTGGAGAAGAGCAACCATCTGAGGGAGGAAGGATGTACGCCAGTGGAGAAAAGGCTTATCAGATGGCTAACCTTGTTGTGGATGTAGGTTTAAAATTTGGCTGCCGGAGAGTTTATACCTCTGGGGCTTCTGTTTCGTTGACCCACCACCAGATGAAACCAAGGGTTTGCGCAGTCATAAGTTCTGAGGAACTCATCGATGAAATTAAAAGCTATCAGAATACGATCTTGATGAGTGAGTTAGGAGGGAGAAGAGAAGGTGAAGGGACAATCACTGGTCTGAACGGGCTTCTGTTAGCCGTGGCCAGAAAGAGAGGGCTCGAAAGTATTTGTCTCATGGGTGAAATACCCGATTGGCTCTCTGTGGCCTCTTTTCCCTACCCAAAGGCCTCCAAATCAGTCCTTGAGGTCTTTGCTGAGATATTGGGAATTCGTATTGATCTTAGTTTCCTGAATAAGATGGGAGAAAAGATCGAAGAGATGATCGAAGGCATCTATTCAAAATTTCCTCCGGAAATGAAAGAAGAGTATGATCAAAGGAAAGTTATTGCCCAACCTGAACCAGGACCGATCACCATCCAGGCTCAGATATATATTGATGAGCATTTTAAAAAAGGAGGGGAGGAAGGTGGAGAGAGACCCACTTGAGATCTATAAGATTCTTCAGGTGCAAAGTCCATCTCTGATTGTCAGCTGGCAAACTCAGGATATTGGGAAACTGGGATCAAGGGTGATCGATTTTTTGAATGAAAAATTAGCAGGTCAAGAAGTTGCCGAAATCAAACCTACAGGCTTCTTCGCACTTGGAGGCGTAAGATTTAAGAATGACTTGGTACAGGTGCAAGAAAGTAAGTTCTGGGTTTGTGAGAGGAATAACCTCCTGATCTTTAAAAGTGATGAACCTGTCTTTGACCACTACAAATTCTTAAACGCAGTTTTAGATTTCGCTGAAGATCACTGCAGGGTTAAGGAACTGTATACCATTAGCGGAGCTGTTTCTTTAGTTGCCCATACCAATCCTCGAAGGATATTAACAGTCTTCAATCAATCAGAATTCAGAGAAAAACTTCAGGGCTACGGACTCGAAGACATGACCTGGGAGGGACCCCCAGCTATCAGTAGTTATCTTTTGTGGGTGGCCCAGAGGAGAGGCCTTTCAGGAGTGAGTTTATGGCCGGAAATACCCTTTTACTTAGCCGCAAGAGAAGATCCCCAGGCCATAAAGCTTGTCCTTTCTTTTCTAAACAGGAGATTTAGTTTAGGTCTGAATTTAGAAGAATTTGATTTAGAGACCAGTCATCAGAATGAGAAAATAGCCCGGTTGAGGAATGAAAATGCTGAAATCGATAAATACATCAGCATGTTAGAAAGCGGACAGAGCTTAGACGGAGAAGAACAATTGAAATTAACAAGAGAAATTTACGAATTGCTCGAGAAACAAGAACGAAACTCAATTGGAGCTCCTTGATTATAGCCTCTCCGCTTTAGAAATTTAGCCCTTTTAAATTGGATATGTTGACCGAAAACTCCCTGATTTATCGAGTTCTTCCTGTACTAAACAGTTTACAGATTCTGTAAAAAGGTGTATATTCCAACCAGTAATCCATAGGCGGTATATCCGAACTAATTCGTCTATACCGCCATGTTTGGGATTATATCCGAATTTCGTCTATACTCCCAATCTGGCACAAAAAACGAAGTGCGGATATGAACGAGTTGACCAAAATGACGCTAAGAAGGAGGGATTCTCTTGATTCTTAATCACATCGTCTGGCCGCTTCTGGGAATAATCCTCATAGGGTTCGCCATGATACTGCAGAAACGTCTGATCGGGCGATTGGAGTTGGATGTCAAATTCGAGAAGCTGGGTATAACTCTGCTTAAAACGGACGCTTTCGGACTCATGCTTTTAGTGGGCATCGTCCTGATCATCACGGGGCCTCTATTTTTATACCTGAGGTATGAAGATAGGCTGGCGACCATGCAGAAAGAGGTAGATGGCATGAAGGCCAAAGTGAGCATCATAGATGAGACCATGAAGCAGTTGAAGGAGTATGACCTGCGCCTGAATCTGCTTTTTCCGGAAAACGATCCAGCAAACCCTTTGGCTGCTACGCTTAAGGTTAATGCCTATGTCCGTAAGAAGGGTGAGCCTGTAGAAAAACCCTACGACCAGATCAAGGTCGACAGGGGATTTGGTGGCATTGTCGTGCAATTCGATAAGCTCAGCCTAGGCGATAAGCTCTTTGTGATTGCAGAAGATGGCAGCAAGAAATGGCGAAGTGATGACATGATAACACCGGCCGCATACCTCAAAATGCAGCGGATAGCCGACTGAAAAATTCAGTGGAGGGAGAGATGAGAAGGCGATCGTATCTTGTTTCATATATGATGGTAGGGGCACTGGTATGGTTGTGGTTAATATCGGTTGCCCCACCAAGTGCAGCCCAGGAGATTTCAGCCTCTAACACATCGCGTTACATAGGCAATGGTATGTGGGATTGGACGGTCTTCATCAAAACCTCTCCGCAAGTTCTCAGAGACATTAGGTGTGTGGAGTATACACTCCATTCTACCTTTCCCAATCCGATCCGAAAGGTATGCAGCATCGGGGACGAACGCTACCCTTTCGGCCACAGCACGAGTGGATGGGGAATTTTTGAAATTCCTATTAAGGTCACCTTCAAAAATGGGGAAGTTCGCTTCCTAAAGCACGTGCTGACCTTTGTGGCACCGCCCATCGAGCGTCCCCTTCCTATCACAACAGGTAACGTGGCCACAGAGGTGCGCAAAGGATGGTGGAATTGGACGGTCTTCGTTCAGGGCCCGGACGATGTTCTGGATCAAATTCAGTGTGTGGAGTATACCCTACATCCCACCTTTCCCAATCCCGTCCGGGAAGTGTGTGACCGTGGGACAGGCCCTCGTGCATTTGCCTTATCCACTACTGGATGGGGAACGTTTCAGCTCCAAATCCGCGTCTTCTTTAAAGACGGGCGGGTCCAGGAGCTGACGCACTATCTCAAGTTTTAAGACAGGCGTGACTTCGGTTAACACGACACAAACGGCTATCATCCAAATCCTTCAGAGTTTGCTTGTGTGGAAACGTTATACTTACTTTCAACACATAATCTTCAATTTCTGAATATGATTTCTACTAATGGGTAGGTGGAACATACAAGTAACCATTACTTAAAAAACCCGGTGACATCAGAGACGAGATCTACCAGCCGTTCCGTGTGCCCCCTGGTTCGCCTCACTCCCTCTCTTCTCCCAATTAATTACCTTATCCTTCGTGACTCTTAACTGGTAAGCTAATCCTGGCAAGCTTCCTTATCTATTCTGGAAAAAATTTTTGACAATAATGGAAATCGGGTTCAAAATTATAATTGTTGAGCATTGTTTAGCCTGAGGTGTAAGTAAATAGTAAAGCAAAAGAATAAGATTTGGTCTTTAGATGTACTTTCATACCGACGAAAGGGTGCCTCTCAGTCTACGGTGAGAAGGCACTATCTGCTATGGCGTCAGAGCCAACACCCCCTATTCCTTTACGGTGTGATAATGATGAATTTTGTTTTTCATACTAAACCACTGGTATGGGATGGTAAACCTCTCCCTCTGATTTTAGACCACAAGAATGGAAACAACTCGGATAATCGGCCAGAGAACCTCCGTCTCCTCTGCCCTAACTGCGATTCTCAGCTTGATACCAGAGGAGGCGCGAATAAGGGGCGGATAGAAAAGGCAGAAGGAGGCTTTGTAATAAAATCCCGAAACAAGAAGCGGCAATACATACTGCCCGCTGAGCCGGGTGTTTACTCTATTTCTGGTCAAAATGCCAATCTGAGAGTATGGAGAAGAGATAAACCGTAAAATGGTGTCAGTGCGGGCTTCTTGCTAAAGTCTCTCTTCACTAATTTTCTACAATGGTGTAGATTCATTATACTACCGTCAGCAAACTGATAGGGAAGGCAGAAGTAAACAAAAAATGATATTTCAAGACCTGACCCCCAAAGGCCAACTTGAGATCGATCCAGATGACGATATCGCCTGGAGCAACAAAGGAGCCACCTTGGGTGACCTCCACCAATTCGAGAAGTCCCTCGACTGCTTCAACAAGGCGATCCAGCTCAGACCAAATAATTTTATGGCTCTAACCAACAAGGCTGCGTCACTTCACAACATCGGTCGGTACGAGGAGGCCCTCGCCTGCATAAATGAAGGATTGCGAATTTATCCAGAGTATGCACGGGGCCTGGAGTTAAAAAGCCTTTTGCTGCTGGAATTGGCGAGGCCGGACGAAGCGAAGCAGTGTTTCGAAAGGTTGCTGTCGCTGCACCCAGCCGAGCTTATCGCAGCTGACATCGATATCGAAGGGGTCAGACAACAGCTCCATAGCTTAGGGAATCTATGGTCGTGGATAAAGTGGATAAAGTGGATAAAGGGACGTAGTTGAAAAATAACACTTTACAGATATGTAAAAGTATGGTAATGATTCTTTATGCCTCGCCAAGCAAGATTAGATGCTCCAGGGACTCTTCATCATGTGATGATTCGAGGGATTGAAAGGACTCCGATATTTAAGGATGATCAAGACCGAAAAGATTTTATTTCCAGAATGGGGATGTTAGCCCGGGAGACTGGGACCAGGATTCTTGCATGGGCTTTGATGAGAAACCATGTTCATCTTTTGTTCTTTAGCGGTCCTACCGGCATCTCCAAATTCATGCGCCGCCTCTTAACTGGTTACGCTCTTGGATATAACCGGAGGCATCAAAGGAACGGCCACTTATTTCAAAACCGATATAAGTCCATTATTTGTGAAGAGGGAAGATATTTATTGGAATTAGTGCGCTATATTCATTTAAATCCCTTAAGGGTTGCTGTGGTGTGGTGTAGGCGATATCCAAAACTGACCTAATCACGATAAGGTCTATTCCCACTTTTATTTTTGATTTAATTCCCCACCACACATTTGATGTATTTTATTCTTTTCATTCCCTAATTCCCCCGTCGTA
>Ga0315312_1000899_pt1 | contig 27403 bp, 26 predicted proteins | sample TDP7_MG_FD_203629 | JGI IMG/M metagenome (GOLD analysis project Ga0315312, IMG submission 203629) | Freshwater sediment microbial communities from Lake Towuti, South Sulawesi, Indonesia - TDP7 | ecosystem: Environmental > Aquatic > Freshwater > Lake > Sediment | place: Indonesia: South Sulawesi... | reverse complement strand
TAAAGATCTCAGGAGATTGTGTGAAGATTTCCATTCCATCTCTAACAGGGGTGAAACAGGATGGTAAGAGCTCAGAGTTCCCTTTCTGCTGGACAACACAGAGACGACAGGCACCAAAGGGAGTGAGCCTCCGGTCGTGGCAGAGGGTAGGGATTCGAATACCAACTGACTGGGCGGCCTCAAGAATCGTCCTACCCCCCTCAACCTCCACCTCAATGCCATCGATCGTTAGTTTAATCGTCTGGGTCTTCATAATTCTAATCAACCCTTAAGGGTTGAGTTACGTAACTCAAGGCTTTAGCCTTGAATTCAGTCGATGGCCTTAAACTTACAGGCCTGGATACAGGAGCGGCAACGGATACACTTATCACGATCAATCATTGCTGGCGCCTTCTTCTCCCAAGCGATTGCCTCAACAGGACAGATTTTCTTGCAAAGACCACACATCTTGCACCGCTCTGAATCAACCCGAAATTGAATCAGATCCACACAGACCCGAGCGGGGCAGCGCCCCTCCTGAATGTGAGCCTCATACTCCTCCCGAAAATAACGAATCGTTGAGAGCACAGGATTGGGAGCTGTCTTTCCCAAACCACAGTGAGAGGATTCTTTGACATGTCGGCCAAGTTCCTCTAATTGTGGGATGTCTTCCATTGTCCCTTGGCCGGTGACGATTCGGTTCAGAATATTGAGCATCACCTTCATGCCCACTCGGCAGGGGACACACTTGCCGCAGGATTCATCGACAGAGAAGTCAGTGAAGAATCGGGCGGTATCGACCATGCAGGTCGAATCATTCATGACGACGAGCCCACCCGAGCCCATCATTGCTCCTGCCTCATCAAGGGAGTCGAAATCGACCTCCGTATCTAAAAGCGAGGCTGGAAGACAGGCTCCAGAGGGACCGCCAATCTGGATAGCCTTGAACTCCCCCTTCTCAGGAATCCCTCCCCCAATATCAAAAACAATCCTTCGCAACGTCGTCCCCATGGGAACCTCGATGAGGCCAACATTATAAACTGTCCCTGTGAGTGCAAAGACTTTGGTTCCCTTCGATCCCCCTGTGCCCGTGGAGGCGAACCATCCCCCTCCATTTCGGATGATGGCAGGGACATTGGCAAACGTCTCCACATTATTAAGGACTGTGGGCTGTCCCCAGAGACCAGCCTCAGTAGAACGAGGAGGCTTAATCCGAGGCATCCCCCGTCTTCCTTCAAGGGAGTACATGAGAGCCGTCGACTCCCCACACACAAAGGCCCCTGCCCCAGGATAGATATGGATGTCAAAATCGAAACCCGAACCCATAATGTTCTTTCTCAAAAGCCCATAGCTTCTGGCCTGATCAATGGCAATGCGAAGCCGATGGATCGCCAAGGGATACTCGGCTCTCACATAGATATAGCCTTGATGAGAATCAACCGCATAACCGCAGATGATCATTCCTTCCAAAACAGCGTGGGGATCTGCTTCAAGAATGGAGCGATCCATGAAGGCCCCTGGATCGCCTTCGTCTCCGTTGCAGATGACATATTTGGGAAATGTGGGGTAACGGCGGCCTTCCTCCCACTTCAAACCCGTTGGAAATCCTGCCCCTCCCCGACCCCTCAGCCCAGAAATCTTCACCTCCTGGATGACCTCTTCTGGAGTCATGGAGGTGAGAGCCTTCGAAAGGCCTCCGTATCCATCTCGAGCCACCGACTCATCAATATTTTCCGGATTGATCACCCCTCGATTTCTGAGGGCCCAAAGAACCTGATGCTGAAAGAACGGGATATCCTTCATCAGAGGGATCTTTTCTTTGCTCGTCGGTTCAGTATAGAGAAATTTTTCGACGGGGCGTCCTTTCAAGAAATGCTCTTCGATCAGAAGAGGGATGTCTTCAGGAGTGAGTTTTCGATAGAAGATGCCTTTAGGTTGGACGACCATAATGGGGCCTTCTGCGCAGAAACCGTTACACCCTGTGATCGCCACCTTCACTCTCTCAGAAAGGCCCCGACCCTCCAATTCTGCTTCGAGTCGCTCCCTTACCTTGAGGGAATTGCAAGAGACGCAACCCGTTCCAGCACAGACCATACACCGGAACTCGCCCTCCTTTAGTGTTATGGCGGAGTAAGCTTTTTCCTTGATCTTTTCAAACTCTTCCATCGTTAACTGGGACATCGGTCATTGAAGATAAGTGATGGTGGTTAGTGATAGTGATGGCAAAAAAGAAATTTTCCCTTATCTATCATCAACAATACCATCACCCTCACTCTTCACCATCACCGTTTCCATTGAAGGATAGAACCTCACAATTTCGATAGCCTTTCCTGGATCAAGCATCCCATGGGTGTCATGCCCTACGACCATCACTGGCGCCAAACCACAGGCTCCAAGGCATCGTACGGCTTCCAAAGAGAACTTTCGATCTTTTGTGATCCCACCCACCTCCACGTTGAGTTCCCTCTGAAGGGTGTCCAAGATCTGTTTCGAACCCTTTACGTAGCAGGCCGTACCGAGACAAACACGTATGATATACTTGCCTCTTGGGACGATTGTGAAGAAGGCATAGAAAGAAACGACACCGTAGACCTGGGAAGAAGAGAGGTTAAGACCATCGGCAATGCGGTGCTGGACCTTTTTGGGGAGGTATCCGCAGATGTCCTGAACTTCTTTCAAGACAGGGATGAGCGCTCCATGACTCCCTTTATATTTCCCGATCACTTGATCAATCTTTTCCCATTCCTCTTTGGTAATTGAATCAACCCACCTCATCTCATTCCATCGCCTCTACCAGTAATTCTGTCACATCCATTACCCGGAGTCTTTCCTCATGTCCAGAGGTTTTGACCGCATCCTCCAATGTCAAGACACAGAAAGGACAAGCCGTTGCTATGATCTCCGCGCCTAACTCCACGGCGTCATTTACCCGAACTTCGGCCAGTCGCTGGCCCGTCTCAGAAGAGGATTCCACCCACATCCTTCCGCCTCCTCCTTCGCAGCAGAGACTTCTTTCTCTGGAGCGATCCAGCTCTTTGAAGGTGATGCCAGGAATGGCATCGAGTAAGATTCGGGGTTCATCGAAGATCGAATTCTGTTTCCCAAGGAAGCACGGGTCGTGGTAGGTGACCACCTTCCTGATCTCCCTTTTTAAAGAGAGTTTTCCCCCCTCCAAGCGTTTGGCTAAGAGTTGTGTGGTATGGAGGACATCGAACTTTCCTTGCGGATACTCATTCTTCAACACGTTGAAACCATGAGGACACGTGGTGATGATGCGCTCGATCTGGTAAGATTCAAAACGTTTGACATTTTCTTCAACGAGTTCTTCAAAAAGGCCGGCTTCCCCCATCCTGCGGATTTCATTGCCACAGCACTGCTCTTCATTTCCCAGGATCGCAAAATCGACCTCTGCCCGCTGGAGACCGAAGACAAGGGCCTTTGCGACCTCTTGAATTCGAGGATCAGAGGAGGCAGTGCAGCCGACGAAGTAAAGGAATTCAGCCTGATCTCCTTCGGAGAAGTTTTTCACTTTGACATCCTCAGGCAGACCCTTTACCCATTCCGTCCTCTTATTCTTTGGCTTTCCCCAGGGGTTTCCATCTTTGTAAGCATTCTCCATAGCCTCGATGATTGTCTTGGGAATGTGACCCTCTTCGACCAGGGTCCCCCTCATTCCAATGACCAGATCCATGGGCTTCAATCCTCGAGGGCAACGGATTGTGCAGGTTTTACAGGTTGTGCAGTCCCAGAGCTCAACTTTCTCACCCATCCGATCGAGGTTCTTTCCCAAAATACCCTCGATCATCAGCCTTCGAATGTTCAACTTCGATTTGAGAGAAACAGGACATCCTCCCGTGCACTTTCCGCATTGATAGCAACCGTAAAGGTCAAATTTTTGGGCAAATGTCTCTTGCGACACCTCCATCTTTTAGTGCCTCCTGAAACAATCAATAATAATGTCAAATGTCAAAGCATGAGTTATAGTGAACGACCTCGAAAAGTAGTCATTGCGAGGAGCGAAGCGACGTGGCAATCTCATAAGATTGCTTCACTTCGTTCGCAATGACACCTGATGGATGTCAACTTATTTAAGTCGTTCATTATAATGTTTGGATTTTGACATTCATTTGACATTGTTTTTTCAGCGTTCTAGTATTTCTCTCGAAATCACGATCCGTTGAACCTCAGAAGTCCCTTCATAGAGCGTTGTTCCGATGATGTCACGGAGGTAACGTTCCACTGGATAGTCTTTCGTATAGCCATAACCACCCAGCATCTGAACGGCACGAATGGCCACATTCCTCGCCACCTCCGTGGCGAAAAGCTTGGCCATAGAGGCCTCTTTCGTAAAAGGTTGACGGGTCTCTTTAAGAAAGGCAGCACGTAGGACGAGAAGCTGAGCGGCTTCCAGTTCTGTATAAGAATCAGCGATCATCCATTGGATCGCCTCGAAACTGGAAAGCGGTTTGCCGAAGGCCTCCCTCTCTTTAACATATTCGGTTGCGAAGTCAATGGCAGTAAAGCCCACACCCACGGCCAAGGACCCGATGCCGATCCTTCCGCCGTCCAGTTCCATCATAGCGATCTTAAAACCTTCTCCCTCTTTCCCCAAGAGGCAATCGGCTGGAATGACACAATTGTGAAAGGCCAATTCATTGGTCTGTGAAGCTCGATGGCCCATCTTCTCTTCGGCCTTTCCTACAATGAACCCAGGCATGCCCTTCTCAATGACGAAAGCGCTGATTCCTTTCCCTTTTTTCGCATTCTTCTCGGTAACGGCCCAGACGAGGGTCACGCCTGACGCCTCTCCACTGGTGATCAGGGTTTTGCTTCCATTGAGAACGTAGGTATCGTTCCGGCGGATTGCTGTTGTTCGGATATTGGCCGCATCCGATCCTGTATGAGGCTCGGTGATGGCAAAAGAGCCAGCTGGGTACTCGCCATTGCATAGTTTCGGAACATGTTTTCTTCTTATCCCCTCTTTTCCAAACTCATAGATAACCTCTGTGACCATATTGGTCACGGAGGTTGTCACGGCATGGGAGGCGCATCCCTTTGCGATCTCTGTGATGGCGAGGCTATAAGCGACCACCCCGACTTCTGATCCGCCGAATTCTACAGGAATATTCATTCCCATCAGACCAAGCTCTGCCATTTTCTTCAGGTTCTGGTAGGGGAATTGCTTCTCTTCGTCGCACAGGGCGGCCGCGGGTTTGATATTCTTCTCTGTAAAATCCCTTACCATATCCCTGATCATCTCTTGTTCCGGAGTGAGTTTGAAATCCATATTCTTTTGATTGCGGATTTCGGAGTGCGGATTTCGGAATTTTTACTCCGCATTCCGCAATCCGAATTCCGAATTAGTATTGATAAAACCCTCTCCTGGTTTTTCTACCCAGATAGCCTGCGTCCACGTACTTCTTGAGGAGAGGGCAGGGCCGATATTTGGAATCCCCAAAGCCCTTGTAAAGGACCTCCATAATGGCAAAGCAGGTATCCAGACCGATGAGGTCAGCCAAGGCCAAGGGCCCCATCGGATGATTCATTCCCAATTTCATGACGTTGTCGATCGCCTCTGGAGTTCCGACCCCTTCGTAGAGCGTATAAATCGCCTCGTTGATCATGGGCATGAGGATTCGATTGGAGATAAACCCCGGAGAGTCATTCGCTTCCACAGGAGTCTTACCCATCTTCTCTGCGAGGGATTTCACCACATCAAAAGTTTCTTGGGAGGTTTGAAGACCTCGGATAACCTCTACCAGTTGCATGACAGGAACGGGGTTCATAAAATGCATTCCAATGACTTCTAAAGGTCTTTGGGTGGCCGAGGCGATCTTCGTGATGGAAATCGAGGAGGTATTGCTTGAGAGGATAACCTCTTTCCGACAAATTTGATCCAATTCTTTGAAGATGTTTAACTTAAGCGATTCGTTCTCAGTGGCCGCTTCAACAGCGAAATCGACATCGGCCATCTCTTGGGCTCGAATTGTCCCTTTCACCCTCCCCATGATTTCATCTTTCTTCTGAGAAGATATCTTCCCTTTTTCCACCATCCGATTTAAATTTTTTGATATGGTTGCAAGTCCTTTTTGAACGAAGGAATCCGCAATATCGCTCATCACCACCTCGAACCCAGATTGAGCAGCCACCTGAGCGATGCCATTTCCCATCTGTCCTGCCCCAACGACGCCAATCGTCTTGATCTCCATATCCCCTCCAAGCGCTTTTCTTCTCTCAACCATTATCATCGGTGTTCAACTTCTGACGGATTTTCTCTTGGTAATTGAAAATATCCTCTTTCAATTTGTTCAGGTTCTGGATCCGTTCATCGATCTTTCCCGCATGGTTGTCAAGTAATTCCAAAAGCCGGGGTAAAACCTTTCTGTTCGTTCGATGAATTTGATAAATATCCTCCAGCTCATGCATCTCGGAAAGCGTGAGACCAAGGTGTTTGAGCCTCTTGATAAACTTAAGGCGCTGGATATCTTTATCTGTATAAACCCTCTTGCTACGTTCGATCCGTTTTATAGAATTGAGGAGCCCAATCTCCTCATAATACCGGATGGTTCGAGGGCTCATGCCAACCAGATTGGCCAATTCACCGATTTGATAATAGGTCGACCCGTTAATTTTCATAAAACCACTTAACGTAAACTGTTAAAATTGATGAAAAAAAATTAAGAATCTACTAAATCGATGGCCATTTGCCCACGGAGAGGACTGGATAGCCGCCTTTTTCAAGATCCTTGACAATATCTTGATAATCTTCTGTCTGAATGCGAATGGCAGCGATCCTTTTCCCTTCCACCATGAAAGAAGGCGTGACAATGCTGATGATGTTCACATTATGTTTTTTCATTATTTCAAGTATCCCGAGCATGGTACCGGGTTTATCTTCAAGGGCAACTGTTAAACGAGTACCCTTGACTTTGAGACCAAATATATCCACAAAGTGGGCCAAGGCATCCGTCTCTGTAAATATTCCGTAAAGCCTCTCTCCGTCCACCACAGGGAGACATCCGATCTTGTGATCGTGCATCAACTGGACTGCTTCTTCAATAATTGTGTCAGGGGTGATCGTGATTAACTTCTCCTTCGGAGTCATAAAGCTCGAGACCTTCAGCTTTCCTAAAAGATAGTTGAGTTCTTGGACACTGAGCAAGGTAGCATCGGAGGGAGCTGCTTCTCGAATATCCCGATCTGTCACAATTCCGATGAGATCATTCTTCTTATCAACCACGGGCAGATGCCGGATACCCTTTTCATGGATGAGGGCTCGGGCCTCAAAAAAAGATGCATCAGGGCTGATGGTCACCGGATTTCTTTGTATTTTTTCCCTCATAAACCCTTTGTAGTCAATCTTCATAAATCCTCTCCTTTCAATTTTTTAGGCTCATCTTAGCATATTTATTAAAGGGTCGTCGAGTACCTTGTGCTTTCCGCAAAGCGCCAAAGGCAAAGGCTATTTCTCAGTCGGTAACCAAAACCTTTTACTAAGTCCTAATGCTAACTCCGAACTCCTATTCACTCCCAGGTGCGTTGGTCCTCGATCTTCTTAGCCCCCTCCGAGATCGAACCTTTTGGAACAAATTGAGCTTCGCCCCTTACCTTCATCACATCTCGGATCGATTTTTCAATCTCTTCCTTTAATTCTTCAGTCTGGATCACTTCTTCTTTGAGTTCGATCCGGAAGGTCATCTCATCCTTATCTTCCCTTCTTGTGACCACCACTTGATACTTCGCAACCTGTGGGTGCTTTGAGGTTACTTCATCGGCCTGACCAGGATGGACAAAAAGACCCCTCACCTTGGTCACCTGATCCACCCTCCCCAAAATCTTAACCAGTCGCGGTGAGGTTCTACCACAGGGGCAGGGGGTTTCAGTCAAAATGGAAAGATCCCCTGTTCCGAATCGAATCAAAGGATAAACCTTATTGAAGGTGGTGGCGACAATCTCTCCTGTTTTTCCAGGGCCTAATTGCTTACCTGTCTCAGGGTCCACGATCTCCACGATTTTGTCATCTGGAATATGCATCCCATTCTTCAGCATGCATTCATAGCTAAGGCAGCCGATATCAGCCGCACCGTAGGTCTGACGGATGATCATCTTGAATTTCTCTTCCAATTTAGATCGAAGAGATTCTGGAAGCATCTCCGCAGCGACAAAACCCACCTGGAGGGTCAGGTCTTTTCTTAAATCGAGTCCCATCTCCTCTGCCTTTTCAGCAATGTTAAGGAGAAAACTGGGAGTGCCGCAGAATGCGTTGGCTTTCAAAGTTCTCAAAATGTTGACTTGTTGTTCGGTATTACCCACACCCGTGGGAATAGAAACACATCCGATCCGGTGCAGCGAGTTGTCCACCATTTGCAGAGCAAAGGGTACCATATGGTAACTGAATGTATTGATGGCAATGTCTCCGGGACGGAATCCTCCGGCATACATCCCTTGAGCCCAACCCAGTTCCACATAATCCATTTCGCCTGGTTCGAAAATCGGTCCGGGTGAGATATAGATCCTCCTCATCTCATTGATCGGGATTCCCTCAAATCCACCAAAGGGAGGATTTTTCTTCTGAAGCTCCACCAGGTCTGCTTTCTTGGTGATGGGAATTTTCTCTAAGTCTTTGATGGTCTGGATATTCTTCGGTTTCAATCCTACCGAATCTAATCTATTTCTGACCGCTACAGAGTGTTTATAAGCATATTGGATGATTCCCCTTAGTTTTTGATTAAGATATTCAATACGTTTTTTGTGAGGCATGGTCTCCAGATTCTTCTTTAAGAAACCAATAGTCCGGTCAATAGGATCCTGTTTGGGCATATGTGCTCCTTTTAAAATCGTGTCCGTGTCACGTGTTTCGTGTCCGGAATTATGAAAAAAAGTGATAAAATGTCATTCCGAACTTGTTTCGGAATCTCGGAGAATAGTGAAAATGTAGGGGAGTCCTTCTGTGGGCTCCCCTTAATGGGCGGCCTCGGAGGGCCGCCCCTACAAATCAACGGTAATTATTTTTTAGGGAATTTACCTTCGAAGGGGACGATAATATCGCCCTTCTCGGTTGAGAAGGTTGCCTGTCCTTCTCCTACTTTAATTCCAAAGGCAAAATCCCCAACCTTTGAATACCAGTTTTTAATCACATCCCCTGCAACCAATTTGAGGGCTTGCATCTTAGGAGCATTGGGCACTAATAAACTTAGCTGAACTCCGCGGGAATCGATGATGTCAACCACTCGATATTGGCTAATTGTTTTGGGTGGGAAATACATTGTATCATAAGTCGTTGCTGTACTTAGATACATGTATTCTCCAGCAGCTTCGAAAAAGACGCCAAATTTAAAGTTTTCGAGTTTGATGTTATAACCGCTCGGGTTTTCGATGTTGAAAACATAAGCCAAACTCATCAAGGTAGGCTTAGGTAATTCTTCAAATGGAACTAAACGCACTATTTCAACACGTTCCAATGTCACTTTTGGCTTCCCTGCCTCCTCGGTTGGAAGGAGGCCGGGTTTGCAAGCCGCCATTCCCCACACCGCAAAAGTAATCATAATCAGGATCAGTAATATTCTTCGCATAATAAACCTCCTTTCGTTCAATAGTAAATAACGTGACCGTGTTTCGTGTCGCGTGTCCGTTGTGAGATCTCTGAAAAAAACGTTCTGTCACCCTGAACCTTGCCCTGAATCAAGTTCAGGGTCTAACGATTTCAGGGTCTGGTTTATTAGATGCTGAACCAAGTTCAGCATGACATTTCCCTCTACTTTCTTTTTTACGGTCACGGTTCACGGGCACGTGTCACGGAATTAAGTGAGCCATCTTTTTCTTCTTTTATAATGTTTCACTTGTCGGAAACTCTTTCGCTCACCAATATCAGAGAGGCCCAAATAGAAGTCTCTGATGTCTGGATTCTCCTTCAACTTCTCTGAGGTGTCATGCATCACGAGCCTGCCGTTTTCTAAAACATAGGCATATGGGGCCACAGTAAGGGCTAATTTAACATTCTGCTCTACTAAGAGAAGGGGTATCTTTTCTTCTTTATTCAGACGGGTAATGATATCAAAGATCTCCTTAATCAACAGTGGAGCAAGGCCCATGGACGGTTCATCGAGAAGCATCAGTTTGGGTTGAGCCATTAGAGCTCGACCAATAACAGTCATCTGCTGTTCCCCACCACTGATAAACCCTGCGAGGACATTGCGTCGATCTACCAGTCTTGGGAAATAGTGATAAACCATCTCCAGTCTCTCTTTAGAGGCTGAACCAGTTCCCCTGAGGTGAGCTCCGACTCTGAGGTTTTCTTCAACGGTGAGGTGTTCAAAGACTCTTCTTCCTTCGATGATCTGAAAGATCCCCCTTTTGGCGATTTCTTCAGCAGAGAGATGATGAATCTTTTCTCCCATGAACTCGATGCTCCCGTCGGTCACTTCACCATCTTCGTGCTTTAATAAGCCAGAAATAGATTTTAAGGTGGTCGATTTCCCAGCCCCATTTGCTCCAAGAAGGGCAACAATCCCTCCCTGAGGTACATCGATGGAGACCCCCTTCAACACCAGAATGACCTCGTGATACATGACCTCAATGTTGTTAATCTTCAGGATATTTTCAGCATTCAACGTTTTCCCCCTTACCAACCAAGCCAGGCCGCCCACTTGTCGGCATATTTGGCTTTCATGTCTAAACTCGCTACTGTCACGGGTTTTCCTTTAACAATTCTGCCAATACTTACGATCCCACTGTAACGATGATCAGTAGGAGTAATGGTCACTATCTGCCCTCCAAATTCCTTAAGTCCTGGCCAGTCTTTGAATGCTTCAAAGGTCTCTTTTATTCCAGGTCCATTCAATTTTCCTGCTTTATCTGCTCTTTTTAGGACTTCTACTGCCATGGCAACCTTTGCCCAACCTTGGACAGTTCTAATTTGCCTTGCTTCAGCAGGAAAACCTGGATTGACCTTCTTGATATAATCTAACACTTTCTTCTTTGCTGGAAAATCTTCAACGAAGAAAGAAGTAACTGCTGCAGCGATGACACCCTCAGCAGCTGGTCCTGCCAATTTCGCAAGGTCTTCATCAAAACCCCAGTTATTAACGATATGGTCAGCACCCAATCCGAGGGCATAAGCATCTTTTACTGCCGTAGAAACAGACATTGTTGTGTTGCCATGCCATACCAGATGAGGTTTGAATTCCTTGGCCTTTAGAACTTGGCTTTTGGTATCCAATGCGGTTAAGGCCACATCCTGATCAGGACCGACTTCAAAACCTAAGAGAACTGCCTGATCTTTGATAGCTTTAATGGGAGCACTCGAATAAGGAGTAGGCCACGAATAGAAGCAGACAAAGCGAGGCTTCACTCCTGCTTCCCGTTCGGCTTTCCACTTCGGATCCCTTTTCCAGACCTCTTCAAACCAGTAAGTTATACAAGCACGGGCGTTGGTTGAGTAATCCGTTCCATAAACGAAGTTGTAAGGGGTCTTCTTGGGATCACAGAGATGGCCTGAAAAGGAGCTTGAGAGATAGGGCATTTTGTCAGCGGTGACCGTAGGAGAAAGGGCTTCGGTGTCACCCGTTCCCCATCCCAAAACCATCACCACTTTGTCAAAGTCACGGAAACGTTTATAAGTTGTGATGGCCTCGGGAACCCGATACCCATAGTCATATTGGAAATACCTGATCTTCTTTCCATTAATTCCTCCAGTGTCATTATAGTACTGAAATGCTTCTCTAACGCCTGCAGCCTCATTTTTTCCCACATCGGAAGTCGCACCGGTGGTATCCTGAAGGGCACCAACCTTCACCTCCTGAGCAAGCACCCATGAGGCAGTGGAACCCACAATGAGAAATGTCAAAAAAATTGCTAAGAATCTAATTTTAATTCTCATTTTTCACCTCCTGTGAAAAGTTCGGTCAGGTCAGGAGACCTATTCCCACCCGGGTAGAATCGGGTCTCCAGACCCGAAAAAAATAGACAAAAACGAAAATCTCCTTTCTTTTCTCCCACCTTCCAATGACGTGACATCACCTCCTTTATTTCCCCTCCCCCTCACCCCCTCCCCCTTGATGGGAGAGGGGAGGGTGGGGGTGTTTAATATGAAAATGGCCACAAATTAAAGTAATTCTTCACCTGCCACCAACGATAAGAGAGACCATTTGGTTCGAAGATGAGAAATAGAGCAATAGCCAAACCAAAGGCGGCTTCTTTTACATAAAGGAACTTTTCTAATAAGAGAGGCAAAAAGGGCATAAGGTTTAGGATAAAGGGGTCCTGAGTTAAAATAAAGATTAAGGCCTTAAGCCCTTCCGGAATGAGGGTCATAAATAGGGCACCATAAATGGTACCATAAATGCTTCCTACCCCTCCAATAAGGACAACCCCAACCAGCCAGAGAGACCAGGGAAAGAGGAAATGCTCAGGGCTGACAAAGAAGAGGTTGGTAATCCAATAAGCTCCGGCAATACCTCCGAATGCGCCGGCCACGAAGAAGGCAAGAAGTTTGTAGAAAACGATATTGACACCAAGAGCCTCTGCGGCAATATCATTGTCTCGAATCGCTATCCAGGCTCGTCCTATTTTTGAGCGAAGAAGGTTAGCCATAACAAAAGTGCAAAGAATGATGAGAACGGCTGCTAAATAATAATATTTCATATCGTTATCAATCACCCAGGGGCCAATTTTGATCGTTCCCGGGGGGATGGAGAAATAGGATCCTCTCCCTCCCACCTGACTTACATATTGAGTGATGATAAAGTCCACTGTGATGAATTGGGCTGCCATTGTAGTCATAATGAGATAAAATCCCTTCACTTTTGCTGAAGGAAGACCGAACAATACAGACCATAGTCCAGCAACGACAGCAGCAGCAATTAGACTAATCGGAAATACTAATCCTGCTTGAACTAAAAATGCAGGCCATTTGACCTGGAGCATCAAAATGGAACTGGTATATGCACCAACGGCAATAAAAGCCGCATGACCCAAGGTCACCTGTCCACAATAGCCTATGAGCAGTTGGACACCCATTGCCGCAAGGATTGTATATCCAACCACATTAAAAACAGAGACTATATAGAGTCCAACAAATTTGGGGAAGAGGTAAAAAACCACTAAAAATAAAAGGGCCATTTTCCCCCAGACGAACTTGGTCTGCCACCAGGCATGGTCCTGTTTGTAGTATTGGTGATACACACCACAAGGTCGATAACCCATATTAACCTCCCAATGACCAATTGGAAATGATCAATGCAAATTGCAAAATTAGCATTGCAAAATTAACAATCGACAATTCCCAAAATATTGATCATTTTCATTGCTAATTGATAATTGCTAATTGACCATTTTGCAATGATTTTTTAGACTCTTTCAATTCTTATCCATCCCCAGAGCCCGTAAGGCTTAAACAGCAAGATGATGACCATTACAGCAAATGGGAAGACATCCTTAACCCCTCCGGGGGTGAGGGGGCTGATGTAACCATCAGCTAAATTCTGAATAACTCCGATGATCAGACCTCCCACAATGGCTCCAGGAACCGAATTTAACCCTCCCAATACCACAGCCGGTAAGACGAGGAGCCCTAAATAACCCACAGAGATGTTTAGACCATTAATATTTCCTAGTAAAGTTCCACCCACTCCAGCGGACATAAAGGCAATCGCCCAGGCGAGTGCATAAACAATTTTTGCATTCACCCCCAAAGAGAGGGCGGCCATTTCATCATCAGCAGTTGCCTGCATGGACAAACCCCATTTTGTATACTTGAAGAAAGTAACAAAGGCGAGGAGGAGGATAATCGATGCAACGAAGGCCCAGAGGTAAACCTCGCCAACCACTATTTTCCCAATATAAACCGGTTTAATCGGAAAAACAGTTGGAGTAAAAACGACTGTATCTGTGCCCCAGACGAGTTCCACGAGGCCTTTAAAAAAGAAGGAGAGTCCTACGGTTACCATGATAACACTCAGTACCGGTTCTCCAACCATTGGTCTCAAGAAGAGGATTTCCGTTAAAATGCCTAAGGCGAACCCGATGACAAGAGTGATCAGAAGGGCTAAGATAAAAGGAATACCCCAATGGTATAAAGTCAGACAGACATAGGCTCCAATCAATGTCAATTCACCCATGGCGAGGTTGAGGACACCAGAGCACTTGTAAATCAGCGTCCAACCTAATGCGACCAGGGCATAGATACTACCGACCAGAATTCCCGTTATAAAAAGTTGTAAGAAAAGTTCCATGATACCTCCCGTTTAAAACATCAATGCAAATTGCAAATTTAGCATTGCAAAATTAGCAATAGAGTTCCAATATGTCATGCTGAACTTGTTTCAGCATCTGGCCTTTTTTACAGAATCGATGAGACCCTGAAACGAGTTCAGGGTGACGGCGACAGCGATTTTCAGAAATCTTATTGGCCGGTTTTTCTCCCTAATTGCTCATTTTGCATTGATGTTTATTGCGGCACTTCCATCACCTGAAGATCTGTTTTGATATGAACCACTCTTCCGTCCTCATAGGTAATGGTTGTATCCATATGAACGGTATCGATATCAGAATAAAGGCCATTCACAATATCTTTGTATCGGTCTTCGACAAATGCTCTTCTCAGTTTTCGGGTTCGGGTGAGTTCATCATCATCGGCATCGAATTCCTTATAGAGATTAACAAATTTTTTAATACGGGCCACGGGGGGGAGGTCATGATTCATTTTGATGATTTCCTTCCTCACCAGTTCGTAAACTTCAGGCATCTGGGAGAGTTCAGGATAACTGGTGTAGGCGATATTGCGATCCTCTGCCCATTTTCCAACCACACCGTAATCAATACAGATCACGCTGGTTACATAAGGTCTATTATCACCGATCGCCCATACATCTTTAATATAAGGGCTGAATTTGAGCCGGGTCTCCAGATATTGGGGAGCGAATTTTGTCCCGTCGCTCAATGTCATGACGTCCTTGGTTCGATCAAATACGACTATATGGCCGTCGGTATCGATAAAACCTGTATCTCCAGAATGGAGCCATCCGTCTCGGAGCGTTTTGGCCGTCTCCTCCGACATCTTATGATATCCCTGAAAAACAGAGGGGCTTTTTGAGATGATCTCTCCTTCGGGCGTGATTTTCACCTCGGTCTCAGGAATGGGTTTACCTACTGTATCAAATTTAATATCATCATCCCGATGAAGTACTGAAATTCCAGCAATCTCTGTCTGACCGTAGATCTGTTTCAGATTTACCCCAATTGCATGGAAGAAGCGGAAATGGTCTGGTCCCATCGCTGCCCCTCCGGTATAGGTATCCCGTATCCTTGAAAGACCTAAGTGATCTTTCAATTTTTTATGGACACCCAGATAGGCGATATAATCAAGAGCTCTCCAGTACCAGGGGACGGGCTTCTTTGAAAATTTCAAATCTGCTACATGATAGCCTATCCTCATCGCCAATTCATAGGCTTTTCTTTTCGACCAGGCGGCATCCAGATATTTGACCTGGACATTTCGGACCATTTGTTCATAAATGCGGGGAGGGGCAAACATCACGTGGGGGCCGATTTCACGAATATTTTCCTGAGCAGTCTCAGGCTCCTCTGGAAAATTGAGTGTAAAACCAGCCTGAATTCCACAGGAGATGGACATCATCTGTTCCCCAATCCAGGCAAAAGGGAGGTAGGAGACAAAGTCATCCGTTTCAAAATAAGGGTCCACCCGCATCAAATTTCTGCCCATGGTTAACATATTATAATGGGTGAGGAGGGCCCCTTTAGGAAGCGCGCTAGTTCCAGAGGTATAAAAGAGGAGACAGATATCGTCCCCTTTCCCTTTCAAGATCATATCTTCAAAAAGACCTGGCTCTTTCTTATCTGCTTCTTCTCCAATCCTCATGACCTCTTTAATGCTAATGAGAATAGGGTCATCATATTCCCTCATTCCTTTTGGATCATCCCAGATCATTTTCTTTAACTTTGGACATCTATCCTTGATCATTAAACATTTGTCGACTTCTTCCTGGCCTTCACCCACCATCAATTTAGCATCAGCGTGATCGATGATATATTGCACCTCATCGATTAGAGAATCCTGAAATAGCCATACCCCCACACCACCAACACACATGGCAGCCATCTCTGCCCAGAGGGCTTCGGGACGGTTATCACCGATCATTGCCACCTTATCCTCTCTCTCTAATCCCAGGGAGACCATACCCAAAGCGATGTGTTTCACGTTTTCGTAATATTGTTTCCAGGTGATTGGAATCCAGATTCCAAATTCCTTCTCCCGCATGGACACCTTTTTATCCCAGTGTTTTTTTGCAGCTTGCAACCAGAGTTTTGGAATCGTGAGATCTTTCGTAATCTCAATTTCTTTCCAGCTACCGACGTGTGACATAGAGTTCCTCCACTTCACCCAGATAGGCCTTAATCACATTGGGGTTGTTCTGAACCTCGGGAGGGGTTCCTTCTGCAATCTTCTCTCCAAAATTGAGAGCCATGACCCGATGGGAAATATCCATCACTACCCCCATATCGTGTTCAACGAGGATACAGGTTGTTTGCCAGCGTTCCTCTTCGTTGATGTCCAAAATGAATCTTGCCATATCTTCTACTTCTTCTAAGTTCAGACCCGCAAGAGGTTCATCTAAAAGGATGATCCTAGGACTGAGAGCCAATGCCCTTGCCAATTCAACTCGCTTTTGAAGCCCGAAGGGAAGCATTCCAACGATCTTATCCCGGATATGCTCAATCTCCAGGAGATCAATGATCTCCCTTTCAATAAAATCCCGGTGGTCGATCTCTTCACGGGCCGTCTTTCCAAAGTAGATGGAACCACTGATCAATCCGGTTTTGAGATGAATGTGGCGGCCCAGTCGGATATTATCGAGGACTGTCGTCCCCTTAAAAAGCTCGATCTTCTGGAAGGTTCTTGAGATTCCCATCTTTGCTCTTTGATATGGTTTTAACTTGGTGATCTCTTTCCCTTCGAAATGGATTTCGCCTTTTTGAGGGTGGTAAAGACCATTGATACAGTTCAAGAGCACCGTTTTCCCAGCACCGTTGGGACCGATGATTGAAAAGATCTCACCCTTTTTAACCTCGAAACTGACGCCCATTAAGGCCTGAACACCTCCGAACGCCATATGGAGGTTATTGACTTTAAGTTGAAGCTCATTGGTAACAGCCATCCATAACTCCTTTCCCGTGTTTGGTGACCCTTGATTCGTGCCTCACCTAAAGCAGGCGTACTTCGTTAAGGGACACAAAAAGGGACACAAATCTGGACAACAACCCTGTTATCGACCCTCAAGGGGTTCCGACCATACGAATTGCTGAAAGCTCTCACTGTTGGCTCAGCCATTTAGTATTTTCTATTTTTATTATGGATGGAAATGAATCGGGATGAGGAATAAAACCCTAATTACCAAAACTCAATTTTTTTGTCAAGAAAAAAAGTTCCAGTTTACGTAAGATGTGAAAATTATCATTAGCAAAATGAAATTCCTTTTTAATCTTGATGAGTTACGGAAGATATATCTGAGGGCAAATTTTTTAAGAAAAGAACAAAAAAACGATTTGGGAAAATCATCCTCGGTGGGAATCCCATATAGAAGAGGATGAGCTTTCATTTTGGATGAGGGAGATCTCAATCCATCTCTCAACTTGACAAACGACTGATTTATGCTATGAATAAGGACGTTTGGTGAAAAACTGGGTAATAGGTAGGGAGAAGCATGGAAAAAAAGGAGATCCAGATTCGATGCAAGGCCTGTAGTTCTCGGTTCAGTGTGTTGCCATTTGATCGTTTTGCCCAATGTCCCCAGTGCTATCAGGAGTGGAAGATCAAGTGGCTTGACTCTGAATCTGGAATGATCATCGCCCCTGTCTCTTGGAAGGAATACCAGTTGAAGTCAAGGAGGATCGTGCCGAATGGGTAGAATAGCTTACGTTGATCTGGCATCCGAAACGGTTAGGATAGAAGAGATTTCGAATGAACTGAGAAGGCTTTTTCTGGGAGGAAGGGGCATCAATACCCATCTTCTTTACCAAATGGTTGGAGAAGAAACGGACCCCCTGGGGCCTGAGAATGTTCTGGTCGTCGGTGCAGGGCTTCTCACAGGGGTGGCAGGGATTGCCAATTCCAGGATCAGTTTTTCAGCAAAATCCCCGGAGACAGGCCTCTTAGGCGATTCGGCCATGGGAGGTTTCTTCGGCGGACAACTTCGTTACGCAGGATTTGATCATCTCGTCATTCAAGGAAGAGCAAAGAAACCTATCTATTTGTGGATTCACGACGGGAGGATCGAATTTAAGGATGCCACTCATCTTTCCCAGCTTGATACCCTTCAGATTCAGGAGAGGATTCGGGAAGATCTCAAGGATCCTAAGATCCAGGTCGCCTGTATTGGTCCTGCTGGAAGGAATGGAGTCCGCTTTGCCTGCATCATTCATGGGCTCTCCCATGCGGCAGGACGGACAGGCATGGGAGGGGTGATGGGGTCGAAGAACCTCTGGGCCATTGCTGCCCGCGGGAAAACGGCCCTTCCAATTCACGATCCTGAAAAACTCCTTCACGTCTTTCAAAGACATTACCAGCAGGTGACACGGACGAAAGGCTTTCTTGCCTCCTCCATCTATGGGACGATGATCAGACTCAACAATACGAGAACACAAGGTTATGAAGGAGGCCTTAACCACCAGTTCAATATGATGGAGTACGGGGGTGAGGAGTTAGATGCCGAGGTCTTCATCGACAAGTTTGAGACGAAAAAGGCTACCTGCTTTGGCTGTCCGACGGCGTGCAAGCATATGTTCAGGGTACCAAGAGGGATTTACCAAGGGATGGAGTGTGAAGGGCCTGAGTATTACGGTTGTGGAGGATGGGGTTCCCAATGTGGATGTTCGAGTTGGGAGACCATCCTTGAAGCATGGAATCTCTGTGCTAAATATGGACTTGACGTAGGCTCCATGACGGCCTATACGGCATGGGTGATGGAACTTTATGAAAAGGGGATCATTACGGAGAAGGATACGGATGGACTATCCCTCGAATGGGGAAGTGCGGAGGCGATTATCGGATTAATTCAGCAGGTGATCGAAAAGAGAGGGATCGGCAAGCTACTCGCCCAAGGCTGGATCGAGGCGGCGAAGGCGATCGGTCGTAACAGTGAACGCTATATGGACCATGTCAAAGGCCTCTCCATAGAATGCGATGATGTGAGGGGACATCGGGCTCAGGCTTTGGGCCTTGCCACGGCTACGCGAGGGGCATGTCATCTGAGAAGTCGATATACCCTGGAGGAGTTCTTCTTACCAGAAGAGGCGACAAAGAAATTGACCGGAAAGCCGATCCCACAGGATGCAGCGGTATATGATGGAAAGGAGTGGGCCTGTTACTGGACGGAATGTATCTGTTCGATCGCAGATGCTCTGGGCGTCTGCAAATTTATGACGAAATGGCTGAGCGTGGGGCTTTTGGGGTTTGAAGAGTTCATCGAATCGATTGAGGCAGTGACTGGGGTGAAGCTGTCCCTTGAAGAGATGATAGAGATCGGTGAACGAATCTATACGACAGAGAGGCTCTTCCTCACCCGGGAGGGGATTACACGGAAAGATGACATCGTCCCTGAAAAATTCTACAAGCCTTGGACCCACGGACCGAAGGCAGGAACGAGAATCGAAGCAGAATCTTTTGAGAAGCTTCTCGATCGATATTATGAGCTCCATGGTTGGGACAGAAATGGCATTCCCAAACCTGAATCCCTGAAAAAATTGGGATTAGAAAAAGAACCGAGATTATAGTACCGAAATTCTAAGCACAAAATCCCCGCCTGCCAAAGAATTTGTTCGGCGGGCAAGGGAGTTTTCGATGGAAAAAAGAGCAATGAAGATCGCTTCTGAGAAATGCACAGGTTGTCGGCTCTGTGAATCAGTCTGTTCCCTTTTCCACGATAAGAAAATGGATTTAACGTTCTCCAGAATCCAGATCGATCCCTCCTCGGAGAATCATTATCGGGTCCGGGTCTGCCTTCAATGTGAAGATTGTCCCCCTTCAGAAGTCTGCCCAACCGGAGCATTTCAGTGGAATAAAGCGACGGGTGGGGTGAAGATATTGGAGGAGGAATGCAATCTGTGCGGCCTCTGCATTCCCGAATGTCCTTATTCCTCTGTCTTCGAAGGCGATGGAAGCGTTTTGGTCTGTGACCTTTGCGATGATCGTCCAAAATGCGTGGAGGTTTGCCAGAAGCAGGCCATCCAATTTGCTTAGAAGAGATCAGCGAAGTCAAAATGAGTTAATCCTTCCATTTCCACTGATCTTTCTTAAACCTTGCTGAACAGTCGCACGGTTAACAGTTCGTTTTCAGTTTTTTAAATGACCACGAAATCGAGACCTCGAGTGACCTGAGGGATATATCGCCACTCCCTCAGCCCCCCTTTCGGAACAGCGAAGAAGGATCCAAGAACAGGGATTGGGTTATTCAAAAAGGATCTTAAAGGCATTTCTGAAGAGGATGGCTTCGATGGTAGCATTGCTCAGAGGTAGAGATTTTATGGCTTCGATATTCTTTCTGATATTCGTGGGCATGGTTGGCCAATCGGAGCCAAACAGGACCTTCTCCCCATTCTTTTCAAGCTCCGGGAAATAGTGAAGGAGATTCTGAGGAGGGAGGCCGGTGATATCCATGTAAACATTTTTATGCAAGCGCGATAGAGAGAAACATTCGTCATACCAAAAACCTCTACCACTGTGAGCCATGATGACTTTTAAATCAGGAAAATCTACGGCAATATCATCGAGGTAGATGGGGTCGCAATATTTTAGCTTTGTCCCCTTGAATATGGAGGTGCCGATATGAAATACGACAGGAATCTTCAGTGCCTGGGCTTTGGCATAGAGGGGATAGAGCCTTGCCTCGTTGGGGTAAAAAAATTGGTACGAGGGGTGGAGTTTAAGACCTTTTACGTTGTCCTCTTTCACATAAAATTCGAGTTTGGCTGAAGGATCAGAATGGGCATTGGGATTCAATGAGGCGAAGGGGATGAGCATCTCCTGCCCACGGCAGTATTGAATCACTTCCTCCGTAGGTACGGAGCCGCTCGTTGCAGGAGCCCATTCTGGGAGAACGACGGCATAACTTACTCCTTGCGTCTTTAAATAGTCAGTAAATCGCTCCGGGTGATGACTGAAATCATCTATCTTGCCATAAAAATCGGGGTTTATTTCTTCCAAATAATTCAGCCAAGTGGGATTCAGTAATTCCTTTCTGACATAATGGGTGTGAAAGTCAATAATTTCCATTGGTAGATCCCTTTATCAAACCTGTTTTTCGACACCGAAATAATAGGGAAAAGTCGAGGGTCTGTCAAGGAGATTAGAACTTGACAATATGGCGTCATGTGAATATATTCAGGCAGAATTGCGTCGCTCCACTTAGGAGGGAATGACCATGGATGTGCTGATTTATGGGATTGTCAACGGCATGACCTTTGTCTTGATGGCCGTTGGGTTTTCCTTTGTTTATGGCATCAGCCGACTGCCTAATTTTGCTCACGGCGCATTATATGTGGTGAACGGGTTTATCGCTTGGAGCTTTCTGAACAGCGCAGGGTTACCTTACTGGCTGAGCATCCTCCTTTCGCTCCTCATTGTATCGTTGATCGGAGTGGCGATCTACCAGTTTGTGATGATTCGGGTCAGGGGCATGCCCGTTTCAGAAATCATCGTCTCCTTTGCTATCGCTCTCGCCATCTTAGAAGGGTTACGCCTGCAAGGCATTGGGGGTTTCAAAGGGTTTATCGGTCCGGGTTATGTCTTGCCGCGATTTATTGACGGAGTGATTGATACTGCCTGGGTGGCGATCGATATTCAGCGGCTCCTCATTATCGGAGTAGGATTGCTCCTTCTCGGTTTGATGTGGCTGTTCACCCACCATTTCAAAATGGGACTTGCACTGAGAGCGATGGCCCAGCATGAGCGGGCGGCCTTGATGCTCGGCATCAACTCTGATCGAATGGCTAATATCGCCTTGGGCATTGGTTCCGCTCTGGCAGGGCTTGCAGCTATCACCATCACGCCCCTGGGAAATGTCAACTGTGAGTCGGGATATAGCGTTCTGACCAATGCGATTGCTGTATGCGTCATCGGTGGATTGGGGAGTTGGGGAGGGACGGTATTGGCCGCTCTGATCCTGGGCATGGCCACCACCCTTATGTCCGCCTTCGGTGGAACCATGTGGAATAATGTGCTTGTCTTCGGACTCATCATACTGATCCTGATCATCAGACCTTCCGGGCTTTTCGGTCAACAGAAGGAATTAGAGGAGAGGGTTTGAGAACACAATGATCAATGGGCAATCAACGATGGACGATGAACGATGAACGAGGAGAGGCGAAAAGAGAGGCTCGACCGTGGGATCAAGGCACGGACAGAAGGGTTGTACGCGGTTTCGTCATGGCGGGAGGTCAGTTATCTATTGGCACCGAGGGCAGGATTAATCCTCTTCCTACTGATTGCACCATTGGTCGTTCCTGGCCTTTACTGGCAGAGGGTTTTAGCCCTGGCTGGAGTTTATGCCCTCCTTGCCATCTCCTTTGACTTTTTAGCGGGCCGTGTGGGACTGGTTTGTATCGGCGGAGCTTTTATGGTTGGCGTGGGAGGTTATATTTCTGGAGGGCTAAACTATTATCTGGGACTTCCCGTTGCTCTCACCATTCCTGTGGCCACCTTCTTTGGAGCCCTCATCTGCACTCTCGTCTGGCTACCTTGTTTACCTCTCCGGGGCGTTTACTTTGCTGTGGTGACCTTTATGTTCCCCTTCTTGACCAGCAGCGTCATTCTTGCAGGAGGTCTTTTTGGGAGCACAGAGGGATTAAGCCCGATCGGAGGTTTCCCCAATATATGGGTGAGCATCTATCTAATGATGTCCCTCGTCCTTTTTGCGATCTTCGGCCTCAGGCGTTTATGCGGTGAAGATATTGGAATCGTGTTCGCAGGGATAAAAGACAATGATCAAGCGGTCATCGCCTCTGGGGTGAACGTCACCCGGGTGAAGATGTATTCTCTGTTCATCGCCACGGCCATCGGTTGTTTTGCCGGCGCTTTTGTTGCTCACTTTTCCGGGTTTATCGGGGTATCACTCTTTGCCGTTGATTTTTCGATCATGCCGATCGCTGCCTGCATCATGGGCGGCCCGGGGACGATCGCAGGTCCAGCCTTGGGAGCTTTTATCCTTGCCCCTCTCTCGGAGTTGTTGCGGGGCTTTGGACAATTGAGAGTCGTGCTCTACTGTGTAGTGCTGGTGGGATTCATCCTCTTCAAGCCAGAAGGATTATTAAATTGGGTAGCCCGGAAATATCACCAATTTGAACACTGGGTAAAGGTGTGATCCATGGGGAGAGAGAAAGAGGTATTGATTCAAGTCAGGAATGTGAGCAAGTTCTTCGGCGGCGTGAGGGCGTTAAATAAGGTGAGTTTCGATTTACTGAAAGGGGAAGTCTTAGGAATCATCGGACCCAATGGATCCGGGAAGACAACTCTGGTCAACACGATCACTGGTTTTCACAAGCCTGACTCAGGAGAGGTCTTCTTTAAAGATATGAAACTGACCGGATTCCCCCCTTGGAAGATTGCCGATCTCGGAGTGGCCCGGACCTTTCAGATCGTCAGACCCTATCTCAGCCTGAGGGCTTACAAGAATCTCATCGTTCCTCTCTGGTCACCGAGGGCGCGGCGATTCGCTGGGAGCCGAGGAGGAGATAGGGATGCGGTAGCCATCGATCTGCTCGAGGAGGTCGGTTTTGAGCGGGATGCTTATGTCCCTTATAAACTTGCCTCTGCCCTCCCTTTGGGTTACCTGAAACGTCTTGAACTGGCTCGGTGCCTCGCTTTAAGGCCAGAGGTGATTATCTGTGATGAGGTCTTTTCCGGGCTCAGCATGAGCGAAATAGCGAGCATGGTTCCCCTGATCGAAAGGCTCCGTATCAAGGGGGTCACCCTTATCATGATTGAACATAGGCTGAGGGAACTCTTCAAGGTGGCGGACAAGGTGATCGTCCTTGAGTTTGGCGAGAAGATCGCAGAAGGCATACCCGAACAGGTGATGCAGAATGAAAGGGTGAAGCGGGCCTACCTCGGAGAGGAGTTGGGACTGTGAGCGTCATCCTCGATATTAAAAATCTGATGTTATTTTATGAAAACGCCTTGGCTATCAACAATGTGACCATGGCCGTCGATGAAAGCCAGATCGTCGGGGTTTTCGGGTCGAACAGTGCTGGGAAATCCTCTCTCATGCTATGCATCTCGGGGATCATCTTAGATGTGAGGAAGAAAGAGGTGATGAAAGGGGGAGAGAGGATCACTTTAACGGGCGAGATCAGATTTAAAGGGGAAGATCTCTTACGGATTGAGCCCAGCGAACGAGCCAAGAAGGGCATCATCCTTTGTCCGGAGAGGCGGCTCATCTTTCCTGAGAGCAGTGCCCTCGAAAACTTAAAGATGGGAGGATATCTGGCGACCAGAGCCCAGGCCAAAAGGACTCTGGAATATGTGTTCAACCTCTTTCCCGAACTGGAGAAGCTGAAGAAGAGAGCAGGAGGATTCCTGAGCGGGGGGGAACAACAGATGTTGGCGATTGGACGAGCCCTGATGGCTCAACCTCAGGTGCTTCTCTTAGATGAACCCCTCCTGGGCCTCGCCCCGAGTATTGAGATCAGGCTTGCCCGGGCGATTAAGTCGATCAATCAGGAAACAGGGATCACCATCGTCGTCTCTGAACAATATGCCAGGCCCATTCTGCCTATCATCGACTATGGATATGTCCTTGAGAACGGTGGATTAGTCGCCGAAGGGTCTGGAAAAGAACTCCTGGAAAATCCGGATGTGAAAGAGGCCTACTTTGGATTATGAAACGATCATTTGGGTGAAGTGTGAAAGAGAAAGCTTACTGCGACAGACGCTGTCAAGTCCGGTATTAGAAAGTCCTGAAATTCGGGCAAAAATCTTGTTTGATGTCATATCTGCCAAATTGCCGATATTATACGAAAATCGTTTTTTTGATATTATAAATAAAAATTCATTCATTTTTTTCTTGACACCTGTATAAAATTACAGTATAAGAGATTTAACTCTAAGTTTTTCGTATTTGAGCATGGTGATAAAACAATCTGTATTAACAAAACGCCAAGCAGAAATCCTAAGTTTTATCAAAACCCATATTCAATATTCGGGCTTTCCCCCCACCATTTCTGAAATTCAGGGACAATTCTCCTTTAAATCCCCCAACGCTGTTCAAGAGCACTTAAAGGCCCTTATACGGAAGGGTCAGATCCGACGAAACCCGAATCAGTGGAGGGGATTGGAGCTTATGGTCTCCAACAAGAGTAGGGAGGAGGCTGTTCAATATTCCACAGTTTCCGTCCCATTGATCGGTCGGGTTACCGCAGGACTGCCCGTTTTGGCTGAAGAAAATTTTGAAGGGACAATTTGCGTGGATCGCTCCCTTGTTGGCCGAGCCACAAGACTCTTTGCGCTTCACGTACGTGGCGACAGCATGATAAAGGCTGGCATCTATGGTGGAGATATCGCCATTGCTCAACAACAATCCGTTGCAGATCACGGAGACATTGTTATCGCTTTGCTGGGCGATGAAGCCACGGTGAAAAGGTTTTACCGCAAGAACAAGGTCATTATTTTGCAGCCAGAAAATGATACGATGCAACCTATAAGGGTTAGTGAAGGAAGCGATTTCAAAATTTTGGGCAAAGTCATTGCGACATTGCACCGGATAGGAAATGAAAGAGCAGCATTCCAGTAAGAGAGAGCATCGTTTTTTGGAGAAAACCTGATTGAGCCCAAACCAGATAAGGATTGAATAATTCTTCTTTTCATCATATTGAAAAGCATGATCATTCGACATAGGGGACGAACTGGGGGAATGCAATTTGACAGAGACTGAAGAAACATGATAAAGATTAGCTCAGATATCCCGGGAAGAATTAAAGTAGCTTTTTCCTACAATCCCGAGTATATCGCCAGGATCAAGCGGGTCAAGGCTCACCGGTGGCATCCTGAAGGGAAATACTGGAGTTTCCCATACTCTAAACCGGTTTTAAAGGAGATTCTTTCCGCCTTTGCCGGGGAAGAACTTGATATCGACCCATCCTTGCAGACGTTGATATCACAGAATCGAAGGGAGAGATCAACCGATCATAGAACCTCGCGAAAGGAACCGCTGCCAACTCATAACCTGCTTTTCACCCGGGTCCGCGATCTGATCCGGTTAAAGCATTACTCCATCCGGACAGAAAAGAGTTATCTATCCTGGATCATGAGATACATTTTTTTTCACAATAAACGGGATCCGAAAGAGATGGCAAATCCGGAAATCGAGGCATTTCTCTCCCATTTGGCAGTGGATCTAAAAGTATCGGGTGCCACTCAGAACCAGGCTTTCAACGCCATATTGTTCCTCTATAAAGAAGTCCTCAAAAAGGAACTGGACAATTCCATTGATGCGATTAGAGCCAAGAAACCAAAACGATTACCAACGGTTATGACCAAAGATGAAACCATGAAAGTAATTGGCGCAATCCCGGCTGACCATCAATTGATGGTGAAGCTTATCTATGGAAGTGGCTTAAGGTTAATGGAATGCCTGAGGTTGCGTGTAAAAGATATTGACTTTGAGAATAATCAAATATTGGTTCGCGACGCAAAAGGGATGAAGGATCGGGTTACCGTTCTTCCAGGCACTTTAAAGCCATCACTGAGAGAGCATTTGGAACGGGTGAAGCTGGTGCATCAAAACGATGTGGCCAGGGGATATGGACGTGTCTATCTCCCCTATGCGTTGGAGCGAAAATATCCAAATGCCAGCCTCGAATGGGGATGGCAATATTTATTTCCCGCAAAAGGCCTATCCAAAGATCCGCGAACAGGAGAAGTCAGACGGCATCATATCCATGAAAACAGTCTCCAGAAGGCCGTTAAAACTGCAGTGCGGTTGGTTGGTATAACCAAACCGGTCAATGTCCACACCTTTAGGCATTCGTTTGCCACGCACCTGTTGGAGGCGAACTACGATATCAGGACAGTGCAGGAATTGTTGGGCCATAATGATGTCTCGACGACAATGATTTACACCCACGTACTAAATAAGCCAGGGGTAAGCATAAAAAGCCCATTAGATGTTTGAGATTGTTAGATATTTCGATATTTTGCGAGGATTCTGTAAAATTCGACTATAAACGGGGTTATACAGAACTTTTTCTGCATTTTCCAGAAAATACAGAATTTTTTCTATATAATCAATCGTTGAACTAAACCGCTTCGCGGTAGTTTAAACAATTTGTTCTTTGACAATTGAATAGGGTCTGGCAATGGCCTGTGGTATGAAGGGGCATCATATTCATTGATTCATCTGCCAATTCCAGAGTCCTA
>Ga0315312_1000898_pt1 | contig 27454 bp, 19 predicted proteins | sample TDP7_MG_FD_203629 | JGI IMG/M metagenome (GOLD analysis project Ga0315312, IMG submission 203629) | Freshwater sediment microbial communities from Lake Towuti, South Sulawesi, Indonesia - TDP7 | ecosystem: Environmental > Aquatic > Freshwater > Lake > Sediment | place: Indonesia: South Sulawesi... | reverse complement strand
GCGAAATCGACCCCAACTGCGCCGTGGTGCCTGAGAAGCTCAATCTGGAGCCGCCTTCCGTGACCGATGAAAGATTCTGCATTGTGAGGTCGTCCAATACCTTGGTGGTCGTTGGGATTACAACGTTTCCGGGGGAGGTGCTTGGATGGTAAAAAGCCGCTATTCCAACGGCGGCTACCACGGACACCAATACTGCGACAACAATTATCGCCTTGGTTATCCTTACCATCATTCACCTCCAAAGCCTGACGAATTCCATTTGAATTTCGTCAAAATTAAGTGATTCTATATCTGTAAAAATCTTCTGGCTAAACCTTGGGAAATTTCCATGAAATCTACGTGGAAAATGCCCGGATTGCCTTTATGTTCCTATGGCGCGATACTAGGGGTTTGAAACCAGATTTGTACCCTCCAAAACTTTCCCGGAAAATCTCCTCTAAAAATGTCCAGATTATCTTAGTGGGACCTATGGTGCCGGGGGATAGGAGGACTGTAAGGTTAGGATCTCTCCAAGGTTCTCTCTCCCCTTTAACGCCTCTTTGTGTAAATTGATAACCCGATACAGATTATCACTATTATCCCAACGATCCCGGCGATTAGCGGCCATCTCGTTGGGACCTGAGGGATTTCTTCAGGGGGCATCTCCTCAGGAACAAATGGATTCATCAATGGATAATGGTCTTGGTTGTTATCTCCAAGGATACTGTACGGTGTGTCGCCGATTCCGTCGTTATCTATATCCACGCCGGCGTAATCGTTCCAATAATTGCCTCCTGATGGGTAGCCGTTGTCCCAGTAATTGGAGCCGTTCTCGTATGCTTGCGTAGGATTATTCAAAAAATTATTGTGATAAATGCAGTTATTATCTGAGGACTCATATCCCACCACTTGGATAACTGCGATGCCTCCAAAGCTGCTGTTCTCGACTGTGCAACCACTGACAACGTTTCCGGAGGAACTTTCCAAGAATACTCCAACTTTACTCTTCGAGACCGTACAAGCTTTAACTTCATTATTCTCAGAAAAAGTCAGGAGGATACCTGTGTCGTTACTCGAAGTCGTGCAATTTCTAACGATGTTGAACTCAGAGCCGAAGAGGACGATCCCACCGACATTATTCTGAAAGGAGCAGTTCTCAATCACGTTCGCTGAGGAATGATCGAGGAAAATTCCCCTTCGGTTATTTTGCGAGGAGCAACCTTTGACGATGTTATTGCTTGATGTAGAGAGGAAGATGGCATTCCAATTATTGTCGTTTCCCACGTTTTCGATTTTTCCGTTCATGACATTTTCTAGATGTACCCCGTTCCCAAGCCTATCTTTAGCGTTGCGGATGATACAGTTCCTGATTGTGAAAAAGGCCGAGGTATTCCTCACTTTTATACCATCCGCGCTTGAGGCATCTATATCCCAACCCTCTATGATGAACGGGTCACCTGCAGCTCCAGAGCCTGAGACAACCCCATTAGCTGGCGTGAAATTCGAATTCCCTTCGATGAGGATTGGCTCCCGTGAGGCCATGTCCTTAGATTCATATTCATATGCCAAGGCTGGTGAGAAAGCCAAAGCAGTTGTCATCAGCAATAGCAGCACAACTTTGATGCTTCGCCCTCTCAATTTTTGTCCCCATTCAGTTCCAAAATTCCATGGTGCGGGGAGTAGATTTTAAGCTACCGTTTAAATCTACCGTAACCCACGATCCCACTTTGTCCTAATTAGTCAGGCAGCTATCACGCAATTTTTGGCAAGGATGTTGCGGAATTCAACATGGCAAAAATCGCAAGATTCGAGCAATTTCAGCGTTCAGTTTAGGCAAAGAATTTAGAGCAAAAAAGATAAATTATACTCCGTCGTACAAGTGATTTGCTATGAATCTAAAAGACCGAATTAGGGGAGCGTTCGTCGGGCTGTATTTCGGTTCTGCTGTGAATCCAAGATTAAAGCCGAGAACATCTCCTCCTAAGGCAAGATATTCTATGAATTTACCTCCTGAGGAAGCAAGGGAGCGTTTTGGGGATAAGAAATTCGATGAAATAGAAAGAGATTATGAATTGTATGATCAGCACACACAAACGAAAATAATTTATGATATATTGCTCAGATATGGTGAAGTTTCTCCAGAGATTTTTAAAGATCATCTGCTTGAATTACACAAAGAAGTCAACGTTTTCAAGGGCCCAGTATACGGGCCGAGTACCAGAAGAGCAGTTAGATTTATCCTTGCTGGTGAAGACATACATCAGATGGGGAGAAAAGGGATAACAAACGGTTCTGCGATGAGAGCGCTCCCGATAGGAATGTATTTTTACAACGACATCGACGCTTTAATTGAAAACACCGTTAACTCTTGTATCGTTTCACATAATACGGATGTTGCGATAGATGCTGCGATAGCCGCAAATACGACACTTGCAAGTTTACTAAATAAAAAAAGCAAGTTTGATGCAATAAAAGAAGGTATTAAGATAGCAAAAAAATATCATGGAAAATTTGGGGCGCCAACATCAAAACCAAAAATTTATGAAAAAGTTCAATATGTTCTTAGTTTAACAAAAGGAATCGATATAGAGAAAGCAACGTTCATGATACCGGAGAAAATTGGTGTAAGTTGGTTTGCGTGGGAAACAATTCCCGCAGCTTTCGCAAATTACATTGTGACAGACAACCCAAAAGATTCCACACTTCTTGCGCTTAGGTGCGGCGGGGATTCCCAAACAGTTCCTGAAATAGCGTGCTCGTTCCATGGCGCGGAAACGGGACTTGGGTTATTTCCCCCAGAAATCATAAAAAAAATCGAAAATGTCAATGATGTTAAAATTTATGAAATGGCAGAAAAGTTGATCGATAAGATGGATATTTAACTTTATTTGGTGGCCCTGTAGCACACTTTAAATTTACCGTCGGCTAAGAATTTCAAGTCTATCTTCATACTAGCCGGGGCATATGGTGCAGAGCCAAGCTCGAGCTACAATCCAACTTTCTGAGAGCTAAGCAAAATATCAAAAGGTTGTAAAACATCATGACTTCTAAATTACCACATTTAAGGTAATCCTCAATCCGTAGATAATACTTAAGAACCTATAAAAAAAATAAAATTGGTAGTTAGATGAAGGGAAAAAAAGGCCACGAAAATATTGTTGAGATGAAGAACATCAGTAAAAGTTATGGGAAAACTCAAGCACTTAAAAATGTGGATTTCAGGCTTCGCTACAATGAAGTTGTGGGATTAGTAGGAGATAATGGTGCTGGCAAAACTACGTTAATTAAAATTTTAACTGGTGTCGTCCGCGCGGATAAAGGAGAAATATATTTCAAGGGTAGGAAGGTTAATATTTCCTCGCCGGCCGATTCTTTGAAGTTAGGAATTGAGCCAGTTCATCAGTTAGGGGCTTTAATAGAGGATATGAGTATTGCTGAAAACTTCTTTTTGGGTAGAGAGATTGTTAACCGTCCTGTTATCGGCTGGCTTGACAAAAGAAAAATGAATGAAATATGCAGGAAAACACTTGAGGATCTTGGAATACATGTTGATGATATGAATCGACCAGTTTCAACATTATCTGGCGGGGAAAAACAAGCGGTTGCCATAGGAAAATGTATTCACTTCGGAGGAGAAATTCTCGTTTTAGACGAGCCGACTGCTTCTCTTTCTCTCAAAGAAACGGATAAAGTGCTAAAATATATACGAAATGCTAAAGAGATGGGACGTTCGATTATTTTAATTTCACATCTTACGCGACATGTATACCCCGTCGCGGATAGGTTTGTTATTTTAGAACGTGGCAAAAAAATAGGCGACGTTGAAAAAAGTAAGGTTTCTAAGAGGGAACTTGAAACCGCAATTGTAAGCGGAAGACTTAGGAGATAAAATTCAAGCGATCCCATGAAAGGGTACGAATAGAGAAAAGAACCTATTAACTCCTAACTACAAAACACACTGGTGCAAAGGAATGAGCGCGAGAGAAAAAATGGTGGATATTTTAGTTATAGGCGGTTCAATAATCGAAACTATAGCGAGCATTTCTAGACTGCCAAAAAAAGGAGGTCAGGTCTTGGTAAGAAGTTGGGATACTTCGGTAGGAGGTTGTGCTGCGAGCGTTTCTGTATTTGCATCGGCATTAGGGTTAAAGTCAAGAGTTGTAACAAAAATAGGAAGGGATGAGGATGGAGAGAAAATTAAAAAAAGGTTTAGAGATTTGAATGTAGATATCGGGTTCATCGGAGAGGACGCAAAGCTTAAAACAGGACGGGCATTTTTAGTAATAACCCCTGATGGTGAGTGGACATCCTTTTCTAACCCAGGTGCGGGTGTGAATCTCAAAAATGAGCTAGAAAATCTGGATCAAACCACGATTAAAAATACAAAAGTCGTTTATGTAGAATCCTACGCTCTTCTATCAGAGTCAAACAGGCGTGCTATAGGAAAAGTTATCGGTTATTGTCGGGCCTTGGGAACTAAGGTCGCACTAGATACATGTCTTCTTACTGCCGTCGAGTTCCCACATGAATTAAGAAATTTATTAAGCCAAGCCGATATAACATTCACAAATGAAATAGAAATCAAAACGTTATTTGAGGTAAGATCTATTAAGGAAGCGGTGAAAAAATTAGAAAGGAACAATCCAAACCTATTGTATTGCGTAGTAAAGCTCGGCAGGAGAGGAAGCAAAATATTTTTTAAGAACGGTAAGACCGGCCGTCTTGATAGTCTCAAGATACCCGTTATACCTGTGAAGACGGTAGCCGATACTCTCGGAGCTGGGGACGCATATGATGCCGGATTTCTCCTCGGTGTCCTCAAAGGTTTAGGACCGAAAGAGGCAGGGCTGTTGGGTACTGGGGTGGCTTCGAAGGTAATTCAAGGGCCAGGATCCCAATCTATTATCCCTTCTAGGAAAGATGTATTAGAAAACCTCGCTAGGCATGGATACAGGATAACAATACCCGCCTAATTAAATCTCAAGTTGGAACCAACATGGAAAAAATTACATTCAAACTTGGATTCGTTCCAAAAGCGTCGCCCCAAATTCTTTCAGTAGTTATAACACTAGTTATAGCCGTTCTAATCATACTTTCAACTGGCGTAAGTCCATCCAAATTATCTGAATCGATGGTGGAGGTTTTAAGTTCAAGGAGCAGCGTCAATCTGATTCTCGAGGTTATGGTTCCATTTCTGCTCTGTGGACTTGGTTTTTTAATAGCCATCAAGGGGGGCCTATACAATATCGGCCTTCAAGGTCAATTTCTCATGGGGATGATGGGAGCCTCATTGGTTGGTGGTTACTTAAGCCTTCCAGCTTACTTTCATGGCACCATGGCCTTGCTCGTGGGGGCCTTCTTTGGTTTCCTTTTGATTTTACCCGCAGCTATCCTCAAAGTGCGGAAGGGGGCCCCTGAAATTGTCTCAACCTTGATGCTAACATTCATAGCACCGTTTGTGGTCTTGTTTTTAGTGAAGCTCCCTCAAATTGCAGATCCTATTGCGGGGGAGCCTCGTACTCGACCTGTTCTCCCCACGGCTCAATTCCCCTCTCTTATACCTGGGTTTGCTTTCAACCTGTTGCACTTATTGATCCTAGCTCTGGTCGTGGTATCTTTTTTCTTATTGGAGAATACCCGCATCGGCCTAAGGATAAAGGCCATGGGAAAGGACCCAATAGCCACAAGTTATGCGGGCATCAACGTGGATAGATTAACCTTTCTCCTGTTAGGCCTTAGCGGAGCCCTATGCGGCCTAGCCGGAGCAATCTACCTCCTCACTTTCAAGGGCTGGATTTTTGTAGAGGAAGTATCGATCGAGGCGGGTTTATTCGGGGATGCCTGGATGGGAATAGGTACATGCTTCCTTGGAGGGCTTCATCCCATCGGCATAATACCTGCCACGCTGTTTTTCGCCGTAATGAGAAATGCCGTATTAACCATGTCCTTCACCACTCCGATGACGGTCGAGTTCGGACAATTCCTTGAAGGCTTTATAATATTCCTTATCGCTGCTCCTTCATTATTAATCGGTATCTGGTGGAGAGCAAAAAAGTTAAGGGGGAAAATCAAAAATAAGGGAGGTAAACAATGGATATCTCTGAGATAATAACTATCGGTCTTTTCATTCGTGGTCTTCATTTGGCTGCCCCATTAGCTGGGGCCGCCCTCGGCGGATTAATTTGTGAAAGAACCGGCATGATAAATATCGGTTTGGAAGGTCTAATGTTGATGGGAGCTTTCACAGCTGCATGTGTAAGCTTTATTGTATATAGCCCATGGCTATCTTTATTAGTTAGCATTTGTGTAGGTATGGGTTTAGCCTTCCTCTTGGGCGTAATGCACATAAAGTTTGAAGGAAATATTATCTTAGCTGGGTTAGGTCTAAACCTTATTGCCCTTGGCTTGACCACTTTTCTCTCCTCTAGTTTTTTCGGCACTAAAGGCGGATCCCCCAGTGTAGAGGGGTTTTCGGAACTTGGTCCTTGGGAACCATTAACCTATTTCGCCCTAGTACTTTTTCCGATTCTCATTTACGTGCTGTTATTCAAAACGAAATTAGGTGTTCACGTAAGAGCTACAGGTAAAGACCCGTTTAAAGCGGACACCTCAGGCATCAATGTTTTTAAAATGAAATATCTTGCAATTATTTTAAGCGGGGCTTTAGCAGCGTTTGCAGGTGCGGAGCTCACCTTAGGATTTGTAAATAGGTTTACGAAGGGAATGAGCGCAGGAAGAGGCTTCATAGCCATTGCCGCATATATTTTCGGGAGGTGGCATCCTTTCTGGACAGTTGGTACATGCATACTGATTGGCATATCGCAATCATTAGCTATCTCTCTCCAAGGAATAGGCCTTCCTACCGAACCTCTCTTGATTATGCCATATGCAATTACTGTAGTAATTTTGGGGCTCACTTCAATAAAAGGACGTGCACCATTTGCCTATGTGGTCTATAAAAGAAAATAAAAACAAGTTTGAAATGTGTAAGATTTCTAGTTCTTTAGCTGAAATAAAGATTAGAAGATTAGCGTTAACTACGACAGTAAACAAACGGTGGAGATTATTAATCTAAAGCGGTTCACCGTACTGGTCTTCCCATACATCTTTACCCGAAGCGGTCGGAACTGTGATTTCGCCTCGTAAGATCTTGAGTTCTGCGTCTAAAACTAATTCCCTAATGTTTTCCGGAACTATCATTTCCGATTTACAACCAGATTCACCCATTGGACAGCAACCCACGCCTCCAAGGACATCATCCAAGCTGACAACATAGAGTTTATCTCTTTCGAGCGTGCCTTCCATTAAACGTTTCAAAGCTTTCCTTGCCGCAACTGCCCAACCCAATTGTTGACTAGCAGGCATATTGTTAGGGGCTATGTAACATTGGTCAACATCTATGCCGATAGCATATTTATCCTCCTCTTTTGCGGCCTCAAAAACTCCTAGTGATGTTGCAGCAGCGGCAGGGTATATAACATCACATCCTAAATCATACATTTCTAACGCAATTTCTTTTCCGAGAGGAGGATTGCCAAACTCTCCAGCATAACGGACTACAAACTCAACATTCGGGTTTATGTATCTTGCTCCCTCTCTAAATCCATAGAAGAAGTCATTTATACCGGGAATATCCATACCACCCATGAAACCGAGTTTATTGGTTTCTGTCAACCAACCAGCCACTATACCCGGTCCAAACGATGCATCAAATTCACGGAATTCTATTGATGTGATGTTTGACGGCCAATTCTCATCCCAGCTATACATGCACATCAAGAGAAAATGCTGATCGGGATACTGCTCGGCAAACTCCAAAAACACTGGAAGAACCGTAACCACAACACCAACTATAAGGTCGTAGTCTCCGGCTTCGCAAAAAGCACTGATGTATCTCCGGTGATCCGCCGTATTTCCTGGAGATGTGGGCTCACCATAAACGACCTCTAACTCAGGATATAATGCATCCATTTCATGGAATGCTGCAGAAGTTTCGTCTATGTACCCATAGTCTCCTAAAGGGTTTGAAAGAATCACCGCTACCTTCCAACCTTCTTTCGGTGGCGCTTCCTGTGTAATAGCAAGAAATATACCACCAATTATTAAAATAAGAATTACAACCCCGACAATAATGCTTGTTGGTTTTACTGGCATCTTACCTCCGGACTAAGTCTAGGGGAAGGTTTTATAAGGTTTTCGGACTCGGGTTTGTCGAATAAATCTTTATGACAATCAAAATTTCCATTTCCTTCATCGCGCGAGGCGCGCTAGGGTGCGCAGGTTGTGGGCCACGCGCATGAGCAAGATGCTCGCAACCTCCGTGCGAGGCAAACCTTTGTTTTGTGCGAGAACCCTAGCGATTCGCCAAACCAGCGAGAGCCGCCTCGGTGCTTGTAGAGCTTGCGAGCCTTCGTGCGCTTTGAAGACGAGGAGTGTAGATCCCAGTGGCGTCGACCGCGAAGCTTCACCGGCGCGAGTCTTTGAAGTTCCGTCGGAGGTAGTTACAGCGTCAAGTTTAAGAACGAAGGTTTTAGGCAAAAAGCCTCTAATAAAAGAGGCCCAATAGTGCTTTGAAGAGTCCTAATTGGGAACCAGCATGGAAAAAATTACATTCAAATTTGGGTTCATACTAAAAGCATTGCCCCAAATTATTTCGGTAGTCATAACATTAATCATAGCATTCCTGATCATACTTTCAACTGGTGTAAGTCCGTCCAAATTATTTGAATCGATAGTGGAGGTTTTAAGTTCAAGGGGCAGCATTAATCTGATTCTTGAGGTTATGGTTCCATTTCTGCTCTGTGGACTTGGTTTTTTAATAGCCATCAAGGGGGGCCTGTACAATATCGGCCTTCAAGGTCAATTTCTCATGGGGATGATGGGGGCCTCATTGGTTGGTGGTTACTTAAGCCTTCCAGCTTACTTTCATGGCACCATGGCCTTGCTCGTGGGAGCCTTCTTTGGTTTCCTTTTGATTTTACCCGCAGCTATCCTCAAAGTGCGGAAGGGGGCTCCTGAAATTGTCTCAACCCTGATGCTAACATTCATAGCACCGTTTGTAATCTTGTTTTTAGTGAAGCTCCCCCAAATCGCAGATCCCGGCGCCTTTATTGGACAACCTCGTACTCGACCTGTTCTCCCCACGGCTCAATTCCCCTCTCTTATACCTGGGTTTGCTTTCAACCTGTTGCACTTATTGATCCTAGCTCTGGTCGTGGTATCTTTTTTCTTATTGGAGAATACCCGCATCGGCCTAAGAATAAAGGCCGTGGGAAAGGACCCAATAGTTACCAGTTATGCTGGTATTAATGTAGATAAATTAACTTTTCTCCTGTTAGGTCTTAGCGGAGCTCTCTGCGGTCTGGCTGGGGCGATCTACCTCATTACCTTTAAGCAATTCCTCTTTGTGCAGGAAATAACGATCGAGGCGGGTTTATTCGGGGATGCCTGGATGGGAGTGGGTGCGTGCTTTCTAGGCGGGCTTCATCCCATTGGTATAATATTCGCTTCACTGTTTTTCGCCGTAATGAGAAATGCTGTATTAACTTTGTCCTACACCACTCCGATGACGGTCGAATTCGGACAATTCCTTCAAGGCTTTACGATATTCCTCCTCGCTGCTCCTTCGTTATTGATCGGTATCTGGTGGAGAGCAAAAAAGTTAAAGGGGATGACTCATCAGTAGGGCCCACAATAGGTTAACAGTTACTCTTTGTATAAATTCGATTTATTCTTTTTTCGCAAGCCACTTTGCAACTTGAATCCAGAACTTTGGATAGAACTCCCATTTCGTAAACGCGGTCCCCCAATGTAGTACTGGGTCAGAAGTAAATGCCATTACCCTTCCATTTCTGTACTCTCGCACTGCTATGAGGTTATCATTATCTCCAATCGTCGCTAATAATTTGCTTCCCTCTTTTAAATTTCCAGTTTTGTTATACCCGACAAACAGTGGACATGTGTCCCAAGGGATATCCTTCATGATGTAGTGATTTTGATTTACTACTTTAGGTTTTAATCCCTCCGGCGCCTCAACTCGATCATCATGTATGGGCAATATTTCTACTGGCAAAACCTCAGCCACTGGACTTCCGTACCATTTTCCGTGTCCATAACGCCCCTGAAATGAATACCAACCACCACAGAAGGCTAACCCGCCACCATTTTTCACATACTCCCTTATTCCAATTAATCTGTTAGGCCCCATTGGGACTTTGTATCCTCCAAGAGCGGGGTACAGTGCCAAAGTGTCATAACCTATATCACTTAAAATAACTACATCGAACTCATTTAACTCCTCAGATGTCTTGGGGAACTCGCTATACGCCGCCCATGCAGGCAAATGGGTAAGATCTATTTCAGGATTTTCTTTCAAAGCTTTGCCTAGGTATTTCCAAGTTTCCAAGTATTGTTCTAAAAATGGTACAAATTCCACCCCAGCAAGTTCATGCAGTAATAAGAAACCAGTATCCCCTGCGTACAATATTTTTAGCTTTTTCATCGTTGTAGTTGAAGCCTTTCTTTTATTTAAACTTTTTTGATGGTTTAATAAAGAAAATTGAAACATGTCTCAATTTTTTAAAAATAAATTGTAACTTACAACTTATCCGCCTATACGCTGATTTTTACCTTAACAACGCTGGGCCGCCGCCCTCGCCGGACCTGAGCAAGCGGGGCTCGCCCCATCGGTTCCGCGCTGGCTTCGGGATCGCACCAACGCCGCCGTTAATGTACCTCACACCAGCACGCTTGCCGTTGGGCTTTGCTTGACCGGCCCGCGATTAAATAACCTGCGGAGAATTGCCACGATCTCTCACTTAGCAAGGTCGTGCTTGAACCAGCTCGCCGCCGCCCGAATATTGCTCCATTGGCCTATCGAGAGTGGTGCGGGGGATAGGTTTAAGCTACCGTTTAAATCTACCGAAATGAAATTTTCATGCCCAAAATCTGCCCAGAAATTGCTCTATTGACTTGCCGAGAGTGGTGCGGGGGAGTAGGTTTTAAGCTACCGTTTAAATCTACCGAAATGAAATTTTCATGCCCAAAATCTGCCCAGAAATTGCTCTATTGACGTTTGGAGAGTGGCGCAAGGGAGGAGTTTGAACCCAGATTTGTACCCTCCAGAAGATTCCCGGAAAATCTCCCTTTTCACTATTTTACAGTATGCACAATGGAAAAGTGTTCAAATTTATTAAATCCGAAATTTGGTTTGAGAAGGTTATGAAAATAGTCAAGATTAGGAATTTTTCTGAGAGCGAGTTTCATAGTCTTGCAGAAACATTAAGCCCTTCAATAGAAACGGAGAAATTTATCTTGCAAGGTAACATAACTACAAAATTTCTCTTTCGATTACCTATTGTGCACGAAGGTGAATTTTTGGGTGAAGAGGTTCATATATGGGTCCCTATACAGAAATATCAACGGATGTACATGATACGAGGAGCACTTAATGCAGAAAAACAGACTGATTATCTTCCTATTTTCGAGCAGATGCTTTTTACTTTTAAATTTCACTAATAGAGAAGTATCAAAGGAAAATGCTATGCATTACAATAATGAAATAGTTAATCTGAGTTTGAACCGCTTTTGAAAAGTGAAAAATGGTATTTCCCCACGAAATTACTGTTTAGGTGGCGATGACCCTTATCGTATCACTACCCTTGAAAGGATTTCCAGAAACTGTTCCTATTACTTCCATCGCATAATTTCCTAGAACTGTTTTTCCAGCAAATAGCACTATTGTAGAGGCTCTGTCAAACTTCACCATTAGATCAGGTATACCGTCCCCATCATAATCACCAATTTCAATCGGTTTGGATAAACCTGGAACCGTGCCGTTCAGCCTAATAGTAGAAACATCGATATTCACCACATTCCAGCCCACTGGGAGTTCAATATAAATTGTGACAACCTTTCCTTCGCTTTTCAGATTTAGTGTATCAGGGTCGAAATCTATTGTTGCTGGTATTATCGGTGGGATTATCCCCGTCTCTGTGGAAATAATTGTATAGGGTTCAGTGGGTATATCACGGATTTGGACGTTCTGTGCAATAATTATAGACTCACCAAACAATGACACTTCTAAAGTGTACTTATCTGTCGGAAGTGCATCGGGTTTTGGTATTACTGTTAGTAGGTAATTTCCGATTTTTCTATCAGGAATCCTTATTTGAACATCGAGGTCTCCATCTCCATCTAAGTCGATCTCTAAATAAGTTGCTCCTGGAATTTCATTAAACTGTTTGCAAATTCTAAGCCCATCAGGATCAGTAATTATTGTATCTACAGGGCTTTTGGCGGTATAGGTAAGTCCTCTCCATTCAAAATATCCAACAATCCCATTCGCAATCCCCTGAGCCGCGTTTTCTTGCCACTGTGGGGTTATAATCAACTCACGTTTAACCGGATTCGAATAGAATTCCATTTCAACCAAGACCGCTGGACACACTGTAACCCCTATCCTTTTGCCACAGAAAGTGCATTTACCATTTAGAATAGGAATGCCAAGCCAGTAACCCTTCCCACAATACCAACATATACGTTCTTTTCCATTCCATGGAGAACACTTCTCTTTTACACCTAACGTCAATGGTCGGTCTTCGCATGAGTAAGGGAATAAGCATCGGCAAAAACGAAGCCTGCTACTTATTTCCTTACTCAACTCCCTCGCAACACGGACCGCCAGTTCAAGCTCATTTATTGCTTGTTGTGGGGGGTCTGTATCGTCATAAATCCAGACTTCAGTTCCATTGGCTTCAGGAGGGCCAGCATTACAATGGAGTGAGACAAAGATGTCTGGCTTAACCTCCGTATTAACCCAATGAGCACGCTTTTCTGTAGTCCACTCTAACTCCGGTTTCGTTAACTCAACGGAATAACCCTTAGCCTCAAGCTTAAGCTTCAATTTTTCTGCAACTGCTCTATTTATGTCATACTCCGTTGGATAACCAGATGGAGAATAACCTGGCTCCTTTGGAGAGTGCCCTGGATCAATAACGACTTTTAACGGTTTTATTTCGAGACTTACTGGCGGCGGATGCCAATGCCCACACCAACTGCAGTAGACATCTGCTTCGGCAATGATCGTGCTTCCTGCTACTAATGGAACACTTGAGAAGACGAAATCCCTCTCAAGTATGATGTTTAATGGCCAGTTTGTTGGATTACAAACTAACTTCTGAGTCCCAAGGATAGCACCCGTGGCATCTTTTATGCGAACTGCTACATACCTTCCATCAGTCAGACCACCACACCAATAGTTGTAAGGATAATAAGGCGGAGGATAGCCGTGGGTGAATTCTGTGCATCCCGGATTACTGGGATCATTTGGGTTACAAGCGGGACAATACCTAACCTGCAATTTTACCGTAACTTCATTTGGCCCAGTCTGCGTAACTGAGATTATTTTATAGTCATAGACTGTCCCGTGGTCTTCTTGGGATTCAGCTTTTACTTGCGGTACAAGCATTGAAAATGTTGAAAGGAGCAGTAGAGAGATTATCGCTAACGTTAACATCTTCTTCAATTTCCTTTCTCCTCCCTTTTTAGTGCCCTTGAATTCCTCGGCCACCACTTGCTGCCTCCTCACTCAATTACGCCCCGCCCGTAAAAACCCTTTGCGCGCGGACGGGGCACACGACTTAAGGAGGTGAAGATCACCAACCCGACACGGCCATAGGTCTTGTAGCAAACGTTTCTCCAAGCTGGTACCAAACTGGACCGCCTCAAAATAAAAGAAATGGCGGGTATAACACGACGCTTTTCCGATGTTAGAGTGGTAGATGCGCCTTCTGTGGGCTCACGGCTAGAGGGGGAGGTAAGAAATCCCATAAATGTTCCGTCAGTATGTAATCTTGGAAGTATACCTTCGACTCCTAGGTTAAAATAAAAAAAGGAGCAAGTAGTTAAGTGTCTTACTTGTAGCAGTAGTAGTACACGGTTAAATCGATGTGTTCACCGGCTCCAAGTTTATAACCATTACCATCGTTGTCGAATATGTGGTTCACGCGGATCCAGTTGCCAGCCGATTCAGCGAATACATATCTCTTCCCCGAGGCGAGGGTGTTCTCGTCGTCGCTGAACGCCTCGCTGATTACCAGCCTAACATACATGTTTTCCTTGACGACATATGCCATGTTCTCTTTGGCCCCTTTGACGGCGACGACGATGTCGAAGGCGTTTTTGGGAGGGATGTTCTCAGGGGGTAGACCAGTATCTTCGATGACGGCGGTGTTTCCCTCCCAAACCTGAAGGTTTTCGTGCCCGCTCAGATTCTCGGTGTTATCGTAGCTGTTGGTTTTATGCTGCATGATGTAGATGTTCTCAATTCCCGAGTAAGTTGGTATCCCATCGGCGAATCCGATTCCTCCAACCCCCGATAAACTTATGGTGGCGGGGGCTCCTGCGGGAGGCCACGACGGCGCCCAGTAGACCTCAAGGTAGGGGCGCAGGTCAGCTACGCCATACTCCTTCGACCTGAACATGTACCTCGCTTTCAAGTCCTCGTGCAACGCCCTCAAGCAGAGGCTCGCCACCTTGTCCCCCTCGTACTCGCCCTGGACGAAGGAGGTGATGTCCAAGGAATACCAGCCCTCCTGCTTCGAGTGCAGGGTCGTCGAACCGATCGCTGTGCCGTGCGCTGGCTGGTTGTTCCAAGTTATGGTATCTTCGCCCCAGGTGTCGTCGTCCACTGCACAAGCCTGCACTTCCATATCGTCCCAATTTGCCCTGTAAGAGTAGAGCCAGAGCTTTGCCTTCGTTATCGTCATGCCTGAGGGTATGCCGCCCAAGTCGAACTTCATGAATATCCTCTGGTTCCTGCTTTCCCCACTAGCCATCCGGCTCCTTAGGAGCAGGGATTCCTCGCTCCCGTAGTTCCTGTCGGGATAGTGCCACTGGTCCACGTGGGAGTCGTCGGTGGGGGGGAGCTCTGTCCTAGCGATTGCATGCCCTTCATGAACTGTAACATCATATGTGCCATCGGGGTTTCGTACAATCTCAAACGGATGCAAAGCTTCCACCCCAGGCCTTATAATTTGGTTTTCAACGTCTGAGCCAGAGCAAATCATGTTTTCATCGAAGTACCATAAAGTTAGAGAGTAGAACCCGTTTTCGTTATCTAAAGCCCCCCGGTCTTCGAGGAAAGCCGCGACATCTCGGCTACTCACCACGAAATATACATCAACGTTTTCTGGCACATATATCCATTCACTCGAGTTGTAGAAGTCTCCAGAGGCAATCGAATCCGGGATTTGCATCTCATACTCGCCAGTTTCATAGTTCGTCCCAACGTGTTTACCGTCAAGCGTGTAAACGTGAAGATCCAAGTCCGGCCAATGGGGGCCAGCTGGCAGGGAGGGCAGAATGGGCGAACTCGACCACCACTGAGGGAATGGGCATAACCGCGCGGTGATCCTATTCTCCCAACACCATCTCTCCTGTACAGAGATTTTCATTTCATACCCATCTTCCAATGCCCTACTTTCGAGCACTTCAAGGAACACGCCAGGCTCGTCCGGACGCCAATCTTTGATAGGAGGTTTAATCCAGCAACTTTCTCCCGGAAGGAAGTAACTCCTACCAGTTTTTGTATTTTTAACTACATTCAACGTAGAATCCCCAATCCACGGGTCATGATGTTTATACACAACCAAGCCACCAGCGTGCTCTGGACTTATTGGCACGTTGTAATCCCACTCACTATATAGTCTATCAGGAGATCTAACTTCGAAAATGAAGTATTCATCGTCAATCCAACCATCGGTCCAACGACGCAAAACCTCATCGCCATATCTCAAATTTGGAAGTGATCTAACCCATTCCAGAGTGCTCGAAAAGTCTCTGTATTTCAGCCACCCTAAATACTCCTTTGTCCAGGAGCAGGGATGGACGGGCCATCTTCCCATACCCATCAACCCCCAACTGTCGATGTCTCCAACAAAATCCCATGGCCACCACCATCTATCTATAGGATATAGGTCAGGTGTCGCCTCCCCTCGCAAAAATTGCCCAAGGGCATGACCTATTTCATGGGCCCACGTATTAATCAAAAGGCTCTCTAAAACTAATATGAGGTTTTTCACCTCTCCCTCATTAATTCTTACGCTACCGGGCCACCAATAGGCAAATACTGGTTCCTCAAAATCATCCGATCCAACCACGATGTTGATATTGTATAGACGAGGTATGTCAACGTCAGCTTTTTGAAGAGAATGTTTTATAAAACGATCATTATATGAAACATAAACCGTGCCCGCATATTTCCATTCTGTTTTGTAATACTCGCTGGTAAAATCCAGTTTGTACCAGTTGCCCGCATTATCATAGATGTCTACTTTCTCTATTTCTAGTGCCCCATAAGAGGCTTCATCAAAGTATTTCTCTAAATTTTTCGCTATCTCTTCATAATATGCTCTATCATGCCGATGCCGATGTTCAACATCGCTTGGCTCCGCACAAATCACCGCAATCTTGACCTTTGCGGCGACCCCCCACGGGTTCATGAGCGGGTAGCGGTCCCGATTGTTGTCGCCGGGGATGTAATATGGCGTGTCGCCTATCCCGTCGCTCCCGGGTATGTTCTGATTCTCACCATGGTTTTCGTCCTCGCCTGTGTAATCGCTCCAGTAGTTGCCGCCCGATGGGTAGCCGTCATCCCAGTAGTTGGAGCCTTCATCATAGGCGTGGTCTGTATTGTTTATTAGGTTGTTATGGCAGATGAGGTTGTTGTCCGTGTTGTAGTAAAGGCGGATGCCGTAATAGTTGTTCCCCACGGTGTTGCCAGTGATGACGTTGTTGTTCGAGTATTGGAGCCAGATGCCGCGGTTGTTGTTCTCCACAGTATTGCCCGAGATGAGGTTGTTGTCCGAGAAGGAGTTCTCGAGCCAGATGCCGTAATAGTTGTTCCCCACGGTGTTGCCAGTGATGAGGTTGTTGTCCGATTCGAGGGGCGCGATGCCGTGGTATGTGTTTATTACGGTGTTGCCGGAGATGATGTTATTGTGCGATTTGTAGTGGTCGATGCCGTAGCCGTGGTTCTCAAATTTATTGTTCTCAACCCTGCCGTTCTGGACATTACAGAATAAAATTCCAGATCCACAGTTCTCTACCACACAGTTCCTGACCACGAAGTATGCGGTCGTGTTCCATATCTTAATTCCAACTTCTGAGGCTCCAATGGCCCAGTTCTCTATGATGTAGGGATTGTTCTTCGTGCCCGAGCCACCGCCGTTCACACCGTTCGCGGGGGTGAAGTTGTCGTTGCCGTCGATGTAGATCGGATCATGAGGAACGAGGCTATCAGGCGTTGCAGATGCTCGGTTGGTCGGGAGAAGCGTGATGGCGAGTGCTGTAATGGAAATTAAAACCAGTGCAGGTAACAAAGCCCCCTTGAAATCCCCGGTCCTCACTTAATGCCTCCGTAGAAATTCGACGGTCCGTATTTAAGGCGCTTGTGGGTCAAGGGTTTGGGGTATTTGATAGGGGTTTCGAGGTTGAAATTTTACCGTGAAACTTAGTGCGGGGGAGTAGGTTTTAAGCCCCCGTTTGAATCTACCGAAATGAAATTTTCATGCCTGAAAACTGCCTAAATCTTGCTCCATTGGCTTGCCTAGAGTGGTGCGGGGGATAGGAATGGAACTTCGATTCGAACCCCGCCATTATTTTTACAGCGTAAGTGCGGCACCTGTACAGGGAATTGCCGCTATGAAGTATTTGCACTAGAAAGTGGCGAGCTTGGAGTTTTCACATCTAATTAAGGGCGAGTACTATTTTCTTTAATTTTTGATAAGTACCTAATGCTCCCACCTCGAGCCGAAGAATCCGATAAGAAAAGCTCATCGCGGAGCTAAATGATCCAGATAACATCGCTACCTTCGAAGGGAATTCCAGCGACTTTTCCGATGATCCTAATTAAGACCTCGCCCGGATATGCGAACTTTCTGACCGTGGACCAGCTGAACCTAACTTTAATGTCCGAAATACCATCTTTGTCATAATCGCCTATCCTTGTTGGTCTTGGCTCAGCTAGCACTTCATTTTCATCCAAGACAAGCTTGACTGTGCTGATGTCGATGTTTTCAACGCTATAACCGTAGGGTAACTCGATGTAAGCTGTTACCCACCCACCTCTGCTCTTGAGCCGTTTGATGTTCTCCTTGATGTCGATCGCGGCGGGTACGGTTACGGCGTGCGCTATGCAGGAAGCCCTATTTTCGACCGTTGGCTCATGCAACAATTTAGCAATGACTGTTATGTTATCCTCGGTGCACTTTTCAGCATCCATTGGGACGGTGACCCTCAAATTGGTCATTCTGTTCTCATCCGGTGGAATTACCAGCCAAGAGTTTTCCAACTCTAGCTGCCAGCCGAGGTTGTCGACGCTTTCAAGCGAGAAGTTATCCTCGACATTTCCTTTGTTTTTGACAATCACGGCGTAAGTTAGCGTTTCGCCGGGTAAACCACCTTGATAACCCGGTGAGATCGAAACATCGACACCCCTGACGATAGTAGCGTGGGCTATGCAACTGTCCGAGTCACTTATCCCAGTTCCGGTAGCGGTGACCGTTATGTTATCCTCGGTGCAGCCATACGCATTTTCTGGTATGACCACACCCAGCGTTACTATCCTGTTCTCACCTGGCTGAACATTCTCAAGTCTATCCTCAGAGAGAGAAAGTATCCAGCCGGAGTTGTCACTCACGCTCAAATTATAATTGTCTGAGATAATGCCGATGTTGGTGAATGTGATAGTGTAAATGAGCATTTCTTCCGGAAAGCCGCTTTGGTAACTTGGGAGAATAGACACATCAACTCCCCTAACAACAGTAGGTATCCCAGGGCTAACCTCAACCGAATAGTAGTTGTCAATTCGAACAATTTGAAACCTGTGGAAAGCTTCAGCTCCGGGTCGAGTTATTTGGTTTTCTGCATAAGAACCTGACCCAATCATGTTTTCGTCGAAATACCAGATGGTCAAAGTGTAAAATCCATTTTCGTTGTCCACCCCCATAGGCTGGGCTTCGAGAAAAGCCGCGACATCGCGGCTACTTATGATGAAATAAACTTCTATATTTTCAAGTATCGAAATCCACTCGCTGCTGTTATAGAAGTCGCCAGAGGCTAACGCGCCAGGAATTTGTATTTCATATTCGCCAGTTACGTAATTCATGCCAACGTGCTTACCATCAGGCGTGTATGCATGAAGATCTAAATCTGGCCATGAGGTATTGTCTGAGGGTTGATTCAATATTAACGTGCTTGACCACCATTGTGGAAAGGGGTTTAGTTGGGCAGTAATCCTGTTGTTCCAAAGCCACTCTTCCTGCACAGAAATTTTTATTTCGTATCTGTCTTCTAATGCCCTATTCTCATGCACGAAGAGTCGTACTCCAGGCATGGGTAGCGGGAGGATGGATGGAGGCTTAAGCCAGCAGCTCTCTCCCGGGAGGAAGTAACTCCTTCCTGTGTTTGGGTTTGGAACAACATTTAACGTGGGGGCTGCCCAAATCGGATCATACCATTGATAAACGACTAAGCCACCAGCATGATCCCAACTTATCGGCACATCAATGTCCCACTTACTATACCGGTCGCTTGAAGATCTTACTTCAAAAACGAAGTAAGTGTCGTCAAAAAGTCCGTCCGTCCACCTTCGTAGGACATTATCATTGTAGCTCAGGTTCGGCAGAGATATCACATAACCCGAAAACGATGAGAAGTCTTGATATTTTAGCCATCCTAACCTCTCCTTGCTCCATGAGCAAAGATGAACTGGCCAATTTACAGGTCCGCCCATCAACCCCCATCCATCAATTTCGCCACCTTCGTAAAGGAAAGGCGTTTTATAAAGATCTGGGAGTATTCTGCCCGAAAAAATTCTCCCGAGCACATGGGCAATTTCGTGCGCCCATGTCGATACATCACTCCCTTGCCATACCACTGCCATGTTCGTAACCGTCCCTTCTGCGGTCTCCACATTTATCCAAGGCTCCCAAGGCACCGCCCTCGCCCCAGCGCGCGGGGCCTTTCCTCCATCTCCACCGTCGACGATGAGAATAACATAGTTTTCGGCTATAAAATCTCCATAATTTATTTGCATATCTGCCGTAAGAACAGCATCTATAAAGAATTGATCATTATAGGAATCCAGTCTCCACCATAAAAACCTTTCCCAGTAATCATCATCCGAACCAGGAAGTTTGAACCAATTCTCATTGTTGTCGTAAATCTCAAAATTGAGGGCAAGAACTCCGTATGAAACCTCGTCATAATACTTGCGAACATTTTCAGCTATTCGCTCATAGTGTGCTCTATCGAAAAAGTGCTCACGGTCTCTGGGCTCAGCATAAATCACAGCGATGTCCACTAGATATTTAGCAAACCGACATCTAGCATCAGCTTCAATTGGGATTTCCTCTCGATTGCACGCCAGATCCGTCGCAATGCTGTAAAACTCACAATAACCATAAGGTGCGTCGAAACTCCATGACCAACCGTCGGCACCGTTTGTATCGACACCATAAAGTTGCCAGTTGCGCTTTTTCCAAGCCACATCGTCTGTCCAATTGTCTAGGCTGTAGCGATACCATAGCTCGACGCTCGCTACACCACTCATGTCATCACTCGCTGTTGCAGAAACAGTGAACGGTACCTCAATCTGCCAGTAGGGCTCGATTGGGTTTATGATTGAAGTCGGTGGAGTGGTGTCAACGACTGGCCCAATCGAGCTCATGAGCGGGTAGCGGTCACGGTTGCTGTCGCCTGAGATATAATAGGGCGTGTCGCCGATACCGTCGCTTCCAGGCAAGTCCTGGTTCTCCCCCCGATAGTTGTCAGTGCCAATGTAATCGCTCCAGTAATTGCCCCCCGAGGGATAGCCGTCGTCCCAGTAATCGGAGCCCTCATCGTATGCTTGGTTTTCGTTGTTCACGAAATTATTGTGATAGATGAGATTGTTGGAGGAGACATACCAGAAGTCATCAATTGAGTAAGTGAGAATGCCGTAATTGTTGTTTTCCACTAAGTTGTTTGAGATGATGTTGTTCGAGGAGTAGTAGGAGCGGTAGTAGAAGCCAGAGTAGCCGATAGAGATGCCGTAGGTGTTGTTCTTCACGATGTTATTCGAGATGAGGTTGTTATCTGAGAGCTCGATGTAGATGCCTTTTTCGTTGTTTTCCACTAAGTTGTTTGAGATGAGGTTGTTATCCGAGCAGGAGAGAAAGATGCCACAATAGCCATTTCTCACTAGGTTATTTGAGATGAGATTGTTAGATGGGATATCCGTGATGTCATCAAAGGAGACGATGAAAATGCCGTAGCTGTTGTTCTTCACGATGTTATTCGAGATGAGGTTGTTGCCCGAGTAGAAAAGGCAGATACCTCTTTCGTTGTTCTCCACTAAGTTGTTTTCAACGATGTTGTTTGAGCAATAGTAGTAGCTAAGGTAGCCGAGGGAGATGCCGTAGGTGTTGTTCTTCACGATGTTATTCGAGATGAGGTTATTATCCGAGAGCTGGAAGTAGATGCCTCTTTCGTTGTTCTCCACTAAGTTGTTCAAGATGAGATTGTTATCCGAGTCGTAAAGAAAGATGCCATTTGAATAGCCATTTTCCACTAGGTTATTTGAGACGAGATTGTTCTTCGAGTGGTAGAGATAGATATTCGTTCCGGCGTTGCTAAGTAAGTTGTTTGAGATGATGTTATTATTTGAGTCGCCCAGAGAGATGTTTTGATAAGTGTTCGCGATATTGTTTGAAATGATGATATTTTTTGAACTCGAAAGGGAGATGCCATAGTAGGAATTTATGATATTGTTATCGATCTTCCCATTCACCACATTGTAAAGGGTAATCCCAATGTAACCCACCACTTTTACCTCATCGTGCACATAACAGTTCCTAATGACGAAGTACGCAGTTGTGTCATGTATTCTAATTCCATGAGCGCTCGTCGAGCTAATGTCCCAGTTCTCTATTATGTAGGGGTCGTCCTCCGTGCCAGAGCCTGCTACGACCCCGTTCGCGGCAGTAAAACCAACGTTGCCGACAATGTAGATCGGGTTATGTGGGGTGAAGCCGTTAGGTGCCGCTGAAGCTCGGTTGGCGGGTGAAAACGATACAGCAAGAGCTAGGAGCGTGGCGGTAATCAAAGCCGACAGCAATAACCCCTTAAAACGTTTGGCCTCCATCTCCAGCTTCCTAACCATCGGAATTTGGCACTAGAATTTAAAGCCTTTGTGGTCGCACGTCGCACGGGAGTTCGGCAAAACTCAAATGATGACCTTAAGGATAAAGTTCTTTGTCAGCAAGAAGTCTTTATGAGATCTGAATCGAAGCATTTTGGCAGGCGGGCCCAGATGTACACCTAATAAGGGGCGAGTCCTATTCCATCCCTCGTTCGCTTTGAAAGTTCAAATCTATTTGGCCCCACCAGTGAAAAATCATAAACTGGGCTTCTTTTTGGCAGGCTCGGTACCTGATGGACCTGCCCGGGATATTCAGAAAATTGGTTCCGAACTTAGAGTTTCGAATTTTAAGTGCTGTCAGATCAGTTTCAATTGGCTGTACTCAAATCAGCGCGTATACAGCTGATTTCCACAAAAGCGCCGTAGAAACGGCTTAGGAGACTATGGTGCGGTATTATGAGTTTGAACCCCAGATTTATACCCTGCAGAGTTTGAGGCCACAGAAAAGCCGAGATTTGGGGAGAGGATCCTTGACTGGAGGCTACATCACAAACAGTTCAATCACTAGATAATTTCCCCCCGAAGGGGGGTTTGTTCTTTTTGTTGTTATCTGAACATTTGGACGGGCATCTGACCAACCACATGGTCAGGTTCTCATGTCATGACTAGGTAGAGACCTGTGAGATGGGGGTAAGGATGCCTTAGAGGCTGTCGAGGCTAGGTCATGGCAGATTTAAACTCGAATCTTATCCATTACCCACTTCATCAGTCCTAGGTCAACAATCATCTCAGCAAGACGTTCCGGCAGTATGAGCTCTACATTAGTTTTACTGGATGGTGCGTGCTTCAATAGAGATGAGCTTGGGGAATGCACAACGAAGTACAACCTGCGGAATCTACCCTTCGAGAACTTACTTACATATTCTTGTAAATCGTTTAAATCTGCTCTGGACTTGATCTGAACCTGATACAGGTCTTCGGTGATGGGTTCGCGCAGTTCGAGATCTGCATACTTCATGGTTTCACCCAACATGCTGATTCGCCTCCAGCCAGCTTGGCGAAACACGAGGTCGACAAGCGTCTCAAAATCTTTCCAGTGCAGAGTCGCGATTGCTTCCTTTACTTTTGAAACCAAATTCGCCCGCGCTTCCTGAATTCCTAAGTAAGCCAGACTTGGAATTCCATTTATGAGACGCTCAAGTGCTTCTACCTCTTTTACATGACAAACCGTGCCACGGAAGCCCTGCAGTTGTGATAGCTTGCCAGGTATCTGGCTGGTGAGCAGGGGTCTTCCATTTATATCTTTGTCACTCCAGCTACCATCCACTTTCCGATATTTTGAAATACTATCTTCTTCCATGGGATCGGATGTCAAACGACACCACCAGAGCCGGGAGGAAAAAAACGTCACCCAAACGTCGCTTGGTATCGACTCGCAAATGATTCGAAGGGCCTTTAAGTCTCTGGTTGCTGCTCCCTGATTTGAAAATTCAGCGCGAAGCCGCGTTTCGATAGCGGTCCAATTCTTCGCGACAATATCATCGAGAGGGATTATTTTCCATCCAAACCGCATCAAACCGTTAGAGATACTCGATTCTTCCCACTGACCCTTTTCGCCAAGCTTTATGTAGTAGGCTTTTGGGATTTTCAGAGCCGGAATCCCGCTCTCCTTTCGGGGTTCCAATGCTTCTTTTCCTCTGATTATTCTGCGCTCACGAGCGAAATCGGCAAGAAGTCTAAACGTTGGCGGTAGATCATCGTGGTGTTTTTCATCCATTTTATCACCACTTGTGGTATTTGGGAAGCTTAATTAAAACCCTTTGAGAGTGGTGCGGGGGAGGGGATTTGAACCCCCGAACCCCTACGGGACCAGCCCCTCAAGCTGGCACCTTTGGTCGGCCGTTTGGACCTTTGACCAGACTCGGCCACCCCCGCGCCAAAACAAAATATGTTACAAAGGTTTTAAGCTATTCAGAGTTTCTTTACTTGCTTCGAGAATTCGTCGAGCTTTTCCCCGATGACCTCCATCGACTTGAGGAGAACCTGCTCGGGCGGCATCCCTCCCGCTGACTCGATGCGGAAGATGAACCTCGTGGGGTCGCTCCCTATCCGGATCGCCTTTGGCGGGCAGGCCTCGGCGCAGGCCCTGCACATAGTGCACAGCGTAATATCGGTGATCTTCGGCTTTCCCTCGACGAGCTCGATGATGTTGACCGGGCATGCCTTGACGCAGTCACCGCACCCATCGCACGCTTTCTCATCAAGTTCAAACACCGGCATGTACTTGTACGCGACCAACCCAGGTTGCCACTTCGCGTGCTCCTTGCCCGTCCCCAAACGCGCAATTGCGGTAAGCTCGAGGCGCTGCCCCCTTTCGAGTTTTATGATCGGGACCGAGCCGCTCACCGGCACGACCTCCTCATCGGTCGACTTCAGGTCCCCGCTGAGCACGGTCGCAGGCCCCTCGCGCTCCAGGGTGAGGCTCACGCTGCACTTCGAGCAACGCCCTTCGCGGCAGCCGCACTCGGCGGGGAGGGCGTAACCCTTGGGAGGGGTGCGGAGGGGGATCAGGGAGAGCCGGTGCGATAGGATCTCGTCGTACATCGCGGAGTCGTTCACCTTGAACTCAACCTCGTCGATCGCCATCACGGGGACCTCGCGCATCGCTGACCTGCGGATGGCGTTAGCGAAGGCGGGGTTGGAGTCGGAGAGTATGAACTCCATCTCGTCCCCTTCGAGTTTTCTAATCTCGACCTGCACTGGACCACCAAATTCCAACAACGATAGGGCTAAGTTCGCTTAAATATTTCTTTTGGGGCCCCCTTAAGAGAAAAAGGCATCATCAAAAAATTCTCTAGTAGGAAAGGGATCTATACGCGACGGCCTCTTCTCCCACCCCGCCTACGACAACCGTTATGTGGCGTCGGGGTCACGTCTTCGATCCGCCCGATCCTCAAGCCAGCCCGCGCCAGCGCCCGAATTGCGGCCTGCGCCCCCGGCCCCGGACTCCTCGACTCGCCTCCCCCCGGCGCGCGCACCCTGATATGGATGCCCGTGAATCCCTTCTCCATCGCCTCCTCGGCAGCGCGCATCGCAGCCTGCATCGCCGCGTAGGGTGAGGACTCCTCGCGCTGGGCCTTCACGATCATACCCCCCGACCAGCGGGCCACGGTCTCTGCCCCGGTTAGGTCGGTGATGTGGATGATGGTGTTGTTGAAGGATGAGTAAATGTGAGCGACTCCCCACTTCCCATTGGTCATGTTGCTTCCTCCTTCGGTTTCTCGGCTTCTCCACCGGTTTCTTCTGGTTGCACTTTAGCCTTCCGCTCGGTGCCGAGCTTGGCTGCCGGGGCTTCGGGTTGAGGTTGTATTTTGAAGGACGAGCCCTCCGCATACCCGATCGCGCCTTCCTCTTCAAGGGGGACCAGGTAGCTCGGCACCATGACCTGCCTATCGGCGATGACTATGTGGCCGTGGAGCACGAGTTGTCTGGCTTCTCTCGGCGTCCTGGCTAATCCTTTCAGATGGATGAGCGTTTGGAGGCGGCGCTCGAGCAAGTTCTCCACGTTCAAGCCCAGCACGTCGTCCAGCGTCGCACCCTCGCCCACGAGCCCAAGGCGGCGGAGGTGCGATACAAGTTGTTTGGCCTCGAGTTCCGCTTGGGGGCCGGAGGCGGCGAGCAATTGTCGGGCCTGCCGCCTGAAGTTTCTGAGCAGGGTTTGGGTCCGCCATATCTCCTCCTTTCGGCGAAGCCCATACTTACGGAGGAGTTTGTCCTCGGCGTCTATCCGCTCCTTCTCCCAGGGATGCGAGGGCCTGAGATATTTCTTTCGCTGGCGCTTCATTCTTTCTTCTCCTCAACTTTTTTCTCTACCCTCTTTTTTTTCTCCTCAACCTTTTCTTCCTTCTTTTCCTTCAGCTCAACTTTCTCTTCTTTCTTCTCCTCCCTTCGTCCTCGCCTGCCTCTCTCTGCCTTCGCGGCCTCTTCTCGGATTCTGACCTCTTTACGCTTCACCCCCACGACCAGACCCTTCCGACCGGTCGTGCGGGTGCGCTGCCCTCTCACGGGCAGGCCAAGCTCATGTCTGATCCCTCGACGGCTTCGGATACGGCGCTCGCGCCCGATGTCGGCGCGCACGGCTATGGCCACATCCGCGCCGATCAGGTGGAGATCCTTCCCCGTTTCGTAGTCCTTTCGCCGACTCAGCATCCAGCTTGGGATTCCGTGCTCGACCGGGTTGTGGAGAACCTTTTCCAAGCGGTCAACCTGCTCTTTATCCAAGCTCCCAAGCTTTACGAATGGGTCTATATCTGCGGCATAGGCAACGGCTCTGGCGAAGTTCAGGTCTACGCCCTTTAGGTCAGCTAGCGCTAGCTGGACACGCTTCTCGCCAACCAGGTCCTTCCCCGCCAAGCGCACGATGTGCTTGAATTCCTCGGGCATTCGAATCGCCTAGCTTGGTTTTAAATTTGTTCAGGCGCCTATTAAGCCGTTCGAAAGGTGGCGCCGGGGATGCGAGTGGAACCCCCGATTCGAACCCCGCCATTTTTTACGGCATAGGTGTGGCACTTGTACAGCAAATTGCTGGGTTCCCAATATTTCCTATGTAAACCTCATTAATGCTGTTTCATCTTAAATCCGCTAGGAAGATGGAAAGCAAATCCTCAACTGTCTGGGTGATTTTTTCTTTTTTAAAAGCTGATATAAGATAAGACAGTTAAGGTGAAGCCAAGCGGTATCGGTTTGTCGAAAGGTTGAACGGGGTGAATTATCTTGCCGCGCAGCTGTTCGAGCTTGATCCCATGCTTTGGGACGATGTCACCGAGCTGGATGCCCATCCTTGGCACCAAAATTAAATCCCCGTCGCCACTTAGATGTCGCAAACTCAATCAAGCGAAAAGCGGTAATGAAAAAAAGGCTCGTTCGAGGGAGCGATATGGGAATTGAAAGGACGAAAAGAAGTCTAAACTACAGCATCAAAGATGGTATAGCTTGGTCTGTGAATGAAGGTCTTGGGACATATTACATCTCACCATACATGATCGCTTTAAACGCAAATGATATGCAAATTGGCATGTTGACGTCCGTCCCAAGCTTTATCGCAAATCTTTCACAGCTCGAGTCGCCGAAATTGATGGAAAGGATGAGTAGGAAAAAATTAGTGACAACTTTTGTCTTCCTACAAGCGATTATGTGGCTACCGATTTTATCTTTAGTATTTCTTGTTTCATTTTCAAATATCAATAGTTTGGTTGCCCCCTCTTTGGTAATAATTTTCTACACTTTTTATCA
>Ga0315312_1000897_pt1 | contig 27456 bp, 22 predicted proteins | sample TDP7_MG_FD_203629 | JGI IMG/M metagenome (GOLD analysis project Ga0315312, IMG submission 203629) | Freshwater sediment microbial communities from Lake Towuti, South Sulawesi, Indonesia - TDP7 | ecosystem: Environmental > Aquatic > Freshwater > Lake > Sediment | place: Indonesia: South Sulawesi... | reverse complement strand
AAGTGTTTCATAACCGTTGCTTATCCGTACCCTAACTCTCCGCAGCACATAGGTCACGGCAGAACCTACACGCTGGCAGACGTTCACGCACGTTACATGCGCATGCGTGGCTACAACGTACTGTTGCCAATGGCTTTCCACTACACTGGCACACCTGTCTTAGCCATGTCCAAGCGTTTGGCCGATCAAGACAAAGACCTGATCGACGACTTTATTACCGTTTACAACGTGCCGAAAGAAAAACTGAAAGAGTTTGTTGAACCTTTTAACATGGCTCACTACTTCCACGAAGAAATCAAGGCTGGAATGAAAGACATAGGCTTCTCAATCGACTGGAGACGCGAGTTCACCACAATAGATCCACACTACAACCGCTTCATCGAATGGCAGTTCCAAAAACTGCGACAAAAAGGCTACATAACCCGTGGAAGCCACCCCGTTGGCTGGTGCCCAAAAGACGGCAACCCAGTTGGTCAACACGACACACAAGGCGATGTGGAACCCGAAATAGGCGAATTCACTCTGATCAAATTCAAGCACAACGACTGGTTTTTGCCCGCCGCAACTCTGCGTCCAGAGACAATCTTCGGCGTAACAAACATGTGGCTCAACCCCGAAGTAGAATACGTCAAGGCTAAAGTAGACAATGAACAGTGGATAGTCAGCAGGCAAGGCGCCCAAAAAATGCGGTACCTAAACCGAAAAGTTTCAGTGTTAGAAACTTTCAAAGGAAAAGACCTAATTGGAAAAGAAGTTGAAAACCCCGCTAATAAAAAGATGATTCTCATTTTGCCAGCTGAATTCGTTGACCCCAAAAACGCAACGGGTGTAGTCATGTCGGTTCCAGGCCACGCGCCTTACGATTATGTAGCATTAGAAAACCTGAGCAAAAATAAATCGCAATTGAAGAAATATGGAGTGTCACAAAAAATTGTTAGCGCCGTTAAATCGGTCTCCATCATCGCTGTTTCCGAATACTCTGAGATTCCAGCAGCAGACGTTGTCAAAAAGATGGGTGTCGAAAGTCAAACAGACCCGAAGCTGGAGGAGGCAACCAAAGAGGTATACAGACACGAGTTTCACAACGGCAGAATGAAACCTAACACAGGCAAGTACGCTGGATTGTCAGTTGCTGAAGCCAAGGAAAAAGTCAAACAAGACATGATTAAAGAAGGCAAAGCCGAAACAATGTACGAACTATTGAACAGACCGGTTGTATGCCGCTGCGGAACCGAGTGCATTGTTAAAATTTTTGAAGACCAATGGTTCATCGACTACAAAAAACCCGAATGGAAGGCTTTAACACACAAATGCCTAGACAAAATGGAAATCTTGCCAGAAGAGCTTCGCGCTGAATTCAACTACGTTATCGATTGGCTGCACGAGAAGGCTTGCGCCCGAAAGTCAGGTATGGGCACGAAACTGCCATGGGACCAAGAATGGATTATTGAGTCACTGTCTGATTCAACCATTTACATGGCATACTACATAATAGTCAAGTACATCAAAGAACTTGGCATAAAGCCTAATCAACTAACCGACTCTGCATTTGACTACGTCTTTTTGGGAATTGGAGAAGCTAGCGAAATATCAAAGGAAACGGGCATCGAAACTTCTGTTCTTGAGAAAATGCGTGCCGAATTCGTGTATTTTTATCCGTTGGACAGCCGCCACTCTGCAAATGAGTTGGTTCCGAATCACTTGACCTTCATGATCTTCAATCACACGGCTATCTTCCCCGAAAACTTGTGGCCTCGTCAAATAGTGGCGAACGGCCATGTCCTTATGCAAGGTGCCAAAATGAGCAAATCGTTCGGCAATGTCATTCCGTTGCGTGAAGGCTTAGTAAAGTTTGGAGCCGATCCTCTACGCTTGGGAGTTTTGGCCACGGCAGAGCTTCTGCAAGATGCCGATTTCAGTCCAACTGTGGCGAAGTCTATGCGAGAACGGCTTGAACGCCTCTACAGATTCGCCTTGGAAACCTTGGAGAAGGCGCCGACCAAAGTCAAGGATATTTCCTTAACTGTAACTGACAAGTGGATGTTGAGCCGACTGCAAGAACATATTAGAATGGCAACCGAAGCCATGGACAAGCTGGCTGTGCGCAAAGCAATTCACAGCGCCCTATACGGACTGGACCAAGACTTTCAGTGGTACCAACGAAAGATAATTGATCAACTAGGGGTTCCGATGAGAAAAGAAGCCATAAATAGGGTGTTCCGTGACCTTTTGAACGCTCAAGTCCGAATGCTGGCTCCCGTTACACCTCACATCTGTGAAGAACTGTGGGAGAAAATGGGTGGAAAAGGATTTGTTTCGTTGACTTCTTGGCCTACACTCAACCAAGCATTGGTAGACATCAAGGCAGAAGAAAACGAAACATTGATAATGAATACCTTAGAAGACACATTGAACATTATCAAAGCGACGGGCATGACGCCCAAGAAAATATGCTACTATGTTGCGGCACCGTGGAAATGGCAAACCTATCTGAAAGCCTTAGAAAAGGCGGTCTCAGTGAAAGTCATTCAAAGCGAACTGATGAAAGAGTTGATGAAAGACCAAGAGTTGAGAGCCAAAGCTGAACCAGTGGCAAAATTCATCGGACAAATCGCCGAAGAAGTCAACATGATTTCAGATGAAAAAAAGCAGAGAGAACTGCAAGTGGGAATCATAAATGAGAATGAAGCGTTGAAAGAAGCCCAAACCTTCTTCAAACGAGAGCTAAACGCTGAGATCCATGTCTACAGTGAAGAGGATCCCAACCGATACGACCCAAAGAAACGAGCTCAATTAGCTAAGCCCTACCGACCAGCAATCTACATGGAGTGAAAGAATTAATATCACCGCATTCACTGAGAAACTACACTAGTTTAGAAAGCACAAGGGCCCGTGGCGCAGCACGGATAGCGCGGCGGCCTTCTAAGCCGTAGGTCCAGGGTTCAAGTCCCCGCGGGCCCGCCATTCCTAATTTGCTCTTTCAGAAGCCACTGCTCATTTTTTCTTGAGTAAAAATAGTTTTTCCAAGTCTCTTTTGGCGTCCAACTCGCCAAATATTTGTTCAGCTTCATTAAGTGCTTGTTTCGCGTCGTTTTCTCTATTTAGGCTCTGTAGTGTTTGCGACAGAGTTAGCAACACTTTTGCTAGTTCGTATTTTCGTCCTATTTTACGAAAGATTTCTGCTGCTTTTTCCAGGTCATCAATCGATTCAGGTATCTTCTGGTGACTTGTTGCCATAATGCCGCTTGCCCAGTGGAGGAAGGCGGTAGACCAAGGCTCGTCGATTGCTGTGGCTAATTGTGTGACCTGTTGATATGTTTCTTCAGCTTCATTCATTTGCTCTGCTTCAAGGTGAACCTGAAGTTTGACGAACAAGATCTGCAGAAAAAGCCCGCAATCCGTTGTTCCCTGAATATTGAGCTCTTTGGCTTTCATAAGGGGTTTAAGGGCATTAGCAAAATCCTTCTTTTCAAGGTGTAGTCTTCCGGCTGCCTCGTAGCAATTGAGGAGTGACTCTGTCCGCCGTGATTTCTCTGCAATCGGTAGAATCTCCATTAGAAGAGATTCAGCTTTATCTAGGTTTCCTCGATATAGGTTGGAGAATGTAAGCGATAGTTTAGCTCTTAACACCCAGAGCTCGCCAAACTCTTTCGCCACCGTTAAGCATGTTAGCGCTGTTTGTACGCACTTGTTCCACTCGCCAAGAGGAATATAGACGTAGTGCGCGAGTTCGCCTGCCATCCACTCTGCGTAGGCTGGGAATCCTACCCGGCGGGCGTAGTCCATTCCTTTCAGATAAATGTCTTCTGCCTTCTTATAGTCGCCTTTCAACAGAGAGTAAACACAACCTAGATTGAGATGTGCGCGGCATGCGGGATCCTCCAACCCATTTTCAAGCGAAATTCTTCGGGACTCTTCGAGATATGTCAGGATTTCATTCTTTTTCTCTAATGGAAGGCTTATGGCCAAGCTTTGGTAAGCTTGGGCCAAGACTTCGTTTACCCCGGATTTTTTAGCTATGTCAATCGCTCTTTGGCACCATGAAATAGCAGTTTGTTCTTCGCCAGTAGTCGCATAGATTCTGGCGATCAGCTGGCAGATGGCAGCCTCCTCAACAGTGTCCTCCAATTTCTCTATGATTTTCAATCCTTCTTGAAGGATTTTCAGGGCGCCCGGCACATCGTTTGTCAACACCCAGACTGAATATGCCAAGAGCACATGCAGTTCAGCATTTCTTTTTGCATCACCAAGATTTCCAGCGAGTTCTATGGCCTTTCTACAGAAACTTTCAACTTTCCGAAAGTCGCCAAGACGAAAACTTGCATATGCGCTTTTGGCAAGTATGTCAAGTCTTTTTTCTGGATGTGTTTCTTCTAAGAGCTCTAAAGCATTAACATAATGCTTAATGGCTTCTTGGTGAGCGTAAATCTTCGCAGCGTTGTCGCCTGCTTTCTCTGAATAATCAGCAGCTTTAACGATATCTCCGCCTTGTATGTAATGGTAAGCCAATTCGCCCACGTGATACATCACGTAATCTAGCCCGAGTTCTTCAATAGCCTGCCCAACCCTGAGGTGAAACTTCCTTCTTCTAATTAGACTAATCTCCTCGTAGAAGAAATCTCTGATTTGTTCATCAGCAAAAACATAAACCACCTCGTTTCCAATTTGTTTTTCTTCAACTAGCCGTGCTTTAAGCGCCGATTCCATGAGATCTATCAATTTATCTAAGTCGCATTCTATAGCCTTCATCAACAAGTTGAGGGAACACTGCATACCAATCACGGAAGCAACGGATAGAACTTGAACGCATTCATCGCAAAGGTGGCTAATCCTCTGATTGATAACAGCCTTAACACTTCTGGGAATCTGTACGCTCACCACATCCTTGATGCCCCAACCAGCTTCACCCTTAGACACTGCACCCTGCTCAACCAGAGAGCGCAAGACCTCCTCGGTGAAGAAGGGGTTTCCCCCGGTTTTGTCATAGATGAGCTCCGCGAGCTGCTCGGAGACTTCACCTCCACCGAGGTTGTTTGATATTAGTTTTGATACAAAATCGATGGTGAAACGGCTCAGGGAAATCTGGTGGAGCAACCTCTCACGGTTTAGGTCCAAAACCATTCGGTTCAGCGGGTGGCTTTCTTCGAGTTCAACATCACGGTATGTGGCTATCAACATTATTCTCTGCTTGGAGATTCTCCGAGCCACGTAGTGGAAGAGCTGAAGCGAAGTGGTGTCAGCCCAAAGCAAATCATCTAAGAACACGATTAAAGGCTGTTGCTGAGAGGAGGTTGCCAGAAAATCCGTCACTGCCTGGAATAACCTCACACGCTCTTGATCTGTGGTGGGTGTAATAAAACTCGTGGTTTCCTTCCCGAGAATCCATCCTTTTATGCCAAGCTCCTTAGCCTGGGTCGCAACTTCTGGAACCAGTCGGCTGATTTCGGCTAACCAGATTCTTGGAATCTTTGCTAAGACTTCACGCCGCATCTCCTTTATCACACTTCTCAGAATGTCAACCCAAGGGGCGTACGGAGGCATTGCATCTTGCTCATAAGAAGTACCTGAGGCAAACAAGAAACCGGAGGCACGGGCGTGTTGTCCAAGCTCCCTCACCAGCCTAGTCTTGCCTATGCCCGCTTCACCTGTGATGAACACGACTTGACCCCTGCCTTCTAGAGTCCTATTATGCAGGTTCCTCAGAATTGAGAGTTCTTTCTCTCTATCAACAAAACCAACTTCTCTACCAAATGGTGGTGACGTAACTTCAGCGGACATACCATCTCATCTGCTTAATACCACTAGAACATCATGTTTAGATATACCAGCTACGTATAAGTATTTCAATACATTTCATTTAATCGGTTTTCACCTCGCAAACCCAAAAGGCAACCGCTTATGACATTGCTATGAATAGCTGCTCAACATGTGGAATTTAAACCAGGATATGAATCTATCCGTGCCTGCCACCCCACTCTTTACTAAAGAAATCTAAAAACAACAAACAAACCTCACCTGACCATATTTGGAGCCTATTAGGATCCTAATAGAGGGTCTAGACCCCCCTCTACCCGTCTCTCTGTCTCACTATCCATCACTCAGTATCACTTTCTAATAGAGGGGCTAGGTCAACCCAGCGCACACACACAAAAACAAAACAAATTAGAGCTCATCATTCGACGTTTACAATTAGCAATGGAAAGTTATAAATCCTCTGAGATAAAATAGGATAGGCTGCATCACAGTATTGCCACATTATTGTATATTAATGTGAGATGATGACATGAGCACGCACGCCGAAAACCTGAAACTCAGACTGATGACAATAGAACTGTTAAGAACTGCAAAGAAGCAATATACTTATCGAGACTTATCAAGCAAAACAGGCTTACCCGTAACAGTACTGAGCAGATACGCAAAAGGCCACGTCTTACCCAACGCCGAAAGAGCCCGCCTGCTCTGGCGAACCCTAACAAAAATGGTGGGTTTACACGTTGAGCTACGCCGTAGAATAGAGTTCAACAATGAAGGATACTTTGACAACACCGACATCATCGGAGACTTCAACATCCTCAGACAAGCGGCACACCACGCACTGGCTGTTTTTGCTGGAAGGCGGGTCACAAAGGTCTTAACATCAGCCGTGGACGGCATACCCCTCGCCACTATGGTTGCCAATTCCTTGGGCGTCAACCTTGTGATAGCCAAACTGAACAAGGAAATCGGGGTTCCAGCGTTCATCGAGGAAACCTTCGCGCTGAAAGACTCAGGCGTCACCAAAACCCTATACATACCTAGAGACACTCTGAAGAGACGAGACAGCGTCCTAATAGTCGACGACATGATTAAAACAGGCGAGGAAATGGTTGCTCTAATTAACATTGTTCACAAGGCAAAGGCTGAGGTGTCAGGGGTTTATTCTCTCATCGCCGTCGGAGACGAGTGGCAGAAAAAAATAACCCTATCAAAAGACTGCCCAGTCGAAGTTGTTACCAAACTAACCCTAACTCAGTAACTCTTCCTTCGACGCATGTCTTTGCCCAAACGCAGAAGAGCCGTCTCAAAGTTTACAAAAGACATGCCTTCAACTCTGTTTTTCTCCCAGAATTCCATCAACTCTTTCCTTGCTTTTTCTGGGCTCTCACTTCGTATTATTCTCAAGTTTTTTGCAGCTGAGATGACCAAGGGAGTGGGGTTTGGGTCGGCTTTGCTCCATACGCCTCTGAGCTCACGCAAAAATATGCCAACTGTTATGTCTCCTATGCCCTTTCCCAGTTCCTTCAACCGCTTTTCAAGGTTAAAAGAGTCTGCGGCTTTCTCGTGTAGGAGCTTGAGACTTCCGCCATACCTTGTTCTTAAGTTGCCCATGACCTCCAAGAGCTTGTCTGCTGTTTTGTAATCGTATCTGGTGTAGCTACCCTCGTCAAGGATTTCAACCAGCCCTTGCCATCTCGTTTTGAGAATTTTTTCTGTCGTGAGAACTCCATGTTTTTCGAAACACTTGTATGTTTTTACCACTGAGTTTTCTGTTATGGGTGCACCGAACAGAACTGCTGCCAAAAACCACTTGAAAATCTCCTCATCGTCTCCTCGCTCCAAGTTGATTCCTAAGAGTTCAGAATACTTCTGACCAAACTTTTTAACCAGCGTGGCTAAATCTTGTTTTTTCACAGCATACACCATGATTTCAGTCTGGTTGCCAGACAAGATTCATAGATGTGTAGCAGTATTATAGAGGTTACGACGGAGGCTTGTGAAAACGAGAACAATAGAGTGGCACAACGGCGTCGTTACCACAATCGACCAGACAAAACTACCCAACAAATTGGTTTTCTTAAAACTGCGAACTTGCCAACAAGTGGCTTCCGCCATCCAAACCATGAAGATTAGAGGTGCACCACTAATAGGCACCGCTGCAGCATACGGTCTAGCACTGACAGCTTCGCGCTCAAGAGCAGGAAACAGAACAGAACTGCTAAGTCAAATCAATAACTCGGCTAGTCTTTTGAAAAAGACTCGACCAACAGGTGTGAACCTATTCTGGGCGGTTGGCCGAGTTCTGGAAAAAGCACGCAGAACAACGGGCTCTCTGGACCATATAGTCAAGGTTGTTGTCGAGGAGGCGAAGAGAATAGCAGACGAAGATGTACAGACGAACAAGAAAATAGGAGAGCACGGGTCTAAACTAATTGAAGACGGAGATAACGTTTTGACACACTGCAATGCAGGCAGTCTGGCAACGGTGGATTACGGCACTGCCCTTGGCGTTATTCGCGCTGCTTGGGAACAAGGCAAGAAATTAAGGGTTGTAGTTACAGAGACTCGACCCAAACTGCAGGGTTCAAGGCTCACAGCCTACGAGTTGAAACGAGACAGGATACCGTTCACTTTGATGACAGACAGCACGGTCGGATACGTCATGTCCAAGCGATTAGTGAACAAGGTGATAGTCGGCGCCGACAGAATTGTGAGAGACGCTGTTGTCAACAAGATAGGCACGTATTCAATCGCTGTTCTAGCCCATGAACACAAAATCCCATTTTACGTGGCTGCTCCAGCCTCAACCTTCGATTTAACGCATACATCTAAGAGCGTGGTTATAGAAGAGAGAAAACCAGCAGAGGTGACACACTTTGGTTGTGAAGATATTGCTCCACGAGGAGTCAAGGCGCTAAATCCGGCGTTTGACATCACTCCAATGAAATATGTTGTTGCGATAATCTGCGAAAGGGGCATTCTATCTCCAAGAGAATTAAAGTTGCACAATAGCCGAGCGCAAAAAGAGCCTTTCCAATTGTATAACGAACTGCACAACTAAGACTATCATAAGAGAAAAGAGAAGTGAGGCTGAGTGTTAGCGTCTACTGTTCTCCAGGGCTCATGTAAGCCCAGGCCGTCACTAGTCCAACTGTTATCAGAGCGCCTGCAATACCAGACAAGATCCAGTCTATGCCAATCGTTGGAAGCACAATTTGGCTGAGCCAAGGGATTATGAATTTGCCAGTGAAGTTGGCAACGATTCCTGCAATGAACCCTAGGAAGCCGAAAGTAGCTATCATTTTGAGTCTTTCATTCATTCAGATTCACCTTGCAGAATACTACACTTTAAACTGCCTTTTCAGTCTAACCTACACGATTGTGTCTAACAACCCGATTCAGGCTCGGACTCTTTGCGTGTAAAAAATTAAAGAACAAAGCAAAACCGAGACAAGGCTATACTGCCACGTATATACGTCAATATTTCCAGCATGTTAACAATGTAATAATACGCTTTTCTTGAGCAATGCTTCTGGAGGAAAAATAAACATGTCAGAAAGATTCTCAAAAAAATGGGAAGAAAGAGAGACACAGGCACCGATAGGCACGAGGGTCAAAGAGGCTGTGAGGCCTCCGGGACCTCTGAAGCCACGACTTGACTTTGCAATCAGGCGCATCGAACTCCAAGTTCAGAGACTCGACCAAGCTACGGACAGGTTTACTGAGCGCGACAAATCAATCTTCGTTCGAATCGTTGAAGCCTACACAAAACACGATATGCCACGTGCTAGCGTCTTTGCCAACGAGTTAGCAGAGATACGTAAAATGGAAAAAATGATAATGCACGCTCGTCTAGCTCTAGAACAAATTGTGCTGAGACTCAAGACGGTTTCAGAACTCGGCGACGTAGTCACTACGCTGGCTCCTGCAGTCGGAGTGTTGCGCACAGTCAGAAACGGAATGGCAAGCATCTTTCCAGAAGCCGAGAGAGAACTAGGACAAATCGGAAACCTACTAAGCGGAATAATAATAGACGCTGGACAAAGCACAGGCTTAACCATCAACTTCGAGACAGCAAACGACGACGCACAAAAAATCCTGAATGAAGCCGCCACCGTAGCCGAACAGAGAATCAAGGAAAAGTTCCCAGAACTACCCGCTGGAATGCCCAGCCTTGGCGAAAAGACTCCTACACCAGGGACTCAGACGTAGCCTTGGTGTATACTATGAATATAAACTGGTGAAAACATGTCCAAGCCTTCCAACTTTTTTCTATACATCGGCAAACCTGTGAAAGACGAGTACGGAAGACAAGTAGGCAAGATAGCATCATTTGCTGTCAGTCCCAACGGTCGAGTAAGCGGAGTCTTCGTGGAACACGGCGACGGCGAATTTCTGCGCTACCCAAGCGAACAATTTAACGTAGACGGTGAAGACGTAACCTTATCGCCCTCAATAAAGATCAGAGTCAAGACCTTGTGCGACGAAATACCGTTGATCTGGCGAAAGGACCAAGCCCTGAGTGAACTCGTTGACAAAAAGAAGGTTCCATCCGAAATGTTCAACGAACTCCACAAAAACTTCGAAGGCGCCCTGAACCAACTCAAAGCAGACGCTCAAGCCACTATGGACAATATAGATAAGCAGATTGCAAAATGTAACCAACAGATTCGAGAACTCAATTCAGCCCTTATCCACTTGGAGATAGAACGGGAAATCGGCAGAATAGACGAAAGCGCCTACCAAGCAGCAATGGATATGATAAAAGACGGATTCAAACAAACCAACAATGAAAAGAACGACCTAGAATCCATGCGAAATCAGCTGTCAAACTTACTCCTTGGGGATACACAAATACCGACAGGAAAAGAACCCCTAGCAAGTTCTGCTCCTTCTCCGGTGCTTCCAGAACCCCCTGTAGTTGTCCACGTGAAAAGTGCGACAAAGACGGGCTCTTAGGCTCGAGTTAACTCGAGGCCATGGGAGCGTGGAGGCACGAACACTTGATTAAGCTTTTCCAGCCTCCACAACCAATAGGGGAAACTATTTTTCATTCAGTCCGTAAACTGAAAGTTCAGCGCTTAAAACTTGAGCAGGCTACAGCTCGTCTGCGCGAGAGAGATAGAGTTCTCTTTGAATCTTGTGTGAGGGAAATCAAAGGGCAACGTCCAGAACGGGCAGCAATATGCGCCAACGAATTGGCTGAAGTTAGAAAATTGCTCAACATGGTGACTCAGTGTCAACTCGCCCTTGAGCGGATTATCTTAAGACTTGAGACAATTAAAGAAGTTTCCGAAATAATGGCTGACTTGAAGCCTGCGCTTAGAAGCCTACACGTTATAACAGAAAATCTTGTCAATGTCATGCCAGACGTGGCGCAAGAACTAGAAAAAGTGAACGACAGCATAAGTGAAACCTTAGCCGTGACGAGATTTAACTCGCCTGAGGCAATAGCGCCAATCACAGCTAAAACGGAAGCGAGTGAAGAAATTTTGAGAGAGGTGTCAGCCGTTCTTGAAGAAAAACTCACAGAGCAGCTTCCCGCTCCTCCTGTTTCCATAGCTGAAGAAAAGGTTGAGAGTCGTGAAAATGTAAAGAAACAGATGATTGCACTCACAGCCACTTGTTCTGAAATTACGCAACCCGCGGAACAGGGGGAATCAGAGTCCCATGTGACGTACAAGGATGTAGAGCTTAAGCGTGTTTCCTTCACAATTCAGCGCCAGTCTACATTAGAAGACGCCATCTTAGACTATGCCAAAAACAAGGGTGAAATCGACGTTAACCAGTGCGCTCTTGAATTAAACGTTCCACATGTCGAGGTCGAGCAAGCACTGGAAAATCTGGGGAAGAAACGAAAAATTGTGATTCAGAGGTGAAAGTTTTGAGTGCATCTTCTGAGTTAGAAAAAGCCGCGACCAATCACGCCATCGAAGCCGTTCGATTGGATAAGCAAGGCTCCAAGGGAATGGCTATCACAATGTATCAAAAGGCAATTGAAACTCTGCTAAAACTGGTTCAATTGTATCCCGATTACGGTTTGAACAAAGTATACATCCAACGAGCCATGGCGTATCAAGAGAGAATCAGGGCAATACAAGGCGTCGGGGGCTCATTTGAACCACAACCGCAAACAAGTGAAGAAAAGCCAACTGAAGAGCAGGCAGCGACTTCACCGTCTGAAGGCGCCAGAAAAGCGTCTTTCGACGAGCTGATCCTCAAAGAGAAACCCAACGTGAAATGGGTGGAAGTTGTTGGGTTAGAGCAGGCTAAGAAGGCCATCAAGGAAGCTATTGTCTATCCAGTTCAGAGACCCGATCTGTTTCCGCTCGGATGGCCCAGAGGTATACTATTATTTGGTCCGCCTGGCTGTGGAAAAACTCTGCTGGCTGCGGCTGTTGCCACTGAAATCGACGCTTCCTTCGTTTCCGTGGACGCAGCGTCTATCATGTCAAAGTGGCTCGGCGAAGCGGAGAAAAATGTTGCCGCTTTGTTTGGGTCTGTTAGGAAGTCGGCGATGGAGGGGCGTCCAGCTATTGTTTTCATCGACGAATTGGATTCGCTCATCGGAAAGCACTCAAGCGAAGTGGGCGGCGAGGTGCGTGTACGCAATCAGTTTCTGAAGGAGATGGACGGTGTCATCGACAAGGGTAAGAACATTCACGCTTACGTTATTGGAGCCACCAACAAGCCTTGGGATCTTGACTGGCCGTTTATCAGGCGCTTTCAGAAACGCATTCTGGTTCCTCTGCCTGATTACAACGCACGTTTGCATATGTTCAAGCTTTATACTAGTCACTTGACTTTGGCGCCAGACATGGATCTCTACAGTTTGAGTCGAATGGCTGAAGGTTTTTCAGGCAGCGACATTAGAGATGTTGCACAGTCAGCTCACCTCTCAGTTGTTGGGGAGTTCTTCGAGTCTGGACAGGCGAAGGACAAGCAGGCTCAGCCTAGAGCGGTTTGTATGGATGACTTTAGAGGCATTTTGGAAGCGAGAAAGCCTAGTGTTTCGCCTGATATGATTGCATCTTACAACAGATGGTTTGAGGCTTTCAAGGCTCTGTAATTCAAGCTCTCCTTGTCACAGGAGACGTCAAAAAGTGCCGAGAAAAGGTGCGGGTCGAGTAGTAGGGGAGACTTTGCCTCAGGTTTGGAGAGGTTTGGAGAGGTCTGTCAGTTTATTTTGTAAAAAAATAAACTCCTTTCTCTCTCAGCAGCCTCTTTAAACCCCAAAAACTTGAGGCACAGTCCCTCGGTTATTTTTCTCTTAATATCGTAAGTAAGTAGGTGTAAGAAAATTTGGAGATGGGTCTCCTTTCTCTCCCCTAATTAATAACTTACGTGATAGGTGTTTAAGAGTGTTATGAAAAAATCTTCTATGTTTGAATAGTTTTCATGTGAGTGCCTTTCAGGTTGCTGTGGTTTCGATTTGTTCCTCTTGAGCCTTGTTTTCTTTTTCTGACTCTGAGGACGAGGGTGCATATGCTTGCCTCAGAGAAAGAATGGTTGCAACAGTTTCTTCGATTCTTGCATTATAATCCATCCATCTTTGGATCTGGATTACTAGCACTCTCACCATTAAAGAAAGCATCATAGTCATAACCCCCATGGATAAGACCACTGCGCCGAATCCGACGTATTGTTCTATGAAGAGCATTGAAAATCCGCTTGTTATCATTATGATAGCCACAGCCATTCCTGCCCAGAAAGCTTCTTTCTCGTTTGCCATGATGTCACCTACTCCTTTTAGGTTTCCAGTTAAAGAATATTTAACTTGTACGAATTGAAAATAGGTATTAAAGGTTAACTTTTTGTTATCTCTTTAGTTTAATTTTGGCATCTTTACGCCGTTGTTCAATTTCTATGAAAACTTTTTCGTCTCCTTTGATTGTTGCTCCTTTCAAAGTTGAAACCATTGATAAAACGACGCCTCTAACAAACTTCTTGACAAACGGGTTTAGCGGCAGAGTTTTTTGGTTGACCTGATTTTTAGCGTTTCTTTGAGTGCCCTTCTTCTCTTTATGATCGGTCCAACTCTTCTGTCAACAGTCTCTATCAGTTTTTGTGGCTCTTTGAACACGTCGATTTTAGGGATTTTGAGACCCTTTACCTCTACTTCAGCGGAACTCGCAAAGGCGAGGATGGGTTTGAAATATGCTTGTGTTTCAGAAACCTCTTTTAAAGTTTTTACGGTTACCACTTTAGGCACTGACAGGTTTTTTGCCACAAGTCCTCTGAAGCCCTCCAGAATCAAGATATCAGCTTCTCTCTCACATTGCTCGGCAATGTCGCTCAAATCGTATTCTGTGGTATCAACTTTTTTGATAATTGTCAACTCATTCGGCGCCACACTCAGTATTATTTTTGCTCCGGCTTCAGCATGTCGCCATGTATCTTTTCCTCTAGTGTCCATGGTGAAGTCGGCTTCGTGAATGTGTTTCGCTGTGGCTACTATGTATCCCTTTTCAGTCAGTCCACGAACCAAGACTTCTAGGGTTGTTGTTTTGCCTGACTGTCTGCTTCCAACAATGGCGATTATTGGCATGGATGTGCTGATGTTTTCAGTCCACCTTGGCTTCTTTATGTCTTTTTATGAATGATTTGAGGTTTTGAGATAAACTTTTTCTATGTAAGATTTTATGGACGGACGGTATCCATTTAGAATCGCCAATGCTAGGACTGCGGATGTTATATCGGCTGTGGTTCCTGGGTTAAGCTGATGAGCAGGTTCGCGCAGTTTTGCGTCAAATTTTTGAAGAAGTTCTCTGCCCTTGGGCGTTGTTAAAACGCCCTCCTTTAACACTATTTTGGCTTGGGTAGAAACCTCTTTAGCTGCGGGCATTCCTGCCTTCCTTGCGATGAGTGTGTCAGGCACTTCAGACAAAATCTTGAGAAACGTGTGCACAGTTGCCTTATTAATGTCGTTTGTTTCTTCGAGTTGTTGAATAAAGAATGGATAACCAATGTTGAATGTGATGTCATAATCATTGACCCATTCTGAGGAGATGGAGTCCCAAGGCGCAGAGATTTTAAAGACTTCATAAAGACTGACCTTGTCTTCCAGAATTTTCTTTCTTGAAGTAGTGTCGGTCACGTCGAGTTTGGGCGCCTTTCCAAGTCCCCCGGGTTGAGCAATACTAATAGCTTCATAAAGTTTCAGAGCATCTTCTGGCTTAGTTGACTCTACAACCGATTTTATGTTTCTCCTAAGTCTAAGTATTGAAAACCTTCCTTCAGCAAGGGTTATTCCGGCTGCGACCGCGACTGGCACAAGCAGAATAATCGAACCTAAAACCGTGTTTCCACCGTGCTGCCAAGAGGATACGCCTGCAACCGCTTGTTTGATTATTTTTCCAATACCAACTCTGTCTAGACTAACTTTTCCATGGTGCACTAAAACACCTCGTTTCGCAGCACACCTAAAATGAGGCCCCAAAGCAACTGCGGAAGCCAAAAAATGCTCGTATCGGGTTTCTTCAAAGTCTGCGGTTCTGTGAACGTTGCCAGGCTTGGGATAAGCGCTCACTTCCAACAGAACAGCGAGCTGCAAGCATCCCGAAACATATTCAGGTATGTCTTTTGGCGTTTTTGAGGTCATAACGATTCAGACTCCGTTGTCTCATATCATTATGCGTCTAATTTAAATAGACCTTGTGTAAAAAATTACACAGCAACTCAAGTATCATAAATGGTGGACAGAATGAAAGAGAAAACTATCGCTGTTATAGGAAAGGGTCCAATGACACTTCATTTAACCCCTGCAGAAATCGCCTTGATTTCAATCTTTGCAGCACTTTACGTCGTGACAGGTTCTATGCCCCTTTTTTACATATTTGGAGCTTACGGTCAGTTCATGACCGCAGCTTTGCTTATCGCACCGATAATAGGCATAGCGTTAGGACCAGTAGGGGGAACATTAGCAATAACCATCGGCGGGATAGCAGGCATGTCGCTTACCGGAAATATGCCAATGGGGATATTTTCTTTTCTACCAGGAACATTCAATGCACTCTGTATAGGACTTGCTTTCAGAGGAAAATGGTATGTATCAGCTGCCATATTTGCAGTCTTTATTGTGGCTTTCGCTTCATTGCCTTCCATAGGCGCTGCCAAATATTACGTTTGGTTTGACGCATTTGGTTTACTAATCTTGTTATCGCCTGCCTCAACTTTAGCGGTTGAATATGCAAAAAGCACAGATCCCCAGAAAATAGTTCTGGGTGTAGGCATACTAGCTTTCATAGGAGTCTTGATTGACCACATTGTTGGCTCTCTAGTTTTTCAGTTGCTGACCCCGCTTCCGCAGTCAATATGGGAAACAGTAGCCTTCATTTATCCAATCGAAAGAGTGCTAGTCACAATAGTTGCAACCATTATAGGAACTGGAATAATAAGGGGAGTAAGAGCTTCGGGCTTAAAAGTAGGAGAAGTAATCGCTTAAGATATAACCCCGAAACACTTTCACTTTTTATCTATTTTTCAACAGAGATGTAGCCGCAAATGAAACACAAAGCTAGAGAAGGCGACCTTATCGAAACGTTTGACGGCAATATCTTCGATGTGAAAGGGCTAGCTCATCCGCCAGAAAAGGTCATCGCTTTCATTCGTTTCATTCTTGACCCGAAAGGCGACAGAAAACGAGAGGGTGTAGCTTATCGCAAAGTGTATCCGCTTCACGAACGATACGAACTACTACAGAGAAGGTTTCCGCAGTATCTGGTTTATGACCAAGTTTTCAACGAGTGGCTCTGCGAGGTTCCAATCGCAGCAATAAAGCGCCACTATAAACCAGTCGACCACTTGCGAAAACTTCGCCAGAAAAGACAACTGACCCAGCTTGAAACAGCAGCCCTGCAATTCGCAGAATTGTTAAAGAAAAACGTTGAAGTTTCGTGGAATGCCCTAGGCGTCTCTGGTTCCCTGCTTGTCGGATTGCACACGCCCAAGTCAGACATTGACCTTACTGTTTACGGGTCCGAAAACTGTTATAATGTCTATGACGCATTGAAAGCCTTAGTGAATGACAAAGATAGCCCAGTCAAATCTTACAGTGTAGAAGAGTTGAGGCGCCTGTTCGATTTTCGTTCGAAGGACACTGTCATGAAATTCGAAGATTTTGTTCGAACCGAGTCGGGGAAGGTTTTGCAGGGCAGATTTAAGAGTCATGAGTACTTCATTCGTTGCGTGAAAGAGTGGAACGAAATCCAAGAGAATTATGGCACAGTTCATTATCAACCATTAGGATACGCCAAAATCAAAGCAACAGTGATAGACGACTCTCAGAAGATTTTCACTCCCTGCCATTACAAGATTGACAAAGTGGAAATTGTTGAAGGCCCGAAAGTGGAGTTGATTCAAGAAATAGTTTCTTTTCGTGGCAGATTTTGTGAACAAACAAGAAACGGTGAGTTCGTGATAGCGCAGGGCAAGATTGAAAGGGTGCGAAGAGAGGGGAAAAAAGAATTTTGTAGACTGCTGCTGGGAAACAAGGTTTCAGACTACATGATTCTTATGAAGAAAGCCTAACAACCTTGAAAACCTGTTCGTAGTATCGAGGTCCATAGGTTAGTGTGATTTGATGAAACGTTTTTGCTGGTGTGATTACTTGCTCGAGGTTGCCCTCTACATAGACTTCTTCGTCTCTCTTAGTTTGCATTCTGAACTCCTCTACGTAGGAGAGGATTCGTTGAACGTCGTCTGCTTTCAAGCCTTCTAAGATTTTCTTGATTTCAACTTGATATATGGAAGGCATGAAGGGGGCTTCCGAATCATCTGTTACGCGGGCAACCGCCTTTATCCAGCCCTTTTTCAAGATTCGCGTTCTTGAATCGTATTCGTTGTGGATTTCGTTCCATTCTTTCACTGGTTCAAATTCGGTCTTGATGGACCTGCCGCTCTTCTCGTCTTGAAAAAGTGCGTAGATTGTTTTTCTCTTTTGGTGCCAACAATACTCTTTTGGGCTGTAGCTGACAAATCTCCAACGTTTGGTCTTTTCTTTCACTGCCTCTTGGGTTTCAAACTCGTTTCGCAACTGTGAAGACCGCTCCTTGTATAAGGTTTCTAAGGTTTCCCTCAACTTTCTGAGTTTTTCTCCGCTGTATAAGACGAGGTCAAGGTCAGAGAATTGAGGATGATAGAAACCGTGAAGCAATGAACCAAACACCCCGAAATCCGTACTGGACAGACCAGACTTTTCGAAAATCATTTTGGAGAGCTCTTGTAAAGCTTGAAGAAGTTTATCACGAGGATGTGTCGATAGCAGTTTATGAAATGTTTCATCTGGTCTTCGTATCTTTTTGATTTGGTTTGAGTGAATTCCCACAAGATGAGTTTGTAATGGGGCATGCCAAATCATGTATTGCGGATATTTTTCTCGCACGAACCGTAAGCCTTGGTCTGAATAAAACTTGTAATAGATTTGCTTTTGTTTCTGGCGAAAGGCTCGAGGGTCTTCTGATGTAAAGACTGAGGCTGGTGCGTATTCAACGTCACAGACGTAGGCTTTTGGCGGGTGAGAATAACCGTAGACTCTGAAGATTAGGCCCTCTCTGGTCAGAACGGCGTCTCTGTCCCTCAGCTTGAAACTTGCCAAATGTATTCTTCCTCGCTGGTTCCGGAGCCAACAACCACTTGATAGTTTACTTTGCCAGTTTTCAGGTGTTCCACTCGCTCTAGTACACCAGAAACCTTGATTCTTTCGCCTTTTCTAGCCACGTTTCGGTAATAACCTATCATGGACATCACGGTTTCTGGGGTCTCAGCCTTTTCGAGTCTCGAAACTGGATTAAGGGGTTGATAATCACTTATTTGATAGACGGCTGGGCGGAACATAGCTTCACTGTCGTCTTCAATTTTGCAGCGAAAAGTGATGGAAGAGATTCGTAAATACTTAAAGTCTCCATATTTGCTCTTGATTTCTTCGGGTTTTCTCACCGCGTTGTAAACAAAGACCTTACCCTTGTACTCTCCACGATTTTTTCTGGCGGTGTCAAATTCATCCTTTTTGAACAATATTTTGACTGTGGCTTCGACCGTGCGAAAGTTTTCTGCACCGTAAACCACCAGATCGATGTCTGACTCAGCCGAGTGCATGTTTAAAGCGATAGAGCCGTGCAACCCAAAATCTTCCAGAGGGACTTTGGATTCGACTGACAACAAATTCACGGTTTCCAATGCCAATTTTTGTAAGTGGTCAAGCCGCTTCTTTTTTAAGAGGGTCTCTAAGTGTTGATTGGGAACATAAACCGTTTTGATGAGACTCTTTGGTGGACTGACTAGTTCTTTTTGGCGGAAAGGGCAAAAGTGGACGTATTTTGGAAAGTCTCTGCGAAAGATTTCTGTCAGTTTGTGAAAGTTTTTGGCGCTATAGAGCTTTTCTGGTCGCATAAACTCGATTGAGCCTAATTTCCAGCGTCTTTGGATGAAACGCAGTGAAAAACAAGGCTGGAGCTTAGCTGGAATGTATTTTAGAAAGGCTGAGACTCGTTCAGATGGGTGTTCATAGCCGAAGGTGTAGAAGATGAAGTTATCTCTTGTTAGGAATGCATCACCATCCTTGGGAATCCATGTTGTCATTAAAGCACCTTGAAGTGTTTGTTGTTTTTGCAGTGCTGTTGAAGGAAATCTTTCAATTTCGTCACTACTTTGGAGCTGAATTTTCTCTTTGACACGCCTATTCTTAATGTTTCGCCTTTTAGGTGAACTTTAATAGCACATATCCCAAAATTAGGTTTGTTCAGAAAGCCTGTGCGGCGTAATTAGGTAATGATAATGCGTAAGTTTAGAGATCGTGACTTCTTGCGTACCAAGGAAGGTTTCTTCTTCTGCGTTGTTGGACCTTACCATCCACCAAATAGAATCATCTCGTATCTGAAGTATGTTCCGGCTAGACTGGGAAGCTGGGGAAAGGGCATATGGCGATTCAAACGAGTGCTACGTGATTACAGCATTCCCAGCCTTTTGGAAACCTTCAATTTGCTTGAAAAGGATTATCCACATTATCTATTCTATTCGCCCTTCTACAACATTTTGATGACAGCCGTGCCCCTTCAATACGTTGCGAGACATTATAAACCCGAAGAAAAACTGGCTCAACTCATAACTGCTAAACGCCCCGACATATTACAGAAAAAGGTAACAAGATTTGCCTCTTTTTTGTCTGAAAAGAGCAGCGTTCCCCTTGAGTTCTTCGGAGTGACCGGCTCCATTTTACTTAACATTCACCGCTTAGGCGTTTCAGACATCGACCTAACAGTCTACGGCTCCAAAAGCAGCTTGGCGGTGAAACGAGTCTTGCAAGAGGCGTATTCTCGACGAACCCCAAACATCCGACGACTGGAAGACCCAGCTCTCAAGACTTGGGGCAGGAGCAAAACTCGCGTGCATCCCTTGACGCTAGACGAAGCCCTGCAGGTTTACAAACGGAAGTGGAACCTCGGCATCTTTGAAGGCACAGTGTTCAGTGTTCACCCAGTGAAGCTTGAAGAAGAGGTTAACGAAGAATACGCAGACAAGATTTATGAGCCACTCGGCTTGGTTGTCATGGGCGCGGTTGTGGTTGAAAACTCCGATTCCATGTTTTTGCCAGCCGTCTATCACGTTCAAGACGCAAGGGTCATCAAGGGTCCCCAGGTTGCAGACATAGAAGAAGTTGTCTCATATGAAGGACTGTACGGCGACCTAGCAGAGGTTGGAGAGAGCATCCTTGTGAAGGGAAAACTGGAACTAGTGCATGACAAAAAGAACAGACGAAAGTATCACAGAGTGGTAGTGGGCTCACCAGAGGGAAAAGGCACAGAATACATAAAGTTGCTGACTTTGTAAAAATATCAAATTTCCTTGGCTGGCATAATGATTTCACCGTCAAGTCGCCCGAAAGTTTCGGTTTTGCCTTCGAGGAATAATTTTCCTATCAAAGCTGATGTCACGGCATCTAATTCGTGATCTGTCATTCTTTCATTCAATCCCTTTACTTTGAGTTTTTCCAGTCCCTTCCTCAATTTATCAAGCCCGTTCCGTTTTCTCGGTATTCTTAACACGTCTTGAGCTCCACCAGGATAAACTTCTATAACTTTGAGGCCTTTGTTTTCCAAGATTTTTTTAAACTTTATACCTCTCTCAGTGAGCTTTCTCATGGGACCAAGGGTTACAGGAAAAAACTTTATTCCCCTCTTCAAAAGTTCTCGGTCACATTCTCTTAGGTGAACTTCTGTTCTTTCTTCTAAGGATTTTCTTCCCGCAGGTAGACTTAAAGGAGCATCTATGGCAATTATTTTTGGTTTCAAATCCTGGATTCTCTTAATTATATCTTCGTTCGAGTAAACCAGACAAGCTTTAGCGTGCATATCTCGCAGAACACAAAGACCTGATGGTCTTGCTTCCACTCCGGCCAGATCCAAACCGACTACCAACATTATGAACACGCAAGTATTTGTAAAGCATTCATTCTATTTATTTCTCAACTCTTAAGCTGATAGATACATAAAAATAATTTAAACAACCTTTGCTTAGTCAGTGAAAGTCATGGGCACTTGGATGTGTCCCAACACAAAATGCGCATACGATAAACAGATGCAACCAGAAGAGCGTTGTCCTCTGTGCGGAAAAGTAGCCCAAAAGTTCGAGTTTAAAACGCTTGGCACTCTGTTCAAGGAGAAAGTGGGCATACAAGAAAAAGAGTGAAAAAACCACGGCGATTAAACGTGTATTAAAGAGAACAAAATATTGCCCTCGATGTGGCTCAACAAAAGTTTTCTGGGCTCACGGTCTTCCCCAAATGTGGTCTCTGTGGGACTGCAAAAACTGTGGCTATCGAGGAGTCCTAATCCTCGAAGACGGCAAAGCAGCGGCGAAACTCAGAAAAGACTACAGAGAAAGAAGGAAAATGTGTTGATTTTATGCCGATTCCTCTGCGAATTTTTGCTCGTGTACACCATTTCACACCTATTTGACACCAAAAAATGGGCACTATACAACCCTCTACTCATCTCTGTCTCTCACTCAGCATATTCGAAGCCTATTTGGAGCCTAATAGACGGGCTAGACCCCCCTCTACCCGTCTCTCTGTCTCTCACTCACTCAGTATCACTTTCTATTTGGACCCTAATGGAGGGGTTAGATCAACCCTGCTCACAACAAAAACCATACAATCAAACTACACAAATAAGAAACAAAAATAAGATTAAATAACCATTAAGCGTTACTCTGAATGAGTGCAACAACCTTGTCTCAGCCCAGACAAATAACGCTCACAGACTTAAAAGAATGGATACACAACGAAACTACACCCACTATTGAACCACTGAAAAACAAAGGAACCAGCCTTCTCAAAGAAATTCAAGAAAGACTCAAAGACACCATAGAAAGCAGTGAAAAAATCTTCCAAAACAGCGACAGAGAAATGCAGAAGAACAACCCGAAGACTTATCGCTTCGCCAGAAACGCAAACAAATTCTCGCGCAGCCTCTCAGAAACACTCAAGGCGGTCAAGGTTCCCGAACAGGTTAATTTTGGGAGCCTCCAAGTGTTGAACAACGACTTCGAGAAAACGGTCACGGTAGTCCTGCAGCAAAGAGGAGATGCATACCCGTACATAACGCCTTACTTCATCTTCGACCGCCGCAGACTCGACGTCACACTGAAAAGACTAGCCGACATACAACGGGAACTCCGCAACTTTTTGACCACTAAATACGCAAAAGCCAGAATGGTTGAAGACACATCCTTCGCAATAGACAAGCTATTACAAACAATCAACCAAGCAGACGAAACCCAGAAGCAAAGAGAGAAAACAGAACAGCGAGAAAAATCTCTGCAACAAGAACTAGTTAAAACTCAGCAAGAAATCGCAAACATTCAGAACAGAGCCGAATTGACCGAACTTATGAAAACGGAAGACAGAATCAGAGAACTCAGGGAAAACGTCAAGCACAATCTGCGCTATCTCCAAAAACCCTTCTTTAAGCTTCAAGGTCTAGCTCGAAGCGGAAATATAGCCATCCCAGTGGATGAAGCAAAGAAACTGGGTGAGTATCTCGGCGACCCATTTGAGGCACTCGCAACCGAAGAAGATGGACATCCAACGCTGAAGAAAATCTTAAGAAAAGTGGACGAAACCATAGTCCAGGGCAAACTCAAGTTAAAGAGCACCCGCCTCAGAAAGGCTCAAGACCAGATCGACGGCGTGCTCAACAAGGCCTCGTTAAACACGCTGCACAAAAGCTGCATAGAAGCGCGTTCCCAGAAAAGACAGCTACTAACCTCTGGTGTTGTCGCCGCCTTCCAAAACGCGTTAGCAGGGCTTCAAGAAGAACTGGCGCAACTGCAGAGAGAGAAGGAGCTCACAAGCTCGAGAGTAAACGCGTTGGAAGATGAGCACAAAAAACTGTTGGAAAAGATCGAAAATGAGAAAAAAGAGTTGGAAAACGCTGTTTTTCAACTAACAGGCAAGAACATTCAAGTTGTTTTCTCGCAAACCAAATAAGTGTAGAATGAGAATCAAAAACAAAATCAGTTTGTGGTGCATGATGGAATGGAAGACCTAGCTAGGGTAGTTATGGAAAACGCGTTAAAACTGGGCGCAAAATACGCTGACATCCGAATCGAACACTCAACTGGAGAAAGCTTTCTTTTAGAAAACGGCAACGTGGAACACATCTCATCCGACTCAACTGTAGGAGCTGGAATCAGAGTGTTAGCTAAGGGAGCTTGGGGTTTCTACGCCACCACAAGCTTAGACAGAAAAAGCTTGCTTGACGCGGCTCAACGAGCCTACAAAATGGCAGTGTCCTCTTCTCAACGTGTGAAAGAACCCAGCAAACTTGCTCCAGTAAAGGTGGTCCGAGACAGAGACGTAGTCAAAGTGAAGAAGAAGATGGATGATTTCCCCTTGGAAGAGCGAGTGCAGCTGGCCAAAGAATGCGACTCAGCCATGCGTAAAGTAAGCAAGAGAATCCATCGGGCTGCCGTTTCTATAAGCGGCGACACCAAAAAGAAGCTTTTCTGCAGCTCCGAAGGCGCTCTAATCACCCACGACATGATGAAATGTTATTTGTATTTGAGAGCGGTGGCGCACGAGGCTGGAATAACCGAAGACCAAGGCCAACTGGAGGGCGGTACAGGCGGATTCGAAGCTGTAGAGAAAAAAGACACGATAAAACTGTCTGAAGAGCTCGCCAGAAAAACCGCCGAGCTAGTAAAGGCTCCAACGGCACCAACCGGAGAAATGACCGTGATAATGGACCAAGACTTCATTTCTCTATTGAGCCACGAAATTATTGGGCACCCAAGTGAAGCCGACAGAGTCTTGGGGAAAGAAGCAGCTTGGGCGGGTGTAGCATGGTGGAAGGGCATGATAGGTCAGAGAGTTGGCTCTGACCTGTTCAATGCTTCAGACGACCCACGGATTGAAGGAGGCTTGGGCTACTACAAATACGACGACGAGGGTGTTTCCGCCAGCGAAAAGGTGTTGATAAAAGACGGAATACTGGTTGGTCACATGCACAGCCGTGAAACAGCAGCCATTTTTGGGGTTGAGCCGAACGGTGGCATGCGTGCAACTAGCAGCCAATTCGTTCCATTGATTAGAATGAGCAACACCTTCATCAAACCGGGCGACTGGACTTTTAAAGAAATGCTTGAAGATGTAAAACGAGGAATCTATGCCGTAGGAGAAAAGGTTCCGTCCATAGACAATAGGCGTTATAATTGGCAGATCAGTTGTATGTGGGCATATATGATTGAAAAAGGCGAATTAACCACGCTTTTACGAGACGTAACCATCGCTGGTGTCGCCCCGGTCTTCTTTAAGTCAATAGATGCTGTTGGAAAAGACTTCATATTGCGACCCATACCCGGCTGTGGAAAAGGCGACCCTATGCAATCAATGTACGTGGGAAACGGTGGGCCTCACATTCGAGGTAGAGCACAGGTCATTGGAACAAGAGGGAATTAGTCATGCTCACAACAGAATTCGGCAGGATTCTGGAATATGCCCAAAAATTAGGAGCAGATGAAGCTGAAGTCTACTTCCTCGGCAAACAGCTCATAACTGTGCGCATGACAGGGGGTCAAGTCTTAGAGAGCAAAGGAGTACACGACATAGGCGTTGGCATACGTGTTTTTAGAGAAAAGTCCATAGGCATGGCTGTGTCAAACGACTTGACACGTGAAAGTTTGGAGACAACAACACAAAAAGCTCTTGCGATAGCCAAAATTCGAGGACCAGCAAAACACTGGAAGAGTCTACCCAAACCCAAGAAGGTAAAACCTGTGCCCAAAATCTTCGACAGGAAGGTCGCGGAGATGGACTTGGAAGAAACGGTCAATCTAGCCATACGGATGCTTGACGAGGCAAAGGGATTCAGCCGCAAGATTGTAGATGTTTCCGGTAGCCTAAACGTCTTTACCGATAAGGTTCAAATCATAAACACGCACGGAGTAGACATTTCTCAAACCTCAACCTCCATTTTGGGTTCGATAACAACAGAGGCGGAAGAAAAAAGTTCTCGTTCAACTGGAGTTGGATTTCAAGGTTCCTGCTCTCTCAGAGAGTTCAATCCCGAGAGCGTTGGCGAGGAATCCGCTGACATGGCTGTACGTTCATTGAATGCCCAAAAATTAGAAGCTGGTAACTACAGCCTGATTCTTGAACCCTTCACGTTGGCAGAGGTCACATCCTACGTGTTCGCTGGCGCTGTAACATCAAAGATGTATCAAGACAAGGTGTCTTGTTTTCAAGGAAAACTGGGCGAGATTGTCAGCGATGAGAGTCTTTCAATCTACGATGACCCGACCATGGCTGGTTACTTGGGGGCTACTTCGTTTGACGATGAGGGCGTTTCAACTAGGCGGCTTCCATTGATTGAGAAGGGTGTGTTCAAAAACCTGCTCTACGACACATTTTACGCCAGTAAAGACAATGTGGCTTCAACTGGAAACGCAAAGCGCACAGGCAATCTTCCAGGGAGATCTTACAGTGGTCTTCCGTTTCCAGAACCTCACAACTTTGTGGTTGATAAAGGAACGCAGAGCAAAGACGAGTTGATTGAAGACACTAAGCGCGGGATACTTGTGGGAAGAATTTGGTACACGTATGCCTTGCAGCCTGAGCGCGGAGACTTTTCCACAACCACGCGAAGTGGAGCGTTTCTTGTTCAAAACGGAGAGATAAAGAAGCCAATACTTCCGATGCGCATAAATGATAATCTTCCACGCTGTCTCCAGAATCTAGGTGGCATAGCCAACGACGTGAAACAAGTAACACCTTGGTTTGGGTACTATTTGACAGCACCAACAGTACGATTCGACGGTGTCAAAGCGACACCAGTTTAGACAGTCTTCCTTTTTCTCTTCGACAGTTTAACCAACAAATCCAATGCTGCCTTTTCTTCTTCCACAGGTCTCGTTCGGAGCGCTCCTGCTTTTTCAGCGCTGTCAAAGATTTCTTCACCCTTCTGAGTGCGTATCACCGTGAATGTCCAGTCGCTCAGCCCCAAGCCTCCTGTAGATATGTCGGCGAGTTCGGATGAGAAGTCGGCGCATGGAACGCAACCCTTGCGAGTGTACTGCTTAGCCTCTGCTAGAGGAATAGCCTTGACCTCTCCAGACTTTGTTGTGACGAGAACCTTTCCTTTAATATTGATCTTTTTTATTTCCTCTGGGTTGATGCCGAGCTTTCCTTGAATGTGTTTTCCTATCAAGCCTTCGTAGGTGAAGCTTTCGGTGCACATCAGTCCGATAGTGAATCTCAGCATGTTCGAGTATTTCTTTAGAGGGACAGCCTCTACCTTGCGAAGGGTTTGTATCTGACATGGAGTGCCCACGAAGGCTAGACTCTTTTTCTTCTGCTTAATTGCTTCTTGTAGGGCTAGAAGATTGGGTGAATAAGTGTACCTAGTCCCTGCACATTCTAAAACCTCTTGAGGAGTTGACGCCAATCTTGGAATTGGAAACAGTGGCTTTTCTCTGCTTGCCGCCGACACCACGGCTGCGTCAATCATTCCATTTTTTAACGCGAACGCAAGCAGAGCGGAGACCACCCCGCCGTCTTGACAACTTTGTAGAATACTGTTGTCACTCGCCTGTGCGACGACTAAGCGTCTGTAAACTCCAAACTCTTCCTCGGGCTTGCGCTCCCTTTCGAACACAAGTCTCTCTAGGGTTGGCTGGGAAAAATCATATCGAGGACAGACTTTAGGGCAAATTCCGCAAGCCTCACACTTTTTCAGAAAGCGTGGCTTTTCTTCAGTGTATTCTAAGCAAGCGAATGGGCAGACCAAGATGCAGGCGCCGCAGCCCGCGCAGATTTCTTTTGAGATTACTTTTTCTTGAAGGCTTTCTTCGAAGCTAAGTTTTGGAGTGCTCATGTTTTTCCCCTTTTTCGAACTTTCCTAAAACTTCTTTCAACTTTTCATTGTTGGTTTTGTGCAGGCGCTTTACTATTCTTAATGCGTTTAGTGTTATCCACTTGCTTGGTTTGCCCACGGTTTCGATGTTGGCTTGCATTCGGCCAGTGGGGGCGTTTTCGAGGAGCCATGTTCCGTCAAGGCGACGTTTTTGAAGCAGCACTTTAACAGCATCTGTCAAGCGTTCATCGTCAATGTATCCTAGTCTTGTAAGAATTGACAACCCTCTCAAGATGTTGTATCCGTAGAACCATGGAAAACTAAACTTCAGCCATGACTGATTAATCACCCT
>Ga0315312_1000896_pt1 | contig 27519 bp, 33 predicted proteins | sample TDP7_MG_FD_203629 | JGI IMG/M metagenome (GOLD analysis project Ga0315312, IMG submission 203629) | Freshwater sediment microbial communities from Lake Towuti, South Sulawesi, Indonesia - TDP7 | ecosystem: Environmental > Aquatic > Freshwater > Lake > Sediment | place: Indonesia: South Sulawesi... | reverse complement strand
CCTCTTCTCCGGTTTAGAGTAGAATCCCACCCCGGCCGGCGTCCCTGTGGCGATGATATCTCCAGGCTGAAGCGTCATGACACGTGAGATAAAAGCGATGATCTGGGGAATCTTGAATATCATGTTGGCGGTTGTGCTGCTCTGCCTTACTTCACCGTTAACTCTCAACTCCATCTTCAAACGATGTGGATCGCTTATTTGATCGCTGAGGACTAGACATGGTCCGGTAGGCGCGAAAGTGTCGAAGCTCTTTCCCCTGAACCATTGCTTGTCTTTGAACTGTATGTCCCTCGCGGATATGTCGTTGAATACCGTGTATCCACCGATATGGCTAGATGCGTCTGCTTCAGATATGTCCCTCCCCTCTTTCCCCATGACGACGGCGAGTTCGATTTCATAGTCCAGTTGAGTGGAGATCTTCGGATAGACTACGCAATCATCGGGACCTACTATGGCTGTACTAGGCTTTGAGAAGAGAATCGGTTCCTCAGGAATAGGAACATGACCTTCTTGCGCATGATCCCTGTAATTCAATCCTAGACAGATTATCTTGGGAGGATGAGGAATAGGAGCCATTATGCGTATGTCAGAAACGTTCAGCGACACTTTTTGCCGTTCACTTTTTCCAGAGCGCTTTTTCCGGAGCTCATGTGCGTATGCGACAAGACTGGACGTATACCTCCTGATCTTTTCTTGAAGTTTTAGAAAATCGATAATTGTTGAAGGGAACGAGTCCAGCGTAATCGCAGTTTTTCCTCGTTCTGACAGATACAGCTGGTGTGCTAGATTCAAATCGATTACAATGTCGTTCTCTAGTGCTCCTATTCTTTCCTCATCATAAACCTTGAATGTCACTAGTTTCAATACAACTCTCCTCGATCGATACGTGTTTGTTAACCTAGATGGACTCAGTTCGCTCAAAAGAGTTTCCTTGCGTTCGTAGCATTGATAGCAGAACTCGTAAGCTATCTCAAGTAGAAAGATTCGAAAGCCTTTACCTGAAAGATATGCACATTCAGTATCAAGTCAACTTGTGAATTCTCTATGAGAGACGGTATAGAGCTGAAGAGGACGCTGAACGTCTTCGATGCAACGTCGATTGGCATTGGGGCAATTGTAGGTGCAGGAATCTTTGTCGTTACAGGAATATCTGCAGGTTTAGCGGGTCCAGCTGTTGTTCTTTCCGTTTTGATCTCAGGAGCCATCGCTTCTCTCACCGCTCTAAGCTTTGCTGAGCTGAGTTCAGCTATCCCGAAGGAAGGGGGTGCCTATACGTATGCTCACGAAACGATCTCGCCTTTCGCCGGTTTCATGGTGGGTTGGCTTTGGCTCATATCCAACATAGTGGCCGGAGCTGCGATAAGCATAGGTCTGGCAAGTTACATCGCAATTCTGATCCCGAGCATACCGGTGAAGGCTGTTGCGATCTTCGCTTGCATCATCGTGACCGTAGTCAATCTATTCGGGATAAAAGAATCGAGCCTAGTGAACAATGTACTCGTCATGGTAAAGATCTCTGTGCTATGTTTCTTTATAGCTGTGGGAATTTTTCATTTGACCCCCAAGAATCTTGTTCCTCTGATGCCCAATGGATGGATCGGCGTCTTTCAAGGAGCGGCGCTAATATTCTTCGCTTATGCAGGATTCGCGAGGATAACAACTGTTGCAGAGGAAGTGAAGAACCCGGAGAGAACTATCCCTATGGCGATACTGCTTTCGCTTGGGATTTGTATGGCGCTCTACACTCTAACTTCCTTCACCGCAGTAGGTCTAGTGAACTACCGGAATTTGGCTTCATCAGGTTCACCGCTCAGCGATGCAGCCATGGCAACTGAGAACCCAATCGGCTCTCTAGTGGTCACGTTGGGAGCGATAACCGCAACTACCAGCGTACTCTTAACTACGATCATAGGCTTGTCCAGAGTTTCATTTGCCATGTCGAGAAACCTGCAATTGCCAAGATTCGCAGGTAAGCTGCATACTCGATTCAGGACGCCCTACATGTCTATCATGATGGTAGGCGTAGCGATGACCTCACTGGCCTCCTTCGCGGATTTGAGGCAAGTTGTCGCTGTAAGCAGCTTCGCGTCCATATGCTATTATGCGACTACAAATGTCTCCGCACTACTTCTAAGAAAAAGAACTGGGCCACGCATTGGAGCGTTCAAGTCACCACTGTATCCTGTTTTTCCTTTGTTAGGCTTGGCCTCATGCATCATGCTGATTTTCTTCTTGGCGTACGACTCAATCATAATAGGGGCAGTCGCAGCCATTGCTGGCGGAGTGTACTATTTGGCAAGAAAGCAAGTTACCCGTAGCTCTTAATTCAAGGCAATGAGATCCGATTAATTCTTTCAGATGTTCTGGGGATTGAAGAACATCACCGAGTCTTGAGAGAGCGTGGCGCTCTTTTTCGCCGCTCGGACGGTAAGTTCGCCATCTGTTTTTAGAGTGAGAGCTAAGTTAACGCTTGACTCTCTTTCAAGAACCTTGTGATATCTGGGTTTGCAAGGCTGTAGAAGATCCACTTTCCCTCTCGCCTGTCATTCAGTAAGCCCGCACTCTCAAGTATGTTGAGATGATGAGAAGCTGTAGGCTGCGTCATGTCTAATGCAGCCATTATCTCGCATACACACATATCACGAATGCTTAGGAGCTTGATGATCTTGAGGCGTGCGGGATCTGACAGAGCTTTGAAAACTCTACTCTGTTGCTTGATTGACTGCTCGTCCATTTTGCTCTCAACGAGCTTTTTTAGCGCTCTCAAATGTTTTGAGGCGCTTTCCGCCGTGCACAGCCCTGAGTCCACCAGCCTCTGAACGCGTTCGGCCAAGTCTGACTTTTGAGCTGCCATGTCGATCATCGTGAGGTTAACCCGGTACTGATTCATGTAGAAGAGACGCGTTGACTCATTTAAATCTGCAAACTAGCCGTTGCCTCATGTGTCTATTTTGGGCGTGCGTTCTCGGTGAATAATCGCTTTTTTGCCCAGAGTGAGACGTTGACTAGGCTTATCAATACTGGGACTTCCATCAATGGACCTATGACCGTCGCGAAGGCTTGCCCTGAGTTTATGCCGAAGACGCTTATAGCTACGGCGATCGCGAGTTCAAAGTTGTTGCTAGCGGCTGTGAAAGAAAGGGTCACTGTTTCAGGGTATGTGAACTTTAGAGCCCACGACATTAAGAATGAAAGCCCGAACATTATTAGAAAGTAGCTGACCAGTGGAATCGCTATTCGCACGACATCCCAAGGCAATGCGAGAATGTACTCGCCTTTCAAAGAGAACATAACCACGATCGTGAAGAGCAATCCGATCAATGCTGTGGGGCTTAAACGTTTGATGAAGGCTCCTTCATACCATTCTTTCCCACGACGTTCGATTAGGGTAAATCTGGTTACGATTCCGGCTATGAAGGGTATGCCCAAGAAGATGAAGACGCTTCTAGCGATATCCCACACAGAAACATGTACAACCATAGCAGCCGATTGGCCCGCGATCCAAGATGATAGCAGTGTCACAAAGAAGTAGGCGTACACCGAGTAGAGAGCGATCTGGAACAAAGAGTTCAATGCTACGAGGATCGCACAGTATTCATTGTCTCCTCCTGCAAGAAGGTTCCAGATCAGAACCATAGCGATGCATCGGGCAAGTCCGACTATGATGATTCCGACGCGGTACTCTGGAAGGTCTGCCAGGAAAAGCCAAGCCAACCCAAACATCAAGAACGGTCCTACGAGCCAGTTTTGGATAATCGATATAGAGAACGTCTTCCAAGCCTTCGTGACCTTTGAAAGTTCCTCATACTTGACCTTGGCTAGGGGAGGATACATCATCCACAACAGCCCAATAGCGATGGGAAGTGAAACCGTATCGAGCCGCATAGCATCGAGTATGTTAGCAATCTTCGGAAAGGCGGCTCCAGCGCCCACCCCGATCGCCATAGCAAGAAATATCCAAAGAGTAAGGAACCTATCCAGAAGAGGTAGCTTGCTAACCTTTGCAGAACCTACTTGTAGCGGCATGAGACTTCGGGTATCTCGAAATAACATATTTAAATCTATCGTTATGTATCTCTCGCAGAAGGCGAATGGACTTGGACAAGAATGTGTATGTTGAAGTCATCGGTGTCGAACCTCCTTGCAAGAGATGCTATACTACATGGAAGAACATGGAGAAGGCGGCTTCGACGCTGAAGTCGTTCTAAGCTACATGGTCATAGCGTGGACAGGCAGCGTCGCATTCGGATTGCTCTACGGCGTATCCAGCAGAAGCCTATAGTGGACGCTGCATCAAGAATTGCAAAACCGTTAATAACCAATTGCACTCGCTAAATTGCTTATTGTAGAGGTAATGTTGTTTTGGCTGAATATACTATCTCAGAAATAATAGTAGACTATCTTATTGCTGAAGGTGTTGAGTACGCATTCGGTGTTCCAGGCCATGGATGCACAGCCTTCACAGACGTTTTCTACGATAGAGTTGGTAAGATAAAGCCCATCATGGTGAGGCATGAGCAAGGCGCAGTTCACGCTGCTGATGGATACTATCGTGCTTCAGGCAGACCAGCCATATGCTTCACCTCGATAGGGCCTGGAGCCACGAACCTTGTGACAGGCTTGGCTACAGCCTACGTGGACTCATCCGCGGTCATAGCGCTGTGCGGATGTGAGCCGCAGAGAGATGTTGAGAGTGGAGTGCTTCAAGCCATATACAGAAGCCACGAAAGCGACTTCGAGAACATCATGAGGTTCACTAACAAGAGGGTCTGGACGATACATAAACCTGAGAGGACCCCTGACATAATCGCAAGAGCTTACAAGGAAGCCGTCACCGGTAGGCCAGGACCAGTATTGATCGCGATGCCGTTTGACATACAGTCTAAGGCGATCGAGGTGCCGGAGCTTCCGAAGCCGAGCAGGAGAAGGCCGGTCGGAAGGTTTGTAGGCGACCCTGAGCTTGTTAAGGAGGGGGCCAAGCTTCTAGCTTCAGCTGAGAGACCAGCTATACTGGCTGGCGGCGGAGTGATTCTCTCAGGCGCGTCTGAGGAGCTGCTTAGGGTCGCTGAGATCCTCGGCTCGCCAGTTATAACTACGATGATGGGTAAAGGGGCTGTCCCCGAGGACCATCCTCTCTTCGCCGGCTACGGGGGCTGGTCCGGTACGATACCTGGAAATGAGGTGGCTAAGAACTGCGATGTCTTGTTCGCGGTTGGAGCGAGGTTCGCGGACCTTTCAACTAGCGTCTATGAGAAAGGAGTCACATACAGCATTCCGCCGACGAAGCTCATACACTTGGACCTAGACCAGTTGGAGATTGGGAAGAACTATCCTGTTGAGATAGGAATCGTAGGAGACGCTAAAGCCACTTTGAGGCTCTTGATCAAGGACCTCGAGGCCATCGTCGGGATGAGGAAGTATGAGGATCTTCCATGGGTGAAGAGGATGCAACAGCTCAAGAAGGACTGGGAAGAATCTTTGGAGAAAGCCAGATCTTCAAGCAAGTCGCCTCCCACAGTTCCAAGGCTACTTAAGGAGTTGAGGAGCATCCTGGATAGAGATGCCATCGTGCTTGGGGAGGCGGGTTGGGCTCAGATCTTCCTGTTCCAGCAGTTCCCAGTATACTTACCTAGGACCCACATAAGCTCAGGAGGATTTTCGACAATGGGCTTCTCGGTTCCGGCGTCGATAGGAGCCAAGTTGGCTCAACCTGAAAGGCAGGTTGTGGCATGTCCAGGAGACGGCGGGTTCCTGATGACCTTGCATGAAGTAGCAACAGCTGTCCAATACAATATCGCAACTGTAACGATCATTATAAACAATCTAGGTTGGCTCTGCATTAGAGACCTTCAGTGGATCCAATGCGCTAAAGGCAGGGACATAGCTACGATGTTCAATTATGAGGATGGAAAGCCATACGACATAGACTTCGAGGCCTTCGCCAAATCCTTCAAAGCCTATGGGGCTACAATCAAGAAGCCTGAGGAGATTGGCCCGACACTGAAAGACGCATTGAAATCAGGCATGCCCGCTGTAGTCAATGCTTACGTGGACCTTGAAACCGTGCCTCCCATGCCTGGAAAATGGGAGCTGCCCAAACCTGAATACCTAATTAGAAAGCTGAAGAGATAGGGCTTTCACCGCTAAATCCTACGAACCCATCTATTCTTTCTTTGCGAGCGAAACAAGACGAGCTTGAAATCCCCGAGGGCGTTGCCGACTTTATTCAAAGCAGAGTTCCGAGAAGCTTTTTGGCACGTCGCTACATTAACTCCTCGCCCCGGAAAGTTAAAAGAGATCTGTAACAAGGCTAGACTAACGCGTTAATCATAGTTTGAGTAGGCATGTATTGAAGACACAAGCTCTCTATGTTGGTGCGGCAGCCGAGAACCACCATTGAATCGTTAATCCCACGGTTCGACCTAGGTCACAAATCCCAGACAACTGTCATAGTCATCTTCCAAATATTTGTGCCTTTGCACGGTGCGGGCCGGACGAGATCTGAAGCGTTTTTGGTGTTAGATTTAGGCTCAGAATTCACTTGTGTTTTATACCTAGTTCCAGTATCATCGTCACGGTAGATCGGGCGAGGTCCGCTGCGTTTTGGCAGTTGGAATTGGTTTCAAAATTCTTTGGGTTCAATGCAGGCATTGGAAAATGTGATCTGAACCTGGGGTTCGATGCGGGGGTGCGTCCCCAATCTCAGTTTCGGTGCGCACTTGTCCCTTCGCTGTTAGATTCTGAGACGACACAATGCCTTACCTTGAGATATTTCAGTGTTGTCCATGCCGAGTCAAGAATCCAATTCGTGATCAGATCTAGCCATGAACATAGTCATGCAATCAAGACCGTGGGTCTGTGAGTACACCTGTTATCTCTGCAATCCAACGCTGGAGACCTTGAGTAAGGGAAACAGTGTCCAGAGGCAAACCATCTTGGACACAATCCACAGCGGATTGTGTGGATCCGTTGCCGTCCGTCCGCTGAGATAGAGACGTACTTGTTCGAAGAAACCTGATTGATTAAGGATGAGCATCAACAGAAAAAAGCAAGAGAAGCATATCATCGCCAAAGAGATCTTCCTTCTGTCACTCGTCAGAAAACTATATCTCCGGTTCAGTAGGAGCACTAGAGCGAGTCCGCCTAGGACGACAGGAAAAGTGACAATCAGCCCCTTCCAATCATAGAAGACTGCAAACACGAACTCATAGACTGCGTTGAATAAGAAGAGCAGTGAGCACGTGATCAGGAAGTTCTTCACCGGTTTGTGTGGTGTGACGACTAGAAACGTGGCGATGTAGAACATGCCAACATTCAACAGCGACAATGTATGCATCTTGAAAGGAAACGGGAACAGAGACGAGTAACTGTAGAGACCGTTCCGAAAAAGATCATTCAATCCAATAGCTGACCATACCAGAGCTGGAAGAAGCAATATGCCGTTGACTATTGTGGGCAGTCTCATAGGTTGTTACTTCCCGAGAACACTAGGTTTCTCATGGTTGATTGTACTTTGTCAAGATACTTCCTCAAGTGATTTGCGCATCCTAGGACAGAGCTCTCCGGATTCTTTGATGATTCCATGTTTCCGAACGACTTCATTCGGACAAATTGTTGCCGTGTGCTCGGTTGAGTTGCTTTCTGTGTTACTATTGAGAGGCGGTGGTGCGGCCGCCGGGATTCGAACCCGGGTCACCGGCTTGGGAGGCCGACGTCTTAGACCAGGCTGGACTACGGCCGCTCTTTCGTTACAGAGTACCTTCAGACTGTTCTAAAGTCTTATGATGGTTTACTTTGAAACTGCTCTTATTGAGTTCTCAACGACCGGCACTAATATCTTCATTATCTTCTCAGCTGACTTAAGGCTCGCTGCTTCAGATGTTACCCTAAGAATCGACTCTGTTCCACTCGGCCTTATCAGCACCCATCCATCTTCGATTTGGAAACCAAGTCCGTCAACTCTGATGAGCCTAGAAGATTTCGAGAGGTATTTGGAGAGCTTCTTCTCAATTTCAGCCATAGCCTTCTGCTTAAACTCTTCCGGGCAGGCGATCTTTCTCCTTAGCAGATGGTATTTGGGAACCCTTGAGACGAATCTGGAAGGCTTTTCACCATATTCCTCGAGAGCCTTCAAGAACAGTACGCTATGCAAGATCCCATCTGGACACGAATGGAATTCAGGGGTTATCCAAGCTCCACAAGGTTCTCCCCCAAACACTGCACCATACTTCTCAACTGCGTTCGCGACGTAAACGTCTCCAACCTTCGTCCTTATCAGTCGGCCGCCACCCTGCCTCACAGTCTCTTCTACAGAGAGGGATGTATCAACAGGAACCACAATCGCCCCTTTCCTCTTTTTCAACGCATGGCCTGCGAAAGCTCCAAGAGCCCGGTCCTGTTCCAAGAATACACCTCTTTCATCGATGAAGACCACCCTATCAGCGTCGCCGTCGAAGGCTATGCCTATATCAGCTTTCAAGATTCCAACGGTCTTTGAAAGCTCGGTCAGGTTCTCTGGAGACGGTTCAGGTCTCCTCCCAGGAAAAGTTCCGTCTACCTGAGCGTTCACCGATACTACCTTACATCCTAGAAGCCTTAGAACCTCAGGAGCTATCAGGGAGGCCGCTCCACACCCCGGGTCGACAACTACGTCCCACTGCTTCTCTAAGACTACGTTGTCCGTTATCATCTTGACATATCGTTCAGATTCGTCAGAGAATTCTATCTCGCCGATGCGCTTCCAATGGACGATCCTAGACTTCCCTGAGCTTACAGCTTGCTCAATCTGCCGCTGATGTTTGCGGCCGTAGGCGATACCTTCTTCCGTGAATAGCTTTGTTCCATTGTACTCCGGAGGGTTGTGGCTGGCGGTGATCATCGCTCCCGCTTTTGCGTGAAGCGCCTTTGATAGATAAGCTAGAGTCGGCGTAGGTATCATTCCCAGAACCGTGGCGTCGAGGCCGCCGCTGCAAACTCCTGAAACCATAGCGGATGAGAGCATCTGGCTTGAAGTTCGCGTATCATATCCCACAACGACTCGCCCTTCTCCTAGCCTGTCGGCCAAAGACAGCCCGACCTTGTAGGCCAAGCTTGGGCCTACCTCAAGGTTGGCAACGCCTCTAATTCCTGAAGTCCCGAAGAGTCTCCGGTTCATGGACCACGCCTTTCTTCTCTTAACGATAAATAATTGAAATGGATCTCCCTATTTCTTGTTTGCAGTCCAACAGTAAACCGTAAATCTCAGTCGGCTAGATTCTTTCTACTCATCTCGATAGAATTGAGACTAAAAGACTAAAACCAGTCCGATACGCTGAAAGTATGAGTTTAAGGTCGAAGAACGAGATGACAGTAGTCGAAGCTAGAAATATCTCGAAGATATTCGAAGGGGAAAAGAGGGTCCCTGCACTCGACAATGTCAACTTCAGCGTCGGCGTGGACGAGTTCCTCTGTATAGTTGGTCCCTCAGGTTGTGGAAAATCAACGCTACTGAGAATTATAGCAGGCCTTGAGAAACCAACTTCAGGCGAAATCTTGTTTCATGAACAACCAATCACAGGTCCAACGTCTAAGATAACTATGATATTTCAGACCTTCGGGTTGCTCCCATGGAAGACTGTGCTCGAGAACATAGAGTTACCATTGGAAATTCAAGGCGTTGAAGCTGAGAGCAGAAGAGAGACCGCGATGAAATTCATCAGAGAGGTCGGTCTCGAAGGATTCGAGAACGCTTACCCCCATGACCTGTCTGGAGGAATGAAACAGAGAGTCGGCACTGCTCGTGCACTCGCTGTGAAGCCCGAGGTTCTCTTAATGGACGAGCCCTTCTCATTTCTAGACGAATTGACAGCGATGACTCTTCGCAAGGAAGTCTTGGATATCTGGAACGACCCGAATCTACCTACAAACACTTTCATCATGGTCAGCCATAACGTGGAAGAAGCGGTCTTCATGGCAGATCGAATTCTTGTTATGTCCCCTAGACCGGGAAGAATCGTCGGCAATGTCGACATCAATATTCCCAGGCCAAGAATGAGACAATTTCGAAGCCCAGCTTCCTTCGAGTACTGCGACAAAGTTATCTCCATTCTCGAAGAGAAGGGCCTAGATAGCATGCTGGTCCATAAGAAGAAGCGACACTCTTAAGGTGGAAGACGGTGGAGGTTGACTTATTATGGCTTTCAGTTGGAGTTGTAATCGGCATTTTAGCTGGAAGTTTAACAGTCCTTCTGCTGAGGCTAGATTTCTGGATTATGAAGTATCGTGAGTTCCATTCGAGCTTGAACCAGCTGAAGAGAGAACTCGCCTCCGTAAGAGGGAAGATGGAACTTCAGCCTGAGGCTGAGGAGGCTTCGCGGAAAGAGGATGAATCCGCTGATGAGCAACTACATAATTTGGATTATCTTGATGAGATGAGAGATGAACTGAATAGGCTTAGAGAGGAGATTAGGCGATCTCTGAGACGGTCAGCCTGAAGATGAACTAGCCGGTCTTGGGTACAAACTTCCTAAGCGGATCATCTGTAAGCAGAAATTCCAAATCCTCCATACGAAGACCGACCATGAGGTCCCCGTAGATGTCGCACATCTCAGCCTTACCCAGATCACCTAGGTTTCTCACAACAACCTCTACCTCAGCCCCGGAGTCCAAACCTACCTTCACGTGAACAAACTTCTTGATCTGATTCAGAAAATTTGCGGTCTCAACTCTTCTTTCAAGAATATTCAAATTAGAAGACTTCAAAACATTGACTACTTGATCCGGATCTGAGGAATGGACGATAATGTCTATGTCGCTTCCTCTGCGTGCAGTTCCACGCCAAACACTTCCGGTTAACAGAGGGTTGAAGGGTTCAAGTATTCGCATGATATGTAAAGCCTCCCTGCGCATTCTAACAAGTGCCTCTCTTCTGCTGGCGCCCTCCAGCTCGTCAGCGATCCTGTCGAGCTCCAAGGCAACTTCGAGATTACTCGGTTGAACCTTTGTGCGCACCAAGCTCGCCGCTTGCTGCTTCGCTTGCTTGAACTCGCTAGCCGCTCGTCGATAAAGCAGCATAGCAGCCTCTCTAGCGACTCTCCCACGAATCTCCTTTCTAGAAAAGTTCCTTCCGCCGGGGTTAAGCAGCCTTCGCTTCCTCAATCTTCTCTCCAGGTTCCACCATAACGCCTGAAGGCAGAGCCAAAAGCTTAGACTTTCTCACACCGACATGCCTCAGAGGGGCGATCTTCTTGGCAACATTGTATACATCCGACCCGATCTTCCCCAAGACCATTTCATGGCAGAGTTGATCGTAGGTTAGGCTCTTAGCCTTCTCTTCGAGTATCTTCCTCATGAGTTCTCTAATCCCTTCCTCTTGGGAAGCCTTTATCCTATCGCGCGCGAATGCAACTACAGAGACTCTCGTCTTAAAGCCGTCCTTCGAAACCACATCGAATATCCCATCGAGGCGGCTGCTTCCTCTCCTCACTAAACTTCTCAGATAGTCGGCTGAGTACTCATGCGATTTCAGAATAGTCTCAGCCCTTTCGCTCTTCACATTGACAACCAGAAAGTAGAGCTTCGTAGATTGATGAGAGAAGTCACCAGTAAATTCGTAGAGAGTCGTCTCAACCACTCTTCCCAGCATCTTCGATGGGTCGTCGCATGGAACATTTGCAAAATCTTTCTCACCGAAATATGGCGGAGAGTAGATAGTATACCAAGACTTCATCCTCCACTTGTCACGCACCTTTCGAGGAGCCTTCGACAAACCTTTTCCTCCGGTGTAGCATTCTGCTACAGTACATCCCCATTTAAATTGTTTACTAACAGCAAACGCGTTAAGTGCACCAGTTGAAGATCGTACGAACTGGGGCATGGTTTATCTCGGTCTTGATACGTAGAATCAACCCAAATCGTATTGAAGACACAGTTGGTGGCTAATTGAAGAATAGAACCCAGCTCGTCTCTGCACGGGCAATAGTCTTAAACAAGATCTACAACGATCCTTATTATTCATAGCTTCAATAACTCACACGGAGAAAGACCTCGAATGCTCGATCTGAAACTGATCAGAGAGAACCCGTTGCTCTTCAAGAGAGATCTAGAGAAAAGGGGGGCTGGAGACAAAGCCTCATGCATAGACGATCTTCTTGAATATGATAGGATACGCAGGGGACTTCTAGTCGAAATAAACGATCTACGACACAGGAGGAACGTTGTCACAACAGAGATAGCTGAAATGCAGAAGCAAGGAAAAGACGTTACCGCTAAAATGAGAGAAGCCAAAGCAATTCCACTAAGAATCAAGAAGCTAGAAGAACAGATGAGGGAATACGAAGAGAAAGTCAACTACATTCTACTCAGGCTTCCAAACATAATGCATGAGTCTGTCCCGATAGGCAAAGACGAGAACGATAACGTGGTCCTTAGAACATGGGGGACTAAACCTGAATTCGATTTCAGACCGAAGGATCATATAGACATAGGCCTAGCTTTAGATCTGATCGACATAGAGAGAGCTGCGAAGACAGCCGGAGCGAGATTCTACTACTTAAAGAACGAAGCCGTACTACTCGAATTCGCGATCGTCCAGTTTGCTCTCGACATCCTCGCCGAGGAGAGGTTCACCCCGGTGATACCGCCAGTTCTCGTCAAGAAAGAAGCGATGTACGGAGCTGGCTTCTTGCCGCTTGGGGAGGAGGACATATATCAAATAAAGAATGAAGACCTATGCCTTGCAGGTACATCTGAAATTCCTCTAGCAGCCTTGCATATGAATGAGATACTGGACGAGAACACTCTTCCACTTTACTACTCAGGTTTCTCCACATGCTTCAGAACTGAAGCTGGAGCTCACGGCAGAGACACGAAAGGGATCTTCAGAGTCCACCAGTTCGACAAGATTGAGATGTTCAAATTCACCACTCCAGAAACATCTTGGGAAGAACATGAAAGAATGATTGCGACCGCCGAGAGGATCTATCGGAAGTTGGGCTTCCATTACAGAGTTGTCAGCATATGCTCTGGAGAACTGGGCGTAACCGCAGCGAAGAAGTACGATATTGAAGTCTGGCTGCCAGGGCAGGGAAAGTATAGAGAGATAGTCTCCTGCAGTAACTGCACCGATTATCAAGCAAGAAGACTTAACATCAGATGTAGAAAGAAGAGCAGCGAAAAGCCGAGGTTCGTGCACACACTAAATAGCACCGCTATAGCTATCGGCAGAGCATTAGTAGCAATCTTTGAAAACTATCAACAACCGGACGGTATTGTGAGAATCCCGGAAGCCTTATCGCAATACATGGGCGGAATGGAGCTAATAAGTAGAAAGTAGACTGAAGCAGCATCTCTTGATGAAAAGCCTCTAGCGCTTCGTCGAGGTCCTCGTAGCAGAAAGCGTCTTCTTCACCATCACAATGCTACCAAGAATGTCATCGACTGTGGAGATCAGCGTCTCAAGCTTGCCTTCGCAAACTATGTTTGATTCTACGTACCTTCCCTTGGAAATAGTTTCTACTTTGAGGTAGCTGGGCGTTTCGGCATCGTCGGGTTGGAGAGCCTTGCTTACAGCCTCCGCTTCCTTTGAGTTCGAAAATGAAAGTCGTATCTTCGCCTTCATCCTTCATTCTGCCTTTATCTGGCGGTATACCGCTGCGTCAAGCATTTTGATGAAATCTTCTCGCTTTTCTTCAGGGATCTGCGCCCCTGCTGCAACGTTGTGGCCACCTCCCATCCCTGAGCATTTCTCGGCGATGGCTTGAAGAGCCGCTCCTAGGTTTACTCCTCTTTCAATCAGCCAGTCCGAAGCTCTCGCTGAGACCTTGATCTCGCCCTTCTTCGTTCTTGCAAGAACCACTATCGCCTTTTCAGTTTTGAATAGCCCAGAGGTCGATAGAATGGAGGACAATGCGCCGGTCATCTTTTCATCCAGGAAATCGTCTCCTCGGATATAGTATGTACCTTGAAGTTCGGTTATTGTATCAGGCTTCTCGGTTATCCAGCCTATGTACTGTGCAAGCGTCCTCCGGTATTCGGCTAGGACCTGTTGAACTTCTTCCATTACTGTTCTTCTATCCCCGAGGCATATCGAAACAGCCAAGCCTGATCTGTCCATTCTCCCGCATGCGTTGAGAAGAGAAGCGTATTCACGCGCGTCTCGTGTAGGGGTTGAAGACTCCTCTTGAACGAGCGTATACACCGTTCCGATGAGTTCGAGCGCTGTTTGAGCAGACAAGCCCTTTGATGAGACGATCTCTATTATCTTTGAGAGAAGCCTCTGCTTCTCATCGTTTGAGAGATCTTTCACTGTTCTCCATTTATCTTCGCGTTTGACTTGTATTCCTACCGAGGCAAGTAGAGCTAAACATTTGTCTTCTTCACCGCTTATGCCTGGAAGGAATGGACTTGTTGTGTAGGCTAGAGCTCTGTGGACCGGCCTCGTTTCCCTGCCGTAGAAGACCAAGTCGGTTGCAGTTTCGAGTAGACCTTTCTTCAAGCCGTCTTCAACAATCTTCTCATTGAGCCCATGCAGCGAGCGCCTGGTTCCTTTATCCTGCATATCCCCTAGAGCGCCAACGACCGCCAATGTCGATAAGTCAACGTTTGCCTCAGCTAAACTCCGAGCCACGAAGTAAGCGATGCCAGCCCCGCTGACTTCAGTCGCTCCATCGAAACCGAACGAATGAGGATTGACATGAACGAATTCCGAATCTAATCTTCCAGAGGGTTGATGATGATCGAGGATTATCGTCTTCTTCCCGGCGAAACTGTTCCTTATGGCATCCAAGTAGCCGCTGCCGATTTCAGTGAAGATCGTGACATCTGAATCTTCTGAACGACATTCTGAGAGAACTTCTTCGTCAAGTTGCTTTACTACCCTCAAGTGCATCGTTGCATCCAGCCTAGCCAGACTCTTCCCGATAACTCCAGCAGCAGCCAAACCGTCAGCATCAAAATGAGAGACGACTAGAAAGTTCGACTCTCTATGGGCTTCGTCTAGGATTAGATGCGCTGCCCCAGCAGCTCTTGACAATAGAGCTTGAAGGTCTGACATGACTACGCCACAGAAGCGGCCAACGGCTTATACTCCCAAACAGGCGACAGCACACCTAGGCCTCTGTAGTACTTCACAAGCCTATGAATCTTCGACTCCACGAGAGCTAGAGATCTCTTGCTGATGTAGTCCTCCCTATTCTTCTCGAGATGTTTTCTAAGCCCATCTGCTTTCTTCAAGAGCGACTCCAAGTCCTCAGGCGTCTTCAATACGACTCCTGAACTTTGAAGTATCTGAGTTATCGTCTTCCCTGTAATAGGCTTAACAAGAGGGATTGCGTAACGATCTCTAAGAATCATGCCGATCATATCAGGGGAATTCCCTTCCCTCGACAGTTTAACCACTAAAGCTTCGATCTCCTCAGGCTTGTACTTGCACCACATCGGAGGCTTCTTGCTCACCGGCCTAGTTGAACCTGAACGCCCACGTTTGCTCGCATACAGTCTCGCCAAGACTTAAGCACCTCAAACTCCAAATGCCAGGTGAAACGGCGATTCTTCTTCTATGAGAGACAGGGTCTCTATTTAAGCATTATACCACAACATTCTTCTTGAGAGAGCAGAATATACCTCCGAAACCGTCAAGTCGCTTCAATTCGAGGAAACAAACTTGCCCAAAATCACATTCGTCACAAGTAACATGAATAAGGCCAAAGAGGTTGCCCTAATCCTGGAAAACTTCGGAATACATGTTGAACATGTCAACTTGAGACTCACGGAAATCCAGTCTGCAAGTCTAGAGGAGATAGCGAAGGCAAGCGCAACCGAAGCAGCAGATCGAGTGGGTAAACCCGTGATCGTAGAGGACTCAGGATTGTTCATCAAGAGCCTAAACGGGTTTCCAGGCCCATTTTCTTCATACGTCCAGAAGACCATCGGCAACAAGGGCGTCTTGAAGTTGATGAGTGGAATGGATGACAGAGAGGCCTCCTTCAAGTCCGTTGTCGGATACTGCGACAGTAAGGGAAAGGCATCGTCCTTCACAGGTGACGTTCCGGGAAAGATATCTCACAGGGAGAGGGGGGAGGTATGGGCTTTCGATCCGATATTCATTCCAGACGAAGGAGGAGGTAAAACGTATGCCGAGATGGGAACAGTTGAAAAGAACAGAATCTCACACCGGAGAAGGGCTCTTGAAAGCTTTGCAAGATGGTATCTGAAAACCTAGCTTCTACTTCATGCGCTATTGAATAAGCTCGTCTCAAACTCGTTCAGGGAAATATCTTCCCCTCCTCTCGATCTCGCGGACTTTTTTGAGAACGCTGTCAGTTTTCTTATCCCCTACCTCAGTTCTATAGCCTTCTATCACCGCGCCGAAACATTGATCCACATACTTGTAATGCGTACTGTTAAGAGCTCTCTTCACTAGGTGCAGGTCTACACCCCTATCCTCAACCTCAATCGAGTAGAGGCTCAATCCGAAATCTATGAAGAATATATTTTCATCCGATGTCTGGATCATATTCGAAGTGGTTAAATCCCCATGAATGATCGACCGCTCATGTAGTCTACCGATCAGGCTTCCAACGCTTCTGCAGGCTCTCAGTCTTTCCTCGGATGAGAAGTTGTTCAAAGAATCCCTAAGCCTGATGCCCTCAATATATTCCATCACAATGGTGAAGTCTGAAATATCGATTAGATATATCGTCGGAGTCGGGACGCCGGATTTCCTAGCTTCATGCATAGTCTGAGCTTCATGCACCGTCCTATACGCTCTGATCTTCCTGTCGAGCGGCTCTACTCTATACGCCTTCTCAATCCTTCTCTTGACGATCACTTTCCTGCCGTACCACTCTCCCAAGTAGAGATTCGCCTCAGCCCCCTTCCTAATCAGATTGAAGTTCGCAATATTCAGGAGCGCCAAGGAATCTCGACCTCGTCCAGACGCCACTTTGGCCTGACGATTGCATCTTCAACCTTCACTTTCAGTCCGCAGTTGAAAGCTAGGTGTCCGGCCCACGCTATCTGTGCGCCGCAGTCGCCGCTGTACTTGGCATCAACCACGTAGAATTCGGCGCCGTGCTCCTTTGTTATGACCTCAAGTGCGCGTTGAAGGCGCTTGTTGGCTGCTACGCCACCTGTGAGGAGAACCTCCTTCTTCTCAGTGTGAGCGAGCGACCTCTCAACAGCTTCAGTGAGCATCGAGAACGCGACCTCCTGAAGCGAAAAACATAGATCCTCAAGATCGTGCTCGCGCATCTTCCTTAAGGCAGCGGTCAATAAGCCTGAGTACGCGACATCGTTCCCTTTAACAGTATAAGGCAACTCGATGAATCTCTTCCCTTTAAGCGCTAGCTTCTCCAAAGCAGAGCCTCCTGGAGGCGGAAGCTTAGCTTCCCTAGCAAAGCTGTCGAGCACATTTCCCAAAGTTATGTCTTCAGTCTCACCGAAGATTCTCCACCTAAGGTCGGCATACGCGGTTATCGCTGTATGGCCGCCGGATACCAGAACTACGAGCGGGTCTTTTGCACCTGTAGTTAAAGCAGCTATTTCAATGTGCCCTATTGCATGATGTACTGGAACGATAGGCTTACCGAGAAAGATGGAGAGCGCTCTCGCTATAGTGGCGCCCGTTCTCAAAGCTGGACCCAAACCAGGACCCGCTGAGAATGCAATCGCATCCAGATTCCTCGGCTTTATCCTTGCCTCTTTGAAAGCCCTTCGCAAAACCTCCGGTGCAACTTGACTGTGATGTTGAGCTGCTTCTCTAGGATGAATACCTTTGCCGACTTCAGGTGCATAGACCTCTTTCACATCGCACAATACCTTTCCATTATTAGAAACAATGCTTGCCCCAAAAGTATGAGCAGTCGATTCTATGCCCAAGCAGTATGAATTCACGTTCATGAGCAGATTCCTTTCAGTGAATAATAATGCGACGTCGGAAAATAGTTTACGGAACCTCTTGAAAGGTTAAAGGAAGGCCGTATTTGACTGAGTCCTAAGCTAAGTCTTGATGAGAACGACGAATGTAGAAGAACCCGGTGACTAAGCTACAAGCCGACATTAGGGCATCTAGCTACAGCCAAGGGTCTGGAGGCCTAGTCTCCTGTAAATTACCTCGTTTTACTTGACGAGTCTAAAGATATCTTTCGCAAGAATTCTCGTCATCCATACACGAAAGTAGAGGGCATAACTATGAGGACTGGAAGCAAATCAACCATAAGACTCTAACTTCCTTTAACCAACATTTTTATTCAACCCTCGACTACACAATCCGAGAATGCTCATGTCGACCAACAGTAATGACAATCCATCAAAGGAGCAGCACCCTCCGATACAACCTGAGGTCAACATCGGCACATTGGGGCATGTCGATAATGGGAAGAGCACTCTAGTTCAAGCATTGACCGGCATCTGGACAGCGAGACATTCAGAAGAGCTACGTCGAGGTATAACGATAAGGGTTGGATATGCGGACGCCGTCTTCTACAAATGTCCAAAATGCAAGGGTGCAGCAGCTTACACGACCAAGAAGAAATGCCCGGTATGCGGTTCTGAAACCGTATTCCTAAGAGCTGTGAGCTTCGTCGATTGCCCTGGTCACCACAGCCTAATGGTGACTATGCTTTCAGGAGCGGCACTTATGGATGGTGCCCTATTCGTTTTGGCAGCGAATGCGAAATGCCCGCAGCCTCAAGATCGCGAGCACCTAGCAGCAGCCGAGATGGTTGGAATAAAGAACCTCATCTTGGTGCAGAACAAGATAGATGTTATTGATAAACAGAGGGCAATTGAAAACTTCAAAGAGATAAAGAGTTTCGTCAAAGGAACACGGGCGGAGAGATCTCCTACGATCCCTGTTTCAGCTCAACATAAGCTCAATGTAGACATCTTAATCTCGGCGATCGAGAAGAACATCCCCACGCCCAAGAGAGATCCCAACGCACCGCCGAGAATGTACGTTCTACGTTCCTTTGAAGTCAACAAACCGGGAACAGAGGCTGAGGATCTTGTCGGAGGAGTGATAGGGGGATCGATAGTACAAGGGGTATTCCGAGTTGGAGACGAGATAGAAATACACCCAGGACTTCGCGTGGAAGCCGCTGGGAAAGTTCATTATCAACCCTTAACGACGCCCATCCAGAGTTTACACTTGGCTGCCGGCCCGGTTGAAGAGGCTAGACCAGGAGGCCTAATCGGAATAGGAACGAATCTGGACCCATCCGTTACGAAGTCTGACGGCCTAGTTGGCAGCGTCGTGGGTAAGGTAGGGATGCTTCCTGAAACTCTGGATAAGCTAACTTTGGATGCTCAATTGTTCGAGAGAGCTGTCGGTACAGAGCAGCTTGTAGCTGTCGACAAGGTCAAGATGAATGAACCTCTAGTTCTGAACATCGGAACAACGGTAACTTCCGGGATAGTGACATCGGCAAGAGAACATGTAGTAGAGGTTTCCTTGAAGAAGCCGATATGCGCTGAAGTTGGATCAAGAATCGCGTTGAGCAGAAGAATTGGAGACAGCTGGCGGCTAATCGGCTACGGGACACTAAAATAGCTGGGTTGAAAGATCAAATTTCCGGGCAAAACAAAGCAAGAGTTATGTCGTTTTCTTGTTGACAACTCACTCCGCTGGATCGTACTCTGCCATTTGACATCGAGCTATCCCTTTGATATGTGATTAGTATTGCCTGTAAGGGTCCTTCTCGACTCAAACTTCCTAATGATTCCATTGGAACTTCACATCGATGTCTTTGAGGAGATTCAAAATCTTCTTGGGAAGAGAGTTGAATTCATCCTGATCAAGCCGGTATACCATGAATTGCGAAAACTCTCGACGGGAAGTTCGAAAGTTGGCAGGCAAGCAGCCTACGCATTGAAGCTTGCGCAGCGATGTAGAACAATCGATGTAGAAGCGAAGGCGAGGGAGTCAACAGATGACGCGATCGCCAAGTTCGCAAAGGACAAGGGTGCAATAGTTGCCACAGTGGATCTCGAACTCAGGAAAAGGCTAAGGAATATTAATGTGCCAGTAATCTATGTAAGGGAACGATCCCGCCTAGAAGTCGACGGCATTGAACCTGAATATGTCTAACCACATCGATGAAAGTATTTGCAAGAAATGACGGAGTTTCAACCATGTTTAGACTCATAACAGTTGAAGATATCGTAAGGATTCCTCCGCAGAAATTCGGAAACCCTATAGACAAGGTTGCCCACGAGCAAATCAAGATGAAATACGAGAACATCGTCGATGAACAACTCGGCTATGTGATACTTGTCGTGGAGGTAGATGTGGAACCTACTGGAAAGATAATTCCAGGAGATGGATCCACCTACCATAAAGCCACTTTCAAGCTACTGACTTTCTATCCCGAAATGCATGAAGTAGTCGAGGGAGAGGTTGTTGAAGTCACCGATTTCGGAGCTTTCGTCAGAATAGGGCCGGAGGATGCACTTCTACATGTGTCTCAAATCATGGATGACTTCATCACCTATGATGAGAAGCATGGTGTGCTTGCGGGGAAGGAAACACGGCGAAATATTGGAAAAGGCAATCTCGTGAGAGCACGAATAATAGCAGTAAGTTTTCCAAGAGGAGGCGCTGGAGGAAAGATTGGAGTAACGATGCGCCAACCATTCTTGGGCAGACTTGAATGGATAGAAGAAGATGTAAAGAGAGCAAGGGGCGAGAGGGGAGAGAAGAAAGGTTGAACGAGAAGGCTTGCAAGAATTGCCGGATGATAAGCAACGGTCCAATATGCCCCAATTGCAAATCATCAAATCTCAGCGACGACTGGACGGGGATAGTTATAGTAATGGATTCGAAGAACTCTGAAATCGCTCAGAAGATGGGGATCAAAGCTCCAGGTAAATATGCGATTCGCGTAAGATAGAATCAGCGCATTTGATCATCTCGGTCTTGCGATCGTATGCTTCACAAGTTCTGAGAACGTAAGAACCTTGACAAGTAAATCTATTAAGCTAGACGCTTTGACGCGTATTCGATAATGAAACTGTATCTACTGAACGTTCAGAATAGAGAAGCGAGTGAGATTAATTGCCTAGGCTGAAGCTCACAAATGAACTGCGAGCTAGACTGAAGTCGCCTTTGGGAGAACTCCTCAAAGGAACTCCCGAGCAAAATATGCGCAGAGTTCTAGAAGCTATCAAGAGAGAGAAGCCAAAACGTATCGTTTGCGTAGGAGACGTTGTATCGAGGAACGCCATCGAGGCAGGTGTTCCAGTCGATCTCAGAGTCATAGACAACAGGATCATGCGCAAGAATACTGAGCCTATCAAGCTTGAAGCAAAGAGAATCCTATATGTAAAGAATCCTCCCGGCATGCTGGACCTTACTGCTTGGCAAGCTCTGAGCGAGGCTATTGAACGTGGAGATAGTCTGATGGTCGTGGAAGGGGAGGAAGATTTGTTAACTTTGGTAGCAATAATTGAGGCGCCAGTTACGTCGATTGTGATTTATGGTCAGCCAGAAGAAGGAATCGTTTTCGTTAAGGTTGACGAGAAGAAGAAACGAGAGATACATGCTATAATAGATGCCATGGGAAAGGAGTAGACTCGAACGGAAGCTCATCTGCATGAGCTTCGTCCTAAGATTCCTTGCTCTGCTTCACATAGTCAGTGTAACTGCATGAGCCGCAAGTCCACCTTTGGACCGGTGCCTTGTGGTAAGCCATCGTGCTTCCGCATCTCGGGCACTTTCTATTCTTAAGTTTCACAGTAGATTTCTCATAGTCATATTCGTAAAGGGAACTCGATCTAGCTTTCTTCTCCGGTTTCTTGCTAGGTGCCTCGCTCATTCAAGGTCACTTCTTCTTAGGTTCAGGCGGCTTCTTCTCCTCTTTCTTCTCAGCCTTCTTGGCCGCTTCAGCAGGCTTGGCTTCCTTCTTTCTCTCCTCCGGAGGCCTATTGCGGCCGATTATATAGCTTGGAACGATTTTTCTGGCTCTCTCAGGTGTATCGTATACCTCAACATCACATCGAGTCTTTTCCATCCCAGTCTTAGTTTCGACATCGACTACATAGACATTGTCAAGTTTAGCGTCGAGTCGCGAAGCCAACTCCTTCCTAATCATGAATCTGTCAGGGGTGCCTGCTCCCGAATGAGCTATCTCAACTTTAACTTCTTTACGTTTCAAGAGCGGATTGTAAACTTGACCCAGTACCTTAATCTCCACTTGACTTTACCCCCTTAGCAGCTTCTGCAGGTCCCGCCTTTCTTGACGGAAGCTTCTTTTCAATCTTTTCTTCAACCTGTTTCTCGACGACCAAATTCAATTGATAGGTCTCTTCTGTTATCATCCTTCCTCTGACGAGCTTGCGGCGACGCTCCCCTGGGCTTTTCGGTTTGAAGCCCGTGCCGCCAGCCAAAACCACGTATTTCTTGGCTCCGCCATGAATGTCGAATCTCATCGGTATCCCATCTTTATCGCTCCCACCCGCTATCTTAAGCCTCTTCCCACCTAAGCCCAGAAGAGATCCTTCAATGATTTCGCCAAGTTCTCTACCGATCAAAGGCTGAGCTCTAGGCCCTTCAAGCTCACTTACAGTAACCTTCCTCGATGCAGGATCTGATACTATGAGTTTGAATTTTGCCACTATGCGCACCTTGTTTGCAGCAAGTTTGAAAGACTCTGCCTTCCGCACACTTATATTTTATCCTTACCAGTCAACGTTGAACGCACCAAATAGAGATCGGAGAGTTGACTTGAGAACCCATCAGCCAAGAGGAAAGACATGAAAAATGGCCAGCAGTGCAATGCAAAGAATTGAATTGTTTTCTATACAGAAACTATTTCGATCTTAGACATCGCCATTACATAGCCCAAAGAGGATTTTCTTTCCTCATCACTTGCATCAGAGTGCTAAGAAGTTCAACCTCGTCAGGAGACATCTGCTCCTTGAATTTTGTCAGTAAGACCTTCACATGCTTCTCGGGAACCGAAACTATCAGGACATCGCCTTCAGAAATGTGTCTGCCGACTATCGCTTTCTCGATAGATATAGCGACTTGCGTTCCTGCAGAAGCCTCGCCTATGTCTTTGCCCTTGTCTTGAACTCTCTGTATCTCGCCTACATGCCTTCCGTTTTCCAGAATCAAAGGATATCTGGGTTTGATTCTTCCCGCAGTAACCTCGACACCAACGATAGCCGGTTTGCTTCGTCTGAATATGCAGCCAGGGAGAATCTTCATCCTGCCAGGCCTGATCAATCGATCTAGTTCAGCTCTTATTCCAGCTGCTCTCTCTTTGTTAACCCACCTAGTGTAGTCCTCGATCAGATGGTAGATTATATCCGCTCGGAAGACCGGGATATCTGCCTTCTTCGCCTCCTCTTCAGCATCTGAAAGTATCTTCACGTTAAAACCTAAAACAACGCCTAAGAGAGGATCCTTCTGCTTCACAATTTCTGCTTCAACAACTTCCCGCTTCGAGATGTCACCGACATCCGCGAACCTTACAAGGATCTCTGCATTCATTAGAGAGGTCGTTATGGCTTCAAGTGATCCGAGAGTATCCGTTTTCAGAACAACACCCACTCTGTCAGTATTGATCTTGAGCTTTTCAACTTCCTCGTTCACAAGATCGATATATTCTTGGGTCTCCGATCCAAGAGGCACCGCATATAATGATGAGCCAGCTAGAGCTTGACCGAGGTCTGGCGCGGCGATCTTCACGCCTGAAGCCGCCTTAACTTCCGGTACAGTTGTAAATCTATCTCTCGGATCTCTGATCTCGTCAAGTGGCTTAGGTAGAAGAAGCGCTCGAACACTGGTAACAACAGGTTTTTCTCTACCGCCTAGGACTATTGTGTCATCAACTTTCAGAATACCATCATAGACTATCGCATTTATCGTTACGCCTAAACCGGGTTCTTCCTTTACCTCCAGTACAGTTCCCTTCGCCGAACCAGCTGTGGTCAGCAGTTCCTCTTTCATATATGATTGAGTGAGGCCGACTAAAACCGCCATGAGCTCAGGCATACCTTCGCCGGTTCGCGCGCTTGTCGGAACGATGGAGAGGTTCGTCTTGAAATCAGAAATCTTATCGAATCTATCGGATCGGAATCCTAGCCTGGATAGTGCCCCCATGATTGTATAGAGGCGATTGTCAAGTTCTGTTCTGACTTCAGGGGGCTGCATCTGAATCGAATCTAGAAAAGAGTTCTTTCCAGTAGACTTCCATCCCGGGATAAGATCTACCTTGTTAGCCGCAACCACGAAGGGCGTCTTTCTCGCTCTGAGTATGCTTATAGACTCGATCGTCTGAGGCTCTACACCTTTCGTGATATCTATAACCAATATTGCGATGTCAGCTGCAGAACCTCCTCTTCTGCGCAGATTGGAGAACGTCTCATGTCCAGGCGTATCGATGAATAGTAAGCCTGGCACATCTATCTCGAATCTGAACCGTTCTAGCAGAGGACCACAGGCCTTCTTTAGGACTTCAGCCGGAAGGAGGCTGGCTCCGATCCACTGCGTTATTGCTCCTGGTTCCCTAGCCGCCACGGATGTTCCTCTGATCTTGTCGAGGAGTGAAGTCTTCCCATGGTCAACATGTCCAAGAACAACGACGATCGGTTGCCTAAGTGACATCTTATTCACCTCGGAGCGGATCGGCTTCGTCGGTTGCAGTGAGGTCTCGCTATTAAGACGAGCCATCCGCTATAAGTGTTTTTGGCGGGTCGCTTGATACTACTGAAGAAGTTGCTTCACACTGAGCAGATTATGCTTATGGGCTGAAGAGGTATTTCTTTTCAGTAGGTTTCTCATACGATAAGATTTCGTCTCCTTTGAAAAATATCTTGATCTCCTTCTCAGCGTTCTCTAGGCTGTCAGAGGCATGGATAATATTGCATGTCGTTAGAAGCGCGTAATCTCCTCGTACAGACCCAGGTTCAGCTTCAACTGGGTTTGTCGCTCCAATCATCTTCCTAATGGCCTGTATTGCATACGGCCCCTCGACGACCATAGCTACGATTGGGCCCGATGTCACGTGTTCGACCAATTGCTCATAGAATTTCTTGCCTCGATGCATCTCGTAGAGTCTTTCGGCTTGATCTCTAGTCATCCAAACGAGTTTCATCGCAGCTATATTGAAGCCTCTATTCTCTATCCTAGATACTGTTTCGCCGACGAGCCCCCTCATTACTGTCTCAGGCTTCAAGAAGACAAAGGTCTTTTCAACCAATTTTCAGAAGGCCTCTAGAAGTCTATCTTCCTCTTTCCTTCTTGCCGTAGTATTCAGTCCACTTCAGCTTTCTTGAGTCTCTGCCGAACTGCAATACGCTCTTCTTACATTTGTTCGAGCAGAAATAGAAGATCGTTCCATCATTCCTTACGTACATAGATCCTGTGGCCGGAGGAAAACTCTTGCCGCAGAAGGAGCATCTATAGGTCTTCGGCATGAGACAATCCTCGTCGAATGCTACTTTATCTTCTTGGCCTCTCGCTCTGTCTCTCGAAGCATTAGAACGTCCCCCAGCCTGATAGGACCCTTAATGTTCCTAGTTATAATTCGCCCTTTGTCTCTACCTTCGAGGATTCTGACCCTTACCTGTATCACTTCCCCCGTGACGCCTGTCCTGCCAATTATTTGCGTGACTTCAGCTGGAGTCGGCGCTTCCTCAGTCTTCGCCTTTGAGCTACTCATTCTTTGATCCCGTACTCTTCATGAGCTTTTGCGTTGCTTCAACCAGCTCCTTCAGCGCTCCCGCAGCCTCACCAGCCTCCACTATTGAAACGGCTGCAGAACCCACATCGATACCGGCTGACTTCCCCAATTCCAGTTTCGTCGGAACGTAGAGGTAAGGGATCTTTCTCTCATCACATAGAATAGGCAGATGTGCCACAACTTGCGGAGGTTCAACATCTTCCGCTATAAGGACGAGCTTCGCGATACCTCGCTCAATCGCTTTCGTGGTCTCGTTCGTTCCTTTCCTAATTTTTCCAGAGTCCCTAGCTACCTGCAATACCTGATAGGCCTTGTCGGCGAGTTCCTTCGGGACCTGGAATTTAACATAGAAAGCTTTAGGCATTCGCCTCACCCTCATCTGCCTAACTTGACTACTCTATGGTTCAAGGTGTGTTTTATCAATGTTTCGCTAAAAGAGAAGAGCTCGAAGAGAGCTTTCACTTCTCAGAGAAGAGATTTAAGGCTTTGAAATCTCTATGTAACCCTTGAATCGATAGATTCAGATGAATTATGATTCATGAGGCCGATGTGCTCTCGATAATCAACACCGTACACGCTGGAACGATGATCCTCTTTCAAATGAAGGATCCGGTAGCCTATGGCCTCTACAAGAAGGAGCACCACCAAATCCTATACTTCAAGGTCGCGGGCGGTATCGTTAAAAGGTTGTCGCCGATGAACTTCATAGATGAAATCTACTCAAACGTCGTCCGCGACAGCGTCGGGCATTTGTCCTTTGATGAATTGATGACAGGATTGAAGGGAAAGAGAACGAGGAGCATATGGCTCTACAAGCACAACCGCGAGCCTGTAGAGAGAGCTTTTGTTAGCGTGAAAGAGCTGAGATCTTTTCTTAGCTCGCACTCTTTATGAACCATGATTAGTTTACGAAGATCAACCAACAAACATAAATATGACAGTTGAACAGCATACTGGTTCAATACTTGCCTTGAGGTTGAATCATTGGGAAAGCCAAAAGAGGACAGAGTCAAGACAACGATATCTTTCACAAAAGAAGATTATGGCATCATAAAATCGTCCGGTCTAGAGATTACCGCATTCTGCGACAAGATGTTAGATCTTGCGAAGAAATACTCATTGCTGAAGTGGGATCCCAGCGAGGGAGTTCTCCGTATGGGTAGCAAAAGGATCGCGTTGGTCTCGCAAAGTGGGTTGGGACTCTTCCTTGAAGGATTGGCTCCTGACGTTCAAAAGAAGATCGGTAGAACAATGGGTAAGAACGGTGCGGCGGAGGCTTCTGTCCTGAGACTGCAATTGAAGAAGCAGAATATAGAAGAAGAGCTGCTTTCAAGAGCTTTCAATCTGGCGGGATTTGGACAGGCAGAGGCTATGGAGGATAAAGTGATCGTCAAGCAGCCGATCTTAAATTTGCCTGAGTTCTATGCAGGTCTTCTTGAAGGTCTTTGCGAAAAGAAAGTCGAAATTGAAGAAGGCCCTGAGGGCATCCTAGTATTCAAACTGAGTCGCTAGAGTTGGATCTAAAGTCGCTCACATCTTTTCAAACTCTAAGCATCAGATTTAAATAGGATCCCAGTGTTTTTTCAGGCGACGGTCTATTTGGAGACGGGAAACTTGAGTTTGCTCAAGCTTCGTTTATCGATGGCCGGAACCCTAGCTGTAATTATCGGTGCATCAACCCTATTCTTCACCGTGATTCTAAGTCTAATAGGAACCTTCAGCCTGCTGAACATGGCTTTCTTCGTGGTCGCCTTTAACATCCTACAATGGCTGATCGCTCCCTACCTTATAGACGCAATGTACAGAGCTCGAGAGGTATCAGAGTCTGAAGAGCCAAGGCTTCACGGAATGATCC
>Ga0315312_1000895_pt1 | contig 27545 bp, 32 predicted proteins | sample TDP7_MG_FD_203629 | JGI IMG/M metagenome (GOLD analysis project Ga0315312, IMG submission 203629) | Freshwater sediment microbial communities from Lake Towuti, South Sulawesi, Indonesia - TDP7 | ecosystem: Environmental > Aquatic > Freshwater > Lake > Sediment | place: Indonesia: South Sulawesi... | reverse complement strand
GTAAAGGTAAGTTCTCTCCCGGAAGTAGACCACTGAACAACATTATATCCAGAAGAAGAGTACTTTTTCAAGCTCAACTTTTTCTTTAACTTATTATCTTTTTTCATAACCATTCTACTGTATAAGGGTATGGGTGAGTATGGGCAAGTGAAAAAGGTGAGTCCTACCCGGGGAGGCAGGAAATTCGAGACGAGCTTTATTGGGAGAATTATTCCGAATAAGATACACAAAGATAAGAAGAAGATAAGGAAATAGATTCCTATCCTCGCAGGACAGGCCAGAGCCGCGTCCTCAGTTTGCTAATCTATCCCGCCATTCCAAAACTGTGTGAAAAATATCGGGGCGGCGCTGATACTTTTCTGTTGGTAAAATAGGATGTATATGGAAGGAAGTAGAATATGAACGAGAAAACTATGATTGAGGTAAAAGACCTGGTGAAGAAGTTCAATGGGCTTACGGCAGTTGCTGGCATCTCTTTTACTGTCCAGCGCGGTGAATGTCTGGGTATACTCGGGCCAAACGGCGCTGGCAAGACCACTACTGTTCGGGTTATCCAGTGCATTTCGCCAGCGACCAGCGGCACTGTCTCGGTCCTGGGGATGAGAGCTTCGCTTGATGAGCGTCGTATCCGGGCGCTTATGGGCGTGGTCCCGCAGGAGAATGATATAGACCCGGACCTGACGGTTAATGAGAACCTGGAGCTTTTTGCCGCTCTGTTCGATATCCCGAAAAAGGTTGCGAAAGCCCGTATCAAGGAGCATCTTGAGTTTGTAGAACTTAAAGAAAGAGCTGATAATAAGATAGATTCGCTTTCCAGCGGTATGAAGCGGCGTCTATTGGTGGCGCGCGCTTTGCTGAACGAACCGAGTATCATGATTCTCGATGAGCCGACTACGGGGCTGGACCCTCAGGCGCGTCACCTGATATGGCAGAGATTGCGCGCCTTGAAGAATAAAGGTGTCACCATTATTCTGAATACCCATTATATGGAAGAAGCCGAGCAGCTATGTGACAGGTTGTTGATTTTGGACAAGGGTACCATTTTGAAGGAGGGGATTCCTAAAGAACTGGTTAAGAACGAAGTGGGTGAGGAAGTGGTAGAGGTCCGGAACCATAAGGGAGTGAAGGATGTCCTGAGAATGCTTCAGGGACTTGAATTCAATTCTGAGGTTGTTGGCGATACTCTATATCTTTATTGTCATGAAAGCAAAGATATTCTGACCCGCCTGGCTACTTCTGAGACTCTTTCGATATTACGCCGGCTGGCGACGCTTGAGGATGTTTTTTTGAAGCTCACTGGCCGAGGGTTGAACGAATGAAAAAACTGTTGGCGGCATTGAGCCACCGTATTTACTATGTTTGGAAGCGGAACCTGGTATCATATAAACGTTTTGCGATTCCGACATTCATTGCCAGCATGGGTGAACCTTTGTTATATCTCGTGGCTATGGGTATTGGGCTTGGGTCGTATATGGGGCTAATAAAGGGTATGCCTTATTTGAACTTTCTGGCTCCTGGTCTCCTGGTCTCTACCGCGATGTTTGCGGCTACCTATGAGTGCACTTTTGGCGCTTATGTGAGAATGACGGTGGAAAAGGTCTACAATGCGCTCATCGTAACGCCGCTGACTGTGGAAGAAGTGGTGGCTGGTGAGATACTCTGGGGAATGACACGCTCTATGTTCAGCGGCTTCATCATGCTCATTGTGCTACTCTTGTTCGGCATCGCGCACTGGTCGAGTTTTCTCCTTATGCCACTGGTGTGGATAGCAGTGGGGTTCTTCTTTTCTTCCCTCGCTATAATTATAACGTCTTTCGCGCCGAACTTCGATTTCTTCACCTATTATTTGGAATTGTTCATTACACCCATGTTCTTTTTTTCCGGTGTCTTTTTCCCGCTGGATAAGATGCCGGCGGTGGTCAAGGTCATCTCTCGTTTCTTGCCGCTGACCTATGCTGTGGATATCTCCCGGGCCTTCATCAGGGGACCGCTTGACTGGAACATACTCAAGGGTTTTGTAATATTGCTCGTATCTGGTTCAATTCTTTTCATCTGGGCGCTTCATCAGATGAAAAAAAGACTCATTAAATAGCTGAGCCCAGCCCGAATACTGTTACGGGAATGGCGTTGGGGAGTGGGTTTTTTGTAAATAAAAATTTTTCAATAAACACTTGACAAATAGATATAGATAATGTATGCTTATTTCAGTAAGTAGACAGAAAGGTATACTTAATGAAATGAACTTTAAAGACCTATACAGGATATTAGAAAGAAATAAATATTATGTATTTTCATACCAGGATATCATGTCTTTTTACCCCAAAGAAAAAAAAGACAATCTCAAGAAGATGATTTATAGATGGAGAAAAAATGGATGGATCTATCTTTTAAAGAAAGGATTGTACGAACTTACCTATCCTAAAGATTTTTCTATTTCGGATATGTATATTGCTAATAAACTATATAATCCTTCTTATGTATCATTAGATACCGCTTTGTCCAATTATAGCATTATCCCAGAGGTAGCAATGGCTGTAACTTCCATTACCACAAAGCCAACACGAAGGTTTAAGAACAAGCATGGTCTTTTTATCTATAGAACGGTTAAACCAGATGTTTTTACTGGATATTATATAGAAAAACATGGCGATTTCGATATTCTTATTGCCGAAGCAGAAAAGGCGTTTGTCGATTATTTATATTTTAAAACATATCGTAATAAGAAATTTAATATTGAGGATGAAAGATTAGATGTTGATGTAATTTCTCGTCTTACTAGGAAAAAATTAAATAAATATGCAAAATTGTATAATATCAACTTGGAGGAACTTGTCTATGCTTACTTATGAATCTCTGTTGGAGCAGGCAAAATCGAGAGGGATGCCCCATACAAAGATTCGCGCGGTTTTAAGAGAATATCTCCAAATTCTTATCCTAAAGGAACTCTATAAGACAGAATTGGGAAAAAAACTTTATTTTACAGGAAGAACTTATTTAAGGTTAGTACATAACCTGAAAAGATTTTCAGAAGATCTGGATTTCAATACGAATACGATAGTTAAGCAAGAATTCGAAAGCCTTCTAAAAAAAGTGAAAAATGAATTGAGAAGAATAGGTCTAAAGCCAAATATAGGGTTTACTCATTGGGGAAATGTTTATGTTTCAAAATTGACCTTCCCTGGAGTAGAAAAGGCATATAATGTCATATCCAGATATTCAAGAAAGGAGGGCATAATTATAAAGGTAGAAACAAATAAGCCAAAGTGGAAAGTGAAGAAAGAGCCGCAAGTTATTTCAGGTTTTGGCGAATTTTATCCATGTATATGCACAGACATAAGTATTTTATTTGCGGACAAGATAGATGCACTTACAAAAAAGAACCGAGGAAGACACATATATGATATTATGTTTATGCTTTCAAATAAATATCCTATAAATAAGGATATCTTAAAAGCCCTGGGCATAAGAAAAGACCCTCTTGAAGTTATATTAAATGGCGTAAAGAATCTTTCAGCGGCTGAATTAAAAAAGCAGGCGGAGATTTTAAGGCCTTTTCTCTTTGAGGAAAAAGAAGCAGACCTAATTGCCAATGCTCATACCATAATACCATCCTTGTTAGCAAAATACAGGTCATAATCTTAGATTAACAAACTTGATGCGAAAGTTCAACAGGATAAAAGTAAGAGTCTTATCAGCATTGATCAATCCGGTGGAGGCACGAAATTCTTCTTCACTACCTTTGACAAACCATGATGTAATGCGAGGGAAAAATGGTTGAGGAAAAATTAAAGAATGAAATTTTGAAAGCGCAAAAGAGTGAAATTACTGAGCATATGATTTATAGGGGACTTTCTTCATTGACGAAGGACGATGCCAGGAAAGAAGTTTTAAAGATGATAGCTGGGGAAGAATTAGAGCATTATGAATCCTTAAAAGAGATAACTCAAGAGGAGGTCTTGCCACAGAGATTCAAACTATTTTTTTATGTATTCATTTGTCGCCTTTTTGGACTTACTTTTGGCTTAAAGTCGATGGAAAATAGGGAAGAATTGGCACAGAATGCTTATCAGCGATTAATAACTGTATCCCCCAAAATAGAAAAAATAGTTCAAGAGGAAGAGAAACATGAATATGAATTAATAGATTTAATTGATGAAGAACGACTCAAATACATAAGTTCCATAGTTTTAGGGCTGAACGATGCTCTGGTAGAACTAACCGGGGCCCTGGTGGGGTTTACTCTGGCATTGCAAAATACAAGATTTGTGGCTATTGTGGGCCTGATTACAGGAATCGCTGCTTCAATGTCTATGTCCGCCTCAGAATATCCATCTACCAAACAGGAGGAAACAGAGAAGAGCCCGCTTAGAGCAAGTGTCTTTACTGGCGCTGCATACGTTGGCGTGGTTTTGCTTCTGATCTTGCCTTATTTTATTTTCAAAAACATATTTGTTTCACTTTCTCTCGCTCTTACAAACGCAATTCTGATTGTGCTTATTTTTACCTTTTATACCGCAGTTGCTAAAGAGCTCTCCTTCCGAAAAAAGTTTCTGGAGATGGCGGGCATTAGTCTGGGGCTGGCGGTAATCAATTTTATTATTGGATTAGTCATAAGAGAAGTGTTTGGTTTAGAGGCACAGAATAAGAAATTATGAGTATAATTTTAATCGGAAGTTTGGCGAGTCTCATAGCAGGTCTGGCTACTGGGATGGGGGCTTTGCTGGTTTTCTTTATTAAGAGAGTTTCCGATAGGTTTCTCGACGCCTCTTTAGGATTTGCAGCAGGGATTATGTTGGCAGCTACAACTTTCAGCCTGATCATTCCAGCTATTGAAATTGGAGGAATTTGTAAAACGGTTATTGGTATTGTCTTAGGTACATTGTTTCTTATTTATGCAGAGAGATTTACACCCCATATGCATCGCGTAGCCGGAATAAAAGGGCCCTCTACGGCCTTAAGCAAGCTCTGGTTATTTGTCCTCGCCATAGCTATTCACAATTTTCCTGAAGGTATGGCTGTGGGCGTAGGTTTTGGCAGTGGCAATATTAGAACAGGAACAATTCTGGCAATCGGCATCGGGTTACAGAATATGCCGGAAGGATTGGCGGTGGCGATACCCTTATTGAGAGAAAAGACTACGAGACTCAAGGCTTTTCTGATTGCTCTATTTACTGGTTTAGTTGAGCCAATTGGAGGTTTTTGGGGAATTTCCATCGTTTCTGTGGGGAAATTTCTCCTTCCCTATGGTTTAGCGTTTGCTGCCGGGGCTATGCTTTTTGTAATAAGTGAAGAAATAATTCCCGAAACCCATTCTCGAGGTAATGACCGAGAAGCAACCATCGGTATTATTGTTGGTTTTATCATAATGATGGTTCTGGATAATGTTTTTGGCTAAAAAATACCGGGGACCGGGCGCGAAATTGAAAGAAAAATTATTAAGAAAGTAGGTAGCTCTCCCCATTTTACAGAAATGAGGAACAATATGGAGAAAAAGGTGATTAATTTTTTGAGCAAGGTTATCTGGTGGAGACGCCTGAATAGTCTCCTGCGGAAACGCTCATTCTTTATGAGAATTCTGAGGATTATTTTTTTGTCACTGCGCAGTTTTAATGAAGACAGATGTTCTCTACGCGCTTCGGCACTGACTTTTTACAGTCTTCTTTCTATTGTGCCTGTATTTGCCATGGCTTTCGGCATATAGGACAAAATAGGGACAGCCACCATTTATTGAGAATAGGTAGCTGTCCCCATTTGACCATTTGAATTTATGAATATTTCTAATTGGCAGTTGACATTTTTATCATTGAGCATTCTGGGGAGCAATATCCTGGGAATTATGGTTGCTTCCCTCGTTGCTCTCCTTGTGGTGACAAAAGTTATAGGTATGCTCTGGGACAAGTATCGGAGAAGACGACAAGCATTTCTCAAGTCTCTGGCTCTCGAATTTCTGCGTACGGGAAATGGCGAAGCGAAACTTCAATTGAAGGATTTGGGATGGGCAGATCGGTTGATATTGAAAGCGATTCTTCTGGAATTGTCGGATGAGGTTTCTGGAATTCAAGAATCGAGGGCAACGGAACTATATGAATTTTCCGGTATTGCGGATAAGGAAATCTGGACTCTCAGGCGTTCCCGGTTCTGGTGGCTGAGGGCGGCAGCGGCGCACAATCTTGGCCAGATGCGGGTCAAAGGCGCCAAAGGAGATTGGGTCCAGGCACTTCGTGACAAAAGTATAGAAGTGCGACTGGAAGCTACCTGGGCGATAGGACACATGGGATTTGTGGATACCTTGCCTCTGATTATGGAGAGCATGTCCCATTTCTTCAAGATTGCCGCTTTACGGATGGACGCTTTCATTTTTGAGATGGGCGCCCCGGCTCTCCCTCTTTTGTTAGATTTATGTAAACATCCGGAACAGGAAATACAACTGTTGGCGATCCACCTCGTTGGAGAATTTAAGGACCCAGACACGGTTGAAATACTCTTGTCCCTGCTGGATTCGCAGGATTTGGAGATTCGCATAGCCGCCTGCAAAGCTATAGGCTCTATTGGCTATTTAAAAGGTTTGTCTGGTATCATCCCCTGCCTGGAGGATTCAGCCTGGCAGATGAGGGCCCAGGCTGCCAAGCAGTTGGGAAGGAACCGTTTCACGCCTGCCATTCCTGGTCTATTAAAATGCCTGGAGGATAGAGCTTGGTGGGTGCGGCTAAACGCGGGAGAAGCGTTGAGCCAGATGGGAAAACAAGGAGAAATTGGCCTCAAAAAAGCGCTAAAATCAGAGGACCGCTTCGCCAGAGATATGGCTACTCAGTGGCTCGCTGAATTGGAGGCAACTTCATAATGGCATATCTCCAGATGGGGATTCTTATCTATTTCTTTTTAGTCAATGGGCTCTATCTACTGCTTTTTCTCTTTTCTTTCGCTATCGTTATCAATTACCGTTTGATCTCCCGATTCAGGGGACCATCTGAAATACTCAAGGCGCGTGTTACACCTCCTATCTCCATCTTGGTTCCAGCCTTTAATGAAGAAAAGAACATTGTCTCCAGTGTTCGCGCCCTCTTGGAACTTAACTATCCACAGTATGAAATCATTGTGATAAATGATGGGTCCACAGACAATACTCTTGCCGTGCTGGAAAAAGCGTTCTCTCTCAGGCGTACTGCCCATGTCTATCACCGGGAGCTACTTACCGCTACGGTGAATATGGTCTACCGATCAAAGGAATATTCTAATCTCTGGGTCCTGGACAAAGAAAATGGCGCGAAGGCGGACGCCTTGAATGCAGGGATGAATTTCTCCCAGTATCCGCTCTACTGTGCCATTGATGCAGATTCGGTCCTGGAAAAGGATGCCCTGGTCAGGGTGGTTCGCCCTTATATGGACCGTTTCCCGGAGGTGGTGGCGGTAGGAGGGATAGTTCGCGTTGCCAATGGATGTCGCATTACGCATGGGATTGTAGAAGAGGTGGGGCTTGCCAAGAAATGGCTTCCCAATTTCCAGGTAGTTGAATATCTCAGGGCTTTCCTTTCAGGTAGGGTTGCCTGGGGCGCCTGGAATGCCCTCTTGGTGATATCCGGGGCTTTTGGGGTATTCAAGAAGCAACCGGTTATGGATATTGGAGGCTACTCGACGGAAACGGTGGGCGAAGATATGGAGCTCGTGGTACGGCTTCACCAGAGTCTGAGGAAGCAAAAGAGAAGATATCACATTCATTTCATCCCGGACCCTGTGTGCTGGACCGAGGTTCCTCATAGATGGCGCACGCTGGCAAGACAGAGGAACAGATGGCAGAGGGGACTTGGCCAGTCCTTATACCGTCACCTGCGCATGTTCGCCAATCCTATGTACGGTTCCATAGGGATGGTAGCTATGCCATATTTCTTTTTGGTGGAGCTTCTAAGCCCGGCGGTGGAACTTTTCGGTTATACGCTATTTGGCATCGCCATTTATCTGGGTGCGGTCTATTGGGAAGCGGTCGCGACCTTTCTTATCCTGGCGGTATGGATGGGGATATTCCTCTCTCTCCTTTCCGTCTTATTGGAAGAGTTCACGCTTCATCGCTATCCCAGAGTGCGGAACCTTTTGAAGCTTCTCTTTTGTGCGGTCTTAGAGAATTTTGGCTATCGGCAAATGACTGCTTTCTTCAGGTTAAAGGGGCTATATGACTTTGCCAGGAAGGAAAATGCCTGGGGATTTATTGAAAGGAGAGGTCTTGAAGCTTCGCATTAGTCAGTTATGTCTTGTGGTGGTGCTTCTGGTTTCGTTCTATTCCGTAGTGGCTGCTGAGAAGATACGCATAGATTCCGGGCTAATCTTTGAGGATTTCAGCTTCGCGGATATGGGTCATACCGAATGGATGCAAGTAGTGGTTCCCGCTTCAGAGAGATTCTCTTTACTGGGACGATTAACTGCGGTTAGCCGCTTCCAGGAATCTGACATTCAGGGGACTCTCGGGGGTTCCCTGCGTGTCGGTGCCAAAACGGGGCTTGAAGGAGAAATAAGTGTGAGTCCAGGGGCTCTGGTCGCGCCTGAGTTCTCCACTTCCTGGTCTTTGTATCGGGCTCTTGCCTCGGTAGAGATTATGCCGCACTACGGTTTCTCCCGCTTTGAAAGAGCGGATGTCCATATTTTCTCAATGGGCGTCGTCTGGCCTATCACAAAATATTTTGAAGGTATAGGACGGGGATATATAAGCGCAACGTCGTTTCACAGTGGTTCAACTGAATGGAATCCCGCTTTTCTGGTACAGGGAAGGGTAGCATTGAATTCCAGATTCACCATTATCCCCTCGTATTCTTTCTATAGAGAAAGCTTTGAGGCAGGAGCCCCGGATGAGACTAGAAGGTTCTCGGCTCATATCGGGAGGATTGAAGCCTGGCACAAGACCTCAAGTGCTTTTTTGCTGCGTATTGCTTGGGAATATGAAGCCAGGTCAATAGATACATCGGTTGGCCGGTATGACTTCGGGATACAATATCAGTGGTAGTCCCCGCCACCAAGAATCCTTCCGAATTTTGGCTTGTGAAAAGTTTTATTTTTCGTCTGTTCCCGATTGAAAATCGGAACACTCCAAACAATCCCCCTATTCCCCACTAAATTTTTTGCTATGAGAGAGAGTTTGCGAAAATTACCGGGTTCTTTTGTATCAGTTTTGGGACGGAGATTCTAAAAATTGTCTGAGGAATTATTTTTCCTTGAAAAAAACTTTTCAAATAAGTAAAATTTTATTAGACTTGTTACGTAACAAGTATCCATTGAGGGTGGGGACTGATTATGAAGATGATTAGGTATTTAATTCTATGTATCCTGATAATTTTTGTCACTCTGCAAGGTTGTGCGTATCTACAATCACTGGGCAGGCGGGAGAGCCGGGTAGAAATAGAAGAATCGGAAGGGGAGGAGCCATCAGTTTCAGCGGAGCAAGCGGAGGAGGAAGACTCGCAGGCGAGAGAGATTGAAGAATTGCGAGGCAAGCTCCAGGAGTTAAATATTCAGTTAAGCCAGCTAATTGAGTCTCGGGACTCTTGTTACCAGCAGATAAAGCGCCTGGAGGAAGAAAAGAAAAGGTCTCAAGATTTATTTGACGAACGGCTAAGGCGGCTGGAGGAGGAGAAGATAAAGAGTGAGCAGAGTCTTGCGGCGGCCAGGAAACGCGAGGAGACATTAGGAAGCCAACTTGAGCAGGCGCAATCGCGGCTTCGCCAATTGATTGAAGCGAGGGAGAAGGAGACGCAAGAGCTCACCAGGTTAAAGACAGAATTAACAGAGGAATTGAAAGGGCAAATAGCAGCTGGCAAGGTTCTACTTAACGAGGAAAAAAGAGGTTTGGTGATTGTCATAGTGGGTGTGGCGCCGCTCCGCGCGGAAGGGGTCATAGTGAGAGCAGAAGATAAGCCAATTTTGAGTAAGGTCGCCAGTATACTGAAGAAGTATGCAGATAGAGAAATCTTAATTGAAGGGCATACTGACGACGAGCCAATCGCCTCTGAACAATTTTCTTCTAACTGGGAATTATCCACGGCCAGAGCAACCACTATCCTACGCTATCTGGAAGAGAAGGAAGGGATTTCGGCTAAGCGATTGTCAGCAGCAGGTTATGGCGAGTACAGGCCATTGGCTAGTAACGCCACACGGGAAGGAAGGGAGAGAAATAGAAGAGTAGAGATAGTTATTTTCTCCAGAGAAAAGGCGTATTAGTAGAGGGTGATATAAAATGAAAGCGAACTTTATTCAAGCTGTTCTTCAGTCCGGGGCTGTTTGCCAGGGGATATTGCTGATTCTTTTTGTCTTTTCCATTGTCTCCTGGGCCATAATTGCCCATAAGCTCAAATTGTTCCATCGGATTTACCGAGAATCGGAAGAGTTTTTGAAGTTCTTCCGGGGAATTGGCCGGCTTTCTGATGGTGACAGGGCTTTCGTTGAATTCAATCAAAGCCCGCTATGTAAGGCATTCCGTGCTGGATATGATGAATTTCGGGTTGAAAGAAAGGAAAGAATTAGAGCCCCGGGTTCTTCGAAAGTGGCCGAAGCCAATGATAATGATGAGGAGAGGATTAGTTCTCCGGGCATCGATAGGGTCAAGAGTGCTCTTCAGCGTGTTACTTCGGCTGAGATACTGCGCCTGGAAAAGGGACTTTTTCTCCTGGCTACGGCGGCCGGCGTCTGCCCCTTCCTCGGCCTCTTTGGAACAGTGTGGGGAGTAATGGATTCGTTTATTAGTATGCAGACATACCGCTCGGCGAGTATTGCCGCTGTGGGACCGGGCATAGCGGGGGCATTGACCACAACAATTGTTGGGCTGGCAGCAGCGATACCGGCGTTGGTAGCGTATAATTATTTTGTTAATCGCGTTAATGCAATAGCCTCGCAAATGGACAACTTTGCTTCAGAATTTATTACTCTTCTGGAAAGGCAGTTTGGCAAAAATAGAAAGGAGTTGTGAGGATATGGAACTAAGGCGGAGAACCATCCGGACCCTCTCGGAGATTAATATCACTAACCTGGTTGATGTGATGACCGTCCTTTTGGTAATATTTATGCTCACCGCTCCTCTAATGAAACATGGAATTGATGTTGACCTTCCCCAGGTGTCCAGCAAAGGGATTGAACTGAGGGATGAGTTCGTGGTCACTGTTGATAGAGAGGAAAGAATTTATTTGAACGAACAGCTTATCTCGCTTGATTCACTGGAGAAAAGGCTTCAGGAGATTTATGCGGTAAGGCCGGATATCACTATCTTTTTGAAAGCAGACAAGCGGGTTCCTTACGGTTCTGTAGTCAGGATTATGGGCAGGGTGAGGAGGGCCGGCATTGAGAGGTTAGGAATGGTAACCGAGCCGGAATAGCGAATGAAACGGATGCTTCTCTTTTCTGCGATAGCTCATCTGGCGCTCGTCTGGGTTTTGGCAAGAGGCTTACCTCTACTACCACGGAGGAGGATGGATTCAACGGTTTATATGGTTAAAGTTGTGGAAAGTATGCCACCTCCCCGGATAGAAAAAGCTGAGGTTTCCCAGCCTGCCCAGACAGATAGTGTCAAGGCGAAGGAGACTGAAGTAAAAAAAGTAAAAGAGATTTCTGAACAAACAGCACGTAAGAAACTCTCCAAAAGAGAGGAACTGGAGGCTCTGCGGGAAAAGATAGCCAGGAGGAGAGAAGCGGAATCTCGAGAACTGGCAGAAGAGAGAAGGAGGCTTCAATCCTGGAAACAGGAAATGGAAAGCAGAAAGGGCCTGGAGGTAACCGCCCAATCCGAAGTTCCTTCCGAGCGGGGAACCTGGCGATTCCCTTCTTGGTATGGAGACCTCATCCGTAACAAAGCGTTTGCGAATTGGAATCCCCCTCCGAGAGTTATGGCAAGAGAGGCCTGCGTTTTTTTTGAAATTTACCAAGATGGTAGGATTGGTAACCTGGCGGTCGAGAAGGGGTCAAAAGATTCTTCCTTTGACGAGTCTGCACTATTAGCAGTTAAGAAACTGGAACCTTTACCACCCCTTCCTGGCGAGTTCCCCGGGAATTCCTTGAGAGTCCATCTCACATTCCGGCAGGTAGATTGAGGAGGATTCCCTGATGGGAAAGATCGTTATTGCATTTCTCATCCTTATCATTAATTTTTCTGGCCGTCTGGCTTTAGGGGCAAGTGAGTTATATATAGATGTCACCAAGCCCTATTTTAAGAAGATAGTTATAGCCATCCCGGATTTTTATAGAGACGGTTCATTTCAGAAGGACGACAAGCTGGCCGGGGAAATGGTTAGAATTCTGGTGAATGACCTGAGGATATCAGGGCTATTTGAAGTCATAGATAATCCTCTCCTCCTCAGGCCGATAGTTGAGGGCGAGGGAAATGGTAAAATTGATTTTAACCAGTGGCGGGCATTGGGAGCCCAAGCTTTAGTTAAGGCCGACTACTCTCTGGCTGCGGATAAGAAGTTGACGATTAGATGTCGACTCTATGACCTTTTACGGGAACAGCAAGTATTAGGCAAGGTTTATGGAGGAAACGAGAACCTTCTCCGTAGAATGGTTCATAGACTCTCTGACGAGATAGTGCTAAAGTTAACCGGCGAGAAAGGAATGGCGCAAACGAAGATTGCATTTGTCTCGGATATTTCTGGGCAGAAGGAGCTTTATAAGATAGATTTTGATGGTCACAACCTGGAAAGATTGACCCGGAATCGCTCGATAGCCCTCTCCCCGGCCTGGTCACCGGACGGGAAACTCATTGCCTATACCAGTTACCATGAAGGTAATCCAGACCTGTATTTCATAAACTCGGACGGAAGTAATCAGGTTGGGGTGTCTACATTTCCTGGACTGAACGCCACTCCGGATTGGTCCCCGGATGGGAGCCGTATTGCGCTCACTCTGAGCAGGGATGGGAATGCGGAGATATATACCTTCAAAGTTGACGGGACAGATTTCCGGAGATTAACCAGACATCAGAGTTCTGACTGGTCTCCTTCCTGGTCGCCTGATGGGGAAAAGATTGCCTTCGGCTCTGACCGGACTGGCAGCCCTGAAATCTACATTATGAATAAGGATGGAGGAGATGTTCTCAGGTTAACTCAGCAGGGTAGTTATAACGATTCCCCTGCCTGGTCACCTAAAGGAGACTTGATTGCTTTTGCTTCTCGGCAGAAAGGGGTGTTTGACATCTGGGTAGTGGGTAGCGACGGTAGTAATATACAAAAGCTCACCTCTAATTCGGGGAATAATGAGAGCCCCTGTTGGTCTCCGGATGGCCGATACATTGTCTTCAGCTCAAATCGGGGAGGAAGGAGAGATATCTATATTATGAATTCAGATGGCTCAAATCAGCGCCGGTTAACTTTCCTGGGGGGCAATAACTATTGTCCATCCTGGTCTCCGCGTGAGAGCGAGGAGGCTTTTGGCAATAATACAGAAGAAGGAGGTGGAAATTGAAGTGGTTTTCCGCAGTTTTAAAAAGAAAGGAGGAACAGAATTATGGTTAGAAGATTGAGGTTAGTTCTTCCTTCGGTTTTGCTATTGGTTAGTTTTACTGGATGTGTCTCTATGTCGCGCTACAAGCAACTGGAGAGCGAGACGAGCAAACTTCGTGCCGAGAGAGAAGAACTTCTGGCGCGAATAAGTGAGGAGGAGCTGGAAGCGATGCCCGTCGCTCCTGAAGTCACTGCCCTTAGAGGCAAAGTGCTTGTGGAAGTTCCGGAGCTCGCTGATGTCCACTTTGATTTTGACAAGTGGAATCTTACTCCAACAGCGCGGGAGATATTGACGAAGAATGCAGCGTGGATTAAGAAGAACCAACCTGTGGAAGTCTTGATAGAAGGCCACTGCGATGAGCGGGGCACAGTGGATTATAATCTCGCCCTGGGAGACAGGCGAGCTAAGAGTGTGCGTAAGTATCTTATTCTCCTGGGTTGTGATGCAGATAAAATCTTTACCATCAGCTACGGAGAGGAGATCCCGGTTGACCCTCGCAGTAATGAAGAGGCGTGGGCAAAGAATCGTAGAGCCCACTCCAGAGTAGTGTCGCCCTAAAAGAAGTGAAAAGCTCTAAATGAATCAAAATTAGTATGGAATAAGCGATTGAAACTCTATTGAAATTAAAAAAGGAACTTAATTTGCTCGGCGTCTTCTGTGTAGCGTCGGGAGCAATGATTAGCTCGGGCATATTCATTTTGCCCGGCCTTGCCTTTGCTAATGCGGGCCCAGCAGTAATTATTTCCTACCTTATTGCTGGGCTCTTCTCGTTAGCTGGAATGTTAAGTTTGGCTGTGGAGAGACAATTGCCTTCGAGCTCACTCGAGGCGGAAAAAGAATGAAGGGAAGTGAGCACTCACACTCCAGGGCAAAAAAGGCCGCGAAGTTCTTGACACTAACTGGTCAGAAATTCTTGTACTTATTTTTATGATAATATGATATAATCATTCTCTAAGAGAATCTGTATTGTTATGGAAGCAAGGATTCTTATGGAAAAAAGAACTAAGGGACAAGTGGAAGCAGAGATTGGTGAAGCAATAATTAAGTTTGAAAAAGAGTATATGGGTAGGGGTCCCCGGGAGGCCAAGACCTATATTATGAAGGATATGGTCCTTGTGCGGCTTAAAGGGGTTCTTACGCCTGCTGAAGAACAGCTTGCCAAAACCGCCGAAGGTGCTGAACTGATAAAAAAGACGCGCATGCAACTGTTGGAAGGCGCAAGGGTTTTACTGGAAAATCTAATTGCAAATATTACTGGCTGTGAGATAAAAAGTTTACATACTGATATAAGCACAAGAACAGGGGAACGAATCATTGTCTTTACATTGGAGCAAAACTTAGAGGACGCTTTCAGAACATAAGAAAATGCTTGACTTTTTTTTCTTCAGGGGTAAAATATAACTAAATTTAATAAATTATTGGAAGACTTTTAGCAAATGTCCCGAATTTTCGGGATTGTTGCTGAGTAAGCCAACATTAAGTTTCTTAGTTCTCATTTTAGAGAGCGGGAAAGAGATGTTGGCTTTTTTATTTTCGCAGGCGCCCCGAAGTTTCGGCGCTATGATTTATGTCGCACTTCGCGCACCCTAAATAATCTGCTCTTTTGAGAAAGGAGGAGGATAAATGTCAAGAAATTTTATTGAAAAGTTAAGAACCAAATTGAGTGAACTTGACTATCAGAAGTTGGAGGCAATAATTAATCCTGAGGTTTCTCAGTTTATTACTGAGGCTTCTGAGCTTTGTAATCCGAAAGAAATCTTTATCTGTAGTGATACCTCTGACCAGGTCAGTTATATCCGACATATGGCAGTTGCTAAAGGTGAAGAAAGACCTTTAGCACTTGAAGGACATACCTATCATTTTGATGGGATGTACGATCAAGGAAGAGACCGGGAGGTGACCAAATTTTTAGTACCTAAAGGAGATTCCTTAAGTCCTGCCCTTAATCAGATTGACCGGGATGAAGGTTTGGGAGAAATAAAAGGTCTACTTAAGGATTCGATGAAAAATAGGACAATGATTGTTCGCTTTCTGACATTAGGACCTCCAAATTCTATATTTACTATTCTTTGCATGGAGTGTACAGATTCCTGGTATGTTGCCCATTCTGTAGATCTACTTTATAGGCCAGGCTATAAAGAATTCCTTAAAGCAGGAAAAGAGGCAGAATTTTTCTGCACTTTACATTCTTCAGGAAAGTCAAATAAGGATATGGTAAGTATTGAGTATGAAAGGAAACGCATTTACATTGATTATATTGACAATATCGTCTACAGTGTCAATACCCAGTATGCGGGTAATTCCGTGGGTTTTAAGAAACTTGCTTTGCGTCTAGCAATCCGTAAGGCCCACCAGGAAGGCTGGTTAGCCGAACATTTTATGATGATAGGAGTCCATGGTCCAGATGCCCATAAGACATATCTTGCAGGCGCTTTTCCGAGTGCCTGTGGCAAGACCTCAACTGCGATGCTTCCCGGAGAGACAATCTTAGCTGATGACCTTTCCTATCTTCGAAACATTGATGGAGTTTGTCGGGCGGTGAATGTGGAAGCAGGTATCTTTGGAATTATTCAGGATGTCAATCCTGAAGACGACCCATTAATCTATGAAGTACTTACCATCCCCGGGGAGATTATCTTCTCCAACATTTTAGTTAGAGATGGCAAGCCTTACTGGCTGGGTATGGGTTGTGAACTTCCCAAAGAAGGAACAAATTATTCTGGAAAATGGTATGAAGGTAAAAACGATGGAAAAGGTGAAAAAATTCCACCCGCACACAAAAATGCCCGTTACACTGTATCCTTAAAAGCATTGGAGAATTGTGATCCCGCATTAGATAATCCTTCAGGTGTAGAATTGGACGGTATTATGTACGGTGGTCGTGATTATCGAGGTTATGTTCCTGTTCAACAAGGGTTTGATTGGGAACACGGAGTTATTGCCTATGGCGCAGCATTGGAGACAGAGACAACCTATGCCATTGTGGGTCAAGAAGGTAAATATGAGATAAATATGATGAGTATTCAGGACTTTGTTTCTATTAGCTTAGGTCAATATCTTAAGAACTATTTGGAATTTGGGAAAACACTTAAGAAAGCGCCACTTGTTTTTGGGGTTAATTACTTCCTTCTGGACTTAAAAACAGGCAAGTTTCTGAATGACCGTCGGGATAAACATATCTGGATAAAATGGATGGCGTTACGCGTACATAATAAGGCTCAAGCAATAAAAACTGCCACTGGCTGGATTCCCAAATATGGGGACCTCTATATGCTCTTTCAAAAAGTGTTGCATAAAGAATATGCAAAAGAAGATTATATTGAACAATTTACTATTCGTATTCCTGAGAATTTAGCTAAAATTGAGCGAGTAAAAAAATTCTACCAAGAAAGAGTTAGCGATGCCCCAAAAGAACTCTTCAGAGTGCTTGAAGAACAAAGGGAGCGTTTGCTGAAAGCGAAAAGTGAATTTGGTGACTACATTAATCCGCTGAGCTTGGAATAATAGAAAAGGAGGCTAAGATGCAAAATAAAGTACTGCGTTTAACAAATTTTTCAGATATTAAACTTTTTAAGAGAGGTAAGGTTAGAGATGTTTATGACTTGAAAGACAAGTTGTTGATTATTTCCACAGACAGAATTTCCTGTTTTGATGTGGTATTGCCGACTTGTATTCCACACAAAGGAGAAATCCTCACCCAGCTTTCTCTATTCTGGTTTGAGTTTACAAAAGATATTGTACCTAATCATTTAATTACTGCCAGCGTCGATGATTTTCCCCGGGAGTTATCAAGACATAAGGATATTTTGAAAGGCCGCGCTATGCTTGTGAAAAAAGCAAAACCTATCCCTGTAGAATGTGTAGTCAGAGGTTATCTCGCTGGCTCTGCCTGGAAAGAATACCAGGAGAATTGTTCTATCTGTGGGATAAAACTGCGCAAAGGCCTTAAAAAGGCGGATAGACTTCCAGAACCTATTTTTACCCCGGCAACCAAGGAGGAAGTAGGTCACGATATTAATGTAGCCCAAATCTATATTGAGAAAGAGTTGGGAAAAGAAATTGCTGCAAAATTGAAAGACTTGAGTTTATCCCTCTATAAGAAGGCTGCTCAATATGCAGAATCTAAAGGTATAATCATTGCTGATACAAAGTTTGAATTTGGCAAGACTGCCGATGAGATTATTCTTATTGACGAAGTGTTTACTCCGGATTCTTCAAGATTTTGGCCTAAAGATGGCTATAAACCCGGCAGGAGTCAACCGAGTTTTGACAAACAGTTTGTGCGCGATTATCTGGAGACGCTAAAGTGGGGTAAGACTCCTCCTGCGCCAGAATTACCCGAAGAGATAGTAAATAGAACGTCAGACAAGTATGTGGCAGCTCTCAAAATGATTACTGGTGAGGAACTTTAATGGGAGAACAAATCCATTGCCCTGTTTTTAAACACAAAACTCACTGCTCCCAGCTTGAAGGAACAGAAGTCTGTGGGCTATCTGAAGATAGACGATATGAATTCTGTGTAACTAAATGCCCTATCTATAAAAGACATAAAGGACATATTGACCAAGAACTGAAAAAAGTAGCCATTATATATCAAGATAGGCTGTTAAAAGTTTCTAAATCTCCCACGGAAAAAGGTACTAAGTATAAGATAGAAGCTACTGATGGTCGACTCTGCAAGTCCTGGGAAACATATTGTGATAGCGATGAGGAAGCCATTGAAAGCGCTCAGCGAGAATTCAGGAATTTCTTCAAATAGCAAGGAGGTAATCTAATATGGACCCGAAATCAAAGCAGCAGATTGAATCGGCGGTGAGCGAGGCAATGAGCAAGTTCTTAAAAGAACAGATGGGTGAGCAGGCCGAAGCCGTGATTAGTCAAGTAGTGGGGGACACAATAATAGTTAGATTCAAAGGAGTTTTGCCTCCCGCGGAGAGACAGTTGACCAAGAACCAGGAGGGGGTGAAATTGATAAAAGAATTGAAAGGAAAGCTTATCGAAAGAGCGAAGCCTCTTTTGGAAACACTGATTAGGAACTTAACAGGAGCAGAGGTTATTGATATCCACTCAAGTCTTGATGCCGGGACGGGTGAGCGCATTGAGATTTTTACCTTAAATAAGAACCTGGAAAAACTATTTCTTAGCAATGAAAATTTTCACAAAGTTTATTAGATATTGAACATATCAAGATGACTTTTCCAACTACAAAGAAAGAATCCTGGGATAATAGGAGGTTAATTAATTATGCGTAAGAGGAGAGATAATCTACGGAAAATAAAAGAAATAGGGAATGTCGCTAAACTTGATATTTATAGGGACAAGAGATCTGGCATTCCTGAGGTAATTCTTGCTGAAGGCAAATCTCCAGAATGGGTGATAGAGCTTTTGCTGGGGATGGCAAAGACAAAAGGAATTGCTATTGCTAGCAGGGTTGATGAAAGGTGTTTAAAGATGATTAAGAGAAGGCTACCTTCAAGTTTTGCCTTGAAACATTATGATAAAGCAAGAACAGTAGTTGTAAGCAGGCGCGGATATAAGTTAACGAAAGGAGACAGCGGCAAAGTGGGTCTCATAGCAGCTGGTACATCGGATATTCCTGTGGCAGAAGAGGTAAGAGTAATTATGGAACTTCTTGGCTGCAAAGTAATTACTGCCTATGATGTGGGCGTTGCGGGAATTCATAGACTTTTTTCTCCTCTGGAGAAGATGCTAAGAGAAAAAGTTGCCTGTATTGTTGTCGTCGCTGGTATGGAGGGAGCTCTACCTACAGTGGTAAAAGCTTTGGTAGATGTCCCGGTTATCGGTGTTCCTACATCAGTTGGCTATGGGCATGGAGGGAAAGGCGAGTCAGCCTTAATGACAATGTTACAGTCCTGTTCTCCAGGGCTGGTAGTGGTTAATATTGATAATGGTTTTGGTGCGGGTTGTGCTGCATTTTTAATTGCAAAGCAGGGGTTCAAGAAGTAGAAGGGGTATGAGTTATGTCCATATCAAAAAGGATAAGTTCAATTAGTCCGTCGGTAACTTTAGCAATAACTGCTAAGGTAAAACATATGAAGCAACAGGGGGTTGATGTCATTGGCTTTGGCGCTGGCGAGCCAGACTTTGATACGCCAGGTCATACTAAACAAGCAGCGAAGGATGCATTGGATTCGGGATTTACCAAGTATACTCCCACTTCCGGGATAAAAGAGTTAAAAGAAGCGATTTGCAGGAAATTTAATGAAGATAACAGATTAGATTATTCTCCGGAAGAGGTTTTAGTTTCTTGCGGGGCAAAGCACTCTATTTTTAATGCGGTTTTGACTCTTTGCGAAAAAGGTGACGAGGTGATTTTACCTTCACCTTACTGGGTAAGTTATCCTGAAATGGTTAAGTTAACCGGAGCCAAATTGGTAATTGTGGAGACAGGCGAGGAGAATAATTTTAAGGTTACAGAGGGGCAGTTAAAGAAAGTAATATCCTCAAAGACTAAACTCCTGATTTTGAATTCCCCTTCCAATCCTACAGGAATGGTCTATACAAAAGATGAACTTGTGCCCATCAGTAATATTTTAATGGAGGGAAACGTATTCTGCATCTCTGATGAGGTTTATGAAAAGTTTATCTACGATGGTGTGGAACATTTGAGTATTGCTTCTTTAGGAGAGAGGATAAAGGATCTGACTGTGGTAGTAAATGGTGTCTCTAAATCATATTCTATGACCGGCTGGAGGATAGGCTATGCAGCAGGCCCAAAAGAGGTCATTCGGGCAATGTCTAATCTCCAGGACCATTCCACTTCTAACCCTGCTTCAATTTCCCAGTATGCGGCTGTGGAGGCGATAGGAGGCAGCCAAGAAGATTTGAAAAAGATGGTTGAAGAGTTCAAAAAGAGGCGGGATTACATAGTAGAAAGGATAAATTCAATAAAGGGATTGAGCGTGGTTAGACCGCAGGGTGCTTTTTACTGTTTTGTCAATGTAAAAAGTTTATTAGGGAAATATTTTGAAAACATACTGATTAAGGATTCACTCACGTTAGCAGACCTTCTTCTTACAAAATCGCGCGTGGCAATCGTTCCCGGCTGCGTCTTTGGTGATGACAACTACATAAGGCTTTCCTACGCCACATCCGTGGAGAATATTGTTAAGGGCTTAGAACGGATTGAACAGTTTACCCGTAAGGTAACTTAAAGGGAGGAAGAAAATGGCCAAGACTTATATTATTGATGTAACTAACAGGTTAATGTAGAAGATGCCTCCTCGCTCCTTCAACTCCAGATTCCAGGAATGGGAGACTCGCAAAACTTACACCTTCCTTCTTTTACGTTATTGCTCAACACCTGAAAATGGATGCGATGAATCAGCCTTTCTCTGCAGTTGGGGCAGAATGTAGAGTTGTATTTATGCCCAGGTACATTGCCAATGCTGACATAATCTAAACCTACCTTCGTGGCGATTCTGTGTGCCTCTTCGAGCGTCTTTATGGGCGTGGGAGGAAGGTTAGTCAGCAGGTAAGCGGGAAAGAAGCGAGAGAAATGGAGGGGAGTATCTTTTCCCAGGTTCTCTTTAACCCAGAGGCACATACTTTCCACATCCTGAGGGTTATCGTTCAGAGTAGGGATATGCAGGTTTACAATCTCCAGCCACACTCGTTCCTCTCTGATTGTCTTCAGCGTCCTTAACACAGGAGCAAGTTTTGCCGAGGAAGTATTTTGATAGAACTCTTCAGTAAACCCCTTCAAATCAATGGTAACCGCATCAGTGTATTTTAGTAGCGCTCTCAAGGGTTCAGGGTTGAGCGCGCCATTGGAATGCCAGAGTATCCTCAGGCCTCTCTTCTTAGCAAGCCTGGCAATATCGTAGACATATTCGTAGAAGGATGTCGGCTCATTATAGGTAAAGGAGAGCGTGGGAATCTTCCTATCTAAAGCCATCTGGACCGCATCTTCTGGCGGAAGGTCAAAGGTATAATCCATATCTTCGATTGACCTCTGGGAAAGTTGCCAGTTGTGGCAGAATTTACAGCGGAAGTTACAGCCGGCAGTGCCAAAGCAGAGGATATAGGTTCCCGGCAACATATGGAAAGCAGGCTCTTTCTCGATGGGGTCGACCTGGACTGCTGCGGGCCGGGAATGGACCAAATTGTAGAGGCGACCCTCAATATTCAATTTGTTACGGCAGAAACTCCTCTGGCCCTCCTTTAAAGTGCATCCGCGGAAGCAGACTCCACACTGGACTATATTTCCAGAAAGCCTCTTATAAAACATTGCTTCTCGAAGAAGGGATTTTTCCATCTTTTCCTTAGACTTCCTGGTGAAGCCAAATAGGCTCGGGTAGAATCCGCAAAAAGCGAGGAAGAGAAAGCCTCGCTTCAGGAAATCCCGACGAGAAATATTTTCTTTGAAAAGGTCTTCCATTGATGTGAGAAGTGGTGAGGTGCGTCTCTTATCTTGTTATCTTCAATACCTTGTATCTCAGAGTTCCTGCCGGAATCTTAATCTGGACTATATCGTTTTCCTTGTGGCCCAATAACCCCTGAGCTACAGGAGAGGCGACAGAGATTTTACCAGTGCTTAAGTCTGCCTCTGTTTCTGAGACGAGAGTATACTCCAGCTCTTCTCCCGAATCCATATCTTTGAGTGTTACCTTTGCTCCTATCCGAACTTCATCCCTGGGGATCTTTTCCTCTTCAATAATTCTTGCCCGGATGAGTTTACCTTCCAGTTCAGCGATACTTTTCTCATTAAATGCCTGTGCTTCTTTTGCTGCATCATACTCGGCATTCTCTGTCAGGTCCCCCAGTGAGCGGGCGTGCTCAATTGCTTGAGCAATCTCTTTTCGCTTTACTTTTTTCAAGTACTCGAGGTGTTCTCTTAATTTCTCATATCCTTCTCTACTCATATAGATAGGTTCTTTTCTCATAGTATCCTGCTACATCTCTCCCGGCAGATCTTGATAGTTTCTAAGAGTTTGCTGGTTTTTGGTAACCAATCATATGTTAACAGTATATATCGCTCGTTGTCAATCCATAATTTTTAAAGTTTCGTGTCAAGATTTCTAGTGCAGTTTTCTGAAAAAGTCCAAAATTGTCCATTTTATATATGAGCTCAATTCAGGTACTGTTTAGAATAATTTGGAATATGTGTACTTTGGTATTAGTTTAGAGGGAAGGCAACAAGATTGAGGGGCTGGAGAAAAATTGGCGCTGGAAAAATGGGCGCTGTCCCTATTTTTTTATTTTAGCACTGTATTGGGTTCGGGTTGGGGAATAGATTCTTCGGTTCTCTTTTGAATGGGTGTCTGTATTCCTAAGCGCTGTTCAGCTGCTTTCAGGATTTCCTCAAACATTTCTGCATAGGTTATTCCGGCAATTTTGGACATCTTCGCCAGATGGCCATCCCAGCACCATCCTGGATTGGGATTGACCTCGAGCAGTCGGGGAGTGCCTTCACCATCAAGCCTCCAATCAAAACGACTGTAGTCTCTGCATTCCAGTCTCTCAAACAACTTCAGACAGGATTCCACAATAAATTTCTCGGTGTCCTCGGGTAAGTCTGCTGGAATAGACTTGATATTCCAGTAGGGTGAATCGGGAAGCCATTTTGCCTCGTATCCGCAAATTCTCGGAAGTTCTGGCGGAAGTATGGAGTAATCTTCCTCAATGATGGGCAGCACTTTGTAGGAATCGGGTGGATTGCCTATTATACCTACGCTCAAGTCTTTTCCGGTAAGGAATTCTTCCACAATAATGGGTTTGTCGTAACCAAATTTTTGCCTGATTTCAGAAATTGCGTTTATGAGCTCTTCAATATTGTTGACCACGCTCCTCCGGGTTATCCCGAAACTGGAATCGCCAAAGTTTGGCTTCACAATAGCCGGGAATCCGAATGGAAGTTCATAAATAGAGTCTTCTGGTTTTATAAAGAAAGCCGCGGCTACAGGAATTCCTATCTCTTTTGCTACTCCCCGTACAAGTGACTTGTCGTAACAGTACGCAAGGGAACGAGGACCGGAACCCGTGTAGGGAATTCCGAGTAACTCGAGTAAAGAGGGAATATGGAGTTCCCTGTCAGCATCGTTTTTGTAGCCTTCGTCGCACAAGTTCAAAACAAAGTCTATCTTCATTTTTGACAAATCGTTAATTAAAGTATCGTGGTTGTTAAGATAGACGAATTGGTAACCTTGTAGAGTTCTTAAAGCATCCTGCATTTGGCTAATCGTATAGAAGTCATCGTCATCAAAACCGCATAATGGTTTAAAAGGGTCGGGTTTTGTCGGGTCGCCCAGAATAACAGCAATATCGCTTACCGCCTCTTTCTTCTTCCGCAAGGGAGTCCATTCTTTTCTCACCAGGGCTGTGGCAATGATTCGTTTCTCCATCATTCCCAAATCCTGATTCCTCTGGGAGTCAGTCGATATTTCTCCACAAAAGGTAATGTCGCTGAACCCAGCAGCTCCCAGGAGTTCTGTCAGAGTCTGGCGGTCATACAGTCTAACAGAATAGAATTGGTCCGCAATAATCCCCTTTTCTATATGGGTAATTAATTCTCTTGAAATTAGATGTTTCCTATCAAGTGAAAGAGAGCGTTCCCTACAGACAAAATATTTTTTACCCGTCCATTCCCAGGACCTGGGCTGAAAGTTTTCTCTCAGATATTCTCCGTCGGCGACATCAATAAGAAGCTTGCCCCAGGGCTTCAATACCTTAAACACTTCCTTAAGTACTCTCAAATCGTCTTTGAGCGTCTCAAAATAGCCGAAGCTATTTCCCAATATCATTACTGTATCAAAACTATCGGGGTGATACGGCAGTTTCCTGGCATCGCCTTCCCTGAACTTAACATCCAATCCTTCCTTTTTTACTCTTGCTTTTGCCTTCTGTATCAGATAGTGGGAACGGTCTAAACCTTCAACATATCTAAATCCCCGCCGAGCTATCTCGAGTGAATGGCGGCCTTGCCCGCAGCAAAGGTCTAAAATATTATCCTCAGGAGATAGTTTTAGGGTGTCTAAGAAAAGGCTCACTTCTTGCCTGGTAATATTGTTATCTTCTATAACGTCCGAGTCAGTTATAAGGTATGTAGAATTGAATATTGTCTTCCACCACTCAGGATTTACGTGTTCTTCAAGGTTGGGAACAGGTCCCAGCAAAGTCGTGCTACCCTTCGCTTTTTTACTATGTTGTATATGTTGTGCTGGCTTGTCGTTATTTGTCTTATTACTCATTCTCTTTCCTCCTCCGGGAAAAGAATATTCCGGATATCGTTTACTCCCATTCCTCAAATGATTCGGCTTCCTCCTCCTTTTCTTCTAAACTTTCAGATTCTTCGCTTTCTTCTTCAGAAACTTCTTCTTCCTCCATCGTCTCGGCTTCTCCAATCTGTTCTTCCTCTTCCCTTACTTGAGGTGTTCTTTCCTTCTTGGCACATCCTGCCAGACCGAGGACCAGGGCCATAATCAGAATAGCAATCCAGAATCTTCTCATTTCTTAATCCCTCCTTTCTCCATTCCAGATTCTGTTCTTAATACTCCCCTTAGTTCTTCCAACCTGTTCAAATCTTCCCTGAGCGTTTCCGATTCTGATAATTCACTTAATATGCAATCGAATAAGTCTTGATAAAGCTGGCTCTTCGGTTTAGAAAGATAATAATAGACAGACCGTCCCTGTCTCCTATCTTCCACCATGCCGGTAAGTCTCAATCTTGTCAGGTGTTTTGAAATATTGGGCTGAGTGGAGCTTAGAATTGTGCACAGTTCTGCCACATTTAAACTATGCCTGTGCAAGAGATTTACTATCCTTAACCTGGTGTCATCTCCGAGCGTTTTTAGTATTAGTGTGAAGTTTCTTAAGGTTTCCATCTTGTTCTATTACCATATACTCATATATTAGAAATGATAATATAAACTAGTGAAAATCTTGTCAAGTTTTTTTTCAGATTTGTTAGTATTAAGAACTTTTGGGCTTTTAGTTTTGACTTTGTCCCTAACTTTTGGTAATATGGTTCTTGGCCGGGTCAGCATATTTGACACTTGATAAAGAATCCAAAGAAAGTTTATTTCATCTAAATAGGTGAAGGATTGATGGCAGTTTCCGATGAGTCTTTAGTAAAAAAATCCCAACAGGGCGATTATCTATCTTTTCAGGAACTTGTGAAAAGACATGAGAAGAAGATCTATAACCTGGCCTATAAAATAATGGGCAATAAAGAAGACGCAAGCGATGTCCTGCAAGAGACATTCTTGCAGGCTTTTAAGAAACTTCCAGGTTTCAAAAGCAAAGCTAAATTTTCTACCTGGCTTTATCGTATTGCGGTGAATATCTGTTTGATGAGAAAACGCAGACAGAAGAAAATAAAGACAGTCTCTTTAGACGTGCCTATTTTGACCAAACAAGAGGACGAGATAAGAAGAGAACTACGGGATGACTGGTCAAAAAGTCCTCTGGCATCACTGGAAAGCGAAGAGGTCAAAAGAGCTCTATCAAACGCGATAGATTCGCTTCCCGAGGAATACAGGACAGTTTTTATCTTGCGCGGGGTCAATGGTTTCTCTAATGAGGAGGTAGCTAATGCGTTGAAAATTTCTCTCCCTGCAGTAAAGTCACGCTTGCACCGGGCTCGTCTCTTTTTGAGAGACAAACTTTCTGAATATTTCAAAGAATATGGGATGAGGGAATGATAGATTTTGATAAACTTTGTGAACTTTTATCCGATTATTTTGATGAAGAATTAGAACACGATATCTGTGCCGAAATTGATGAACTGGTGAGCGAAGATTTTTGCTCCGAGGTTCTGTTTAATACTTTTGCTAAGACTATTGAGTGGTGCAGGGAAATCGAAGGGGAAGAGATTGAAGTGCCAGAAGAGGTGCGTGTGCGGTTATATGAATTTTTGGAAATAGAAATAAGAAAAAAAGGGAAAATCTAGTCTTAAACGCATCGGAACTCTCCTGTAACTGCCTCCTTTTGTAGTCCTTCTCTTGCCAGCCCTTTCTCAAAGCGGAATCCTTTTTTAGAAATTTGCATCAAAATTGGTGAAGGCTGAAAATAATTGATTAGCAATCGTCGTGGAAGGATAACAGTAAGTCTCCAGATGCATCTCGGAGGAGCACAGGCTGATTCAAGATAGTGAAACCTTGTGCGGAAGGGGTGACAGCGAACGGAGTGAGCGCAATAAGGGGAAACGAAGAGTTTCCCCTATTGAGCACAGGCTGATTCACAAGAGGAGGTGGTAAATATGGCTAACTTAATACCCTGGGAACCATTCAGAGACATGTTGGATATTGAGACTATTTTCGACCGATTCTTCGGCGGTGGCCTAAGTCGGTTGAGGCCAAGGTTAGGTCTCTTTGGAGCTAAATTCTGGTCTCCTGCGGTAGAAGTCTATGACGAGAAGGACCATATTGTGGTTAAGGCGGAACTTCCTGGAATAGATAAGAAAGACATTAAGGTCTCTGTAGATGGCAATATTTTGAGTATCAAAGGAGAGACCAGGAAAGCAAAGGAAGTAAATGAAAAAGACTACTACTATAGCGAGAGAGCCTATGGAGGTTTCTATAGAACTCTTCCGCTACCTGTAGCAGTAGAAAAAGAGAAGGTTAAGGCTTCTTATAAAGACGGAATTCTAACGATTGAATTGCCAAAAAGTGAAGAAGCCGTATCAAAAGAGACTGACATCCAGATAGAATAATATAAGAAGGTCTCCTTCTCGGATTAATTCAAGGCTGGCTCCGATTAATCTAAGTCGGAGCTAGCCTTTTTTAATTCGTTTGAGAGGCGGTCGCAAATGTACCGGGCAGGCGATTGAATAGGCAGGGAATTCGCCTGTCTATATTGGCGAGAATTTTGGAAAATGTACTTGACAAGATATGCCTTGAGGGCATATCATAGCATATATCCTGAAAGGTTGAAAAATGGATTAGAAAGCCTTGGATAGAAGAAAAGAATAGAAGTTTGAACTGTCATCTTCAGGGTAGTGTCAAAAATAAAATGATAAAAGATGAAAGATGAAAAGCTGTAGATGTGATGAAAGGGAGAGCTCTTTGACAAAAGAATAGAGAAGAGATGGTAGCAGTAACTGAGCCTTAAAGGTGGAA
>Ga0315312_1000894_pt1 | contig 27557 bp, 31 predicted proteins | sample TDP7_MG_FD_203629 | JGI IMG/M metagenome (GOLD analysis project Ga0315312, IMG submission 203629) | Freshwater sediment microbial communities from Lake Towuti, South Sulawesi, Indonesia - TDP7 | ecosystem: Environmental > Aquatic > Freshwater > Lake > Sediment | place: Indonesia: South Sulawesi... | reverse complement strand
CCAGCGGCTTCACATTTATGGCTCCCGATATGGTTGCTGGTCTAGGACGGTCAACTGGCGCTGCCCAGCGAGCCGCGTTCTCGATCACCTTGAGCACGTTGGGATCGTGGAAGATTGGGAAGGTCTCATGTCCCGGTCGGAAGTAGTAGATTTTGCCTATGCCTCTGTTGAAGCAGCATCCGCTTCTGAAGACCTCGCCCCCTGGGAACCAGCTTATGAAGATGAGTTCGTCCGGGCTTGGTATATCGAAGTATTCTCCGTACATTTCAGTGTGTTCAATCTCGAAGTAGTCGCCTATGCCCTCGGCGATCGGGTGCCCGGGCGCCACAACCCAAAGGCGTTCCTTTTCGCCTGCTTCCCGCCACCTGAGGCTGCAGCTTGTGCCTGTAAGCCGCCTGAAGATTTTGGAGTAATGCCCCGAATGGAGGACGATGAGCCCCATGCCTTCGCCGGTTATCCTGCGGTAAACCTTGTCGACCACGGCGTCGCTTACCTTGTCATGAGCCATGTGACCCCACCAGACAAGCACGTCAGTAGCGTTGAGAACCTTGTCAGACAGACCGTGCTCCGGCTCCTCCAAGGCAGCGATTCGGACCTCGAAGCCCGGACGGGTCCGCAGATACTTGGCTATGGCGCCATGAATCCCATCTGGGTAAATCTTGGCGATTTTCGGGTCTCTCTTTTCGTGAAGAAACTCGTTCCAAACCGTAACTCGGATCGGCCTGTTCATTCTATGCTCAACCTCACCTCAGGTATAACTAACGGGAAAATAACCCTTTCCATTTGAAGGATGTTTTCAGCCGTTATCGCTTGGACGAGAAGCCTTATATTAGTTTGACATATCAAGTAGATAATATGACATCCAAAATAGATAAGCTCTTCGGCTCGAAGACAAGAGTCGCCTTACTATCCAGGCTGATGATGAACCCGGACAGAAGCTACTACTTGCGCGAGCTGTCAAAGGAACTGAGCATACCATACAGCATGCTCTACAAGGAAGAGAAGAAGCTTGCTGCTCTAGGCATTATCAAAGAGGAGAGAAAGGGAAAGGTCACGCTTGTCTCTCCAAACAGGAAACTTCCCTACTTTGCCGAGCTGAAAAGCCTACTCATCAAGACTGCAGGTCTAGGCGATCTGATGAGGGATGTCCTTTCGACACTGAAGGGAATACGGTACGCTCTTATCTACGGCTCCTTCGCAAGTGGAGAGGAGTCGGAATCAAGCGACATAGACTTGTTAATCGTAGGCCAAGTTAATGAGGAGAGGGTTCTGGCCGGCATAAGCCAGATCGAAAAGGAAGTGGGGAGAGAGGTCAACTATATCCTGTGGAATGAAGATGAGTTTGCAGGAAGAGCCACGAGCAGACATCACCTCTTGATGGACATTGCAACCAAGCCCTTTATCATGCTGGTCGGTGATGAAGATGAGTTTGGAAGAGCTGTTGAGAAGTAGAGTCATAAGGAGAATGAAGCCCAACCGCAAGCTGGCGCTTATCTCACTCGAGCATGCAAGAAGCGACATAGAAACGGCAAAGACACTCATTGAGCACAGGAAATTCGACTGGTCTCTGTCTATCTCCTATAATGCGATGTTGGTGGCGGGAAGGGCTCTTATGTTCAGCAAGGGCTACCGACCATCTAGCACGAAGGACACATAGCAGTAGTGAGGTTCCTTCAGGCGACCTCTGATGTAGGAGCCAGCGAAAGGATGTCAATGGCAATGAACGGTATGCGAAAGAAAAGACATAGAGTAGTCTATGAAGAGACTGACATAGTCTCCGAAGAAGAGGCAAGGCAGGCTATAAGATGGGGCGAGGAGTTTCTGGGCAGGGTAACCGAGGCGATCTGCTGAATGGTCGGTTCAGCTTCTTCTATGACCATTCCGCTAAGGACCTATGATCCTCTGTTTGAGGTCAACAATTCTACCTTTTGAATACACGTTTGCCGAGGAAACCGCCTGCAGCACCTAAGGCCAGTGATATTCCAGCAATAGGGAGAGTCATGACGACAACTGTCATCGCGACATTGGGATTACTAAAGGCTCCCGGCATGATGACGAGTGATTCAATTGTTAGCATTGCGAAGGAGACAAGGAAACCTAGGATCAGTCCATTCTTAACGCCTCCTGAGATGATGCCCACCGCAAGAGGAGCAGCAAGCATGAGGATCAGCTGTTGACCAGTAAGATCCCTCTGTACGGATGCGAGGTAAATCACCAGAACATATATTGCTATCCCAACCGAAACGGCTGGAATAGTTCTCTTATCCAAGCAATCACCGCGCCAAGTATAACTATGTTATTTATAAGCATTGCGAATCATATTTTATGAAGCGCAATCACATTGTCAACTGAGTCTGAGATCACAAAAAGGAGACAACAGGGACATCCTTGTTGAAACAGCAGTGAACCTTGGCTGCAAAGAGCCTGATCAAAGACGGATAACAAGTCGATTCAAACCAGATGAATCGAAGCGAAGATTCAAGGATCTCTACCACAATACATAGGAAGGTATAAATTTTGGCACTCAGTAGCATAGCGGTAACCTGGGGTGCAATACCGAAATGGCCTACAAGTACCTGGCGAAGGCTTGGAAGGACCCTGAATCATCCTACGTTAAGGAGATCATGCAGGAGAGGGTCATTCTATGGCGGAGGCAGCCTGCGGTCTCCCGGGTTGAGAAGCCCACTCGCCTCGACAGGGCGAGGAGACTGGGATACAAGGACAAGCTTGGATACGTGATTGCACGCGTCCGGGTGAGGACAGGCGGGCTTCGGAAACAGCGGCCTCGAGCTGGCAGGCGACAGAAACGGATGGGTGTCGCCAAGTACAAGCCTGCGAAGAGCATAAGGCTGATCGCTGAAGAGAGGGCGGCGAGGAGGTTTCCCAACCTCGAGGTTCTCAACTCCTACTGGGTCTGGCAGGACGGACGGCACCAATGGTACGAAGTAATCCTTGTAGATAGAATCCTTCTGCCTGAGCTAAGCCTAGGTAAGGGCAGAGGAAGAGTCTTCAGAGGCCTAACCAGCGCCGGAAGAAAGGTACGAAGCCTTATACCGTGAAACAGAACACGTGAGAAGACCAGTGACTGATCAACACTTAAATCTCAAACCGTGAGATACTTCAAGGAAACGAATTCAGTTCTCCGGAGATGCGTGACTCACTTGGCGAGGCACAACATAGCGTACATAGAGCTAAGCGTCTTGGCCCACGCAACGGAAGACCCAGACAAAGTTCTGGAAGCTGCCCAGAACCTTCTACCGCCAAATCGTGTTGATCAAGTAGCTTTCCGCAGGAACACTCTTAAAGGGGAGTACGGAAACCCAATCACGTTCCTTAGAGCCCAGATAAATGATCCCGAATTCGCTGAGGCGCTTCTTGAAGGCATCTCTTCAAACCTGTCGGTGCTGGATAGGGAAACCCTGCTGAGCGAACTTGAGATGCGGCTGAAGAAGGGAAACTTCTACCTCAGACTTGACAAACAGGCCGCCTTTGCCCGGAAGTGCAAACTTGGCAGGACTGACCCGATACATTTGCGCATCAAGTTCAGAACCTCGAGGATCGAAGCCGTCAGGGAGATATGCCAGAAGATTGGGATGTTTCCATGAAATTCTATGCAGACTTGCACCTTTGCCCTACTCTCGAGAGAACCGATGAGGCAAGGAAGCTGATCCAGAAATCCGCTGAACTTGGATATGATGCGGTTGGAGTGGCGTTCCCTGTCGGAGTCGAGCAGAAAAGAATCCAAGAGATAAGGGATATCTGCGTCACTTCCGGCTTGGACTTCGTCACAAGAATCGACCTGACGCCCAACAATCCTGCCAGTCTGCTTAAGAGCTTAAGAAGTCTTCGAAGGCAGTTCGAGGTCATAGCGGTGCTTTGTCACTCGAAGACGGTTGCTAGGCAGGCAGCCAAAGACAGAAGAGTCGACTTGATCTCTTTTCCATCACCCGACTTCAGAAAGCGTTTCTTCGATTCCGCGGAGGCTGCCCTTGCGTCGGAAGCAACGGTTTCGCTTGAGGTGGACATGTCCCCCTTACTTCGGCTGCAGGGCTTCCAAAGAAGCCGTCTTCTTTCCTTTCTGAGGAGGGAGACGTTAATAGCCAAGAAATCGCATGTCCCAATAGTCCTTTCCAGCGGAGCGAGTACTGCAAGCCTCCTGAAGAAGCCGCAGGATTACGCGTTTCTCTCTTACCTTTTTGGTCTTGACTTCAGCGAGGCGATGCGGGGGTTTTCCGAAAACTCGCGAACCATAGTCGACCGGAACAGGAAGAAGCTGAGTCCGAACCACGTGGCTCCCGGCGTCTACATAATCAGGAGAGGAGAAGATTGTCACAACGGTTAAGACGGCGTTACATCGCAGTCAAGATTGAGAGCGACCATCCTGTTGAAGAAAGGGATTTCCACGATGCCGTCTGGACCAGCATTCTGAGATTGTTCGGCGAATATGGCGCCAGCCAAGCCGAACTGGCTCTGATTGAATACGATCCGAAGATGAACCAAGCCGTATTACGTTGCTCTCATAAAGTCCTAGACCAGGTAAGAGCCTCAATAGTTGCAGTGACAGGGGTGCAGAATGAGAAAGTAGCAACGCATATTTTGCTGGTCTCAGGGACACTGAAGTCTCTGCGGAGGAAACTGCGGACTCAGAAGGCCCCTGACCGCGTCGCTCCGGCTCTTTAAGGTTTTTATATGTGTGGCTCATTCTTCTCGATGTGAGATTCGAAGTTGAAACCCTCAGCTAACAATAGAGATTTCGAGCGTTTCTTCTATACGCTCTACAAGCTAGCTGAGCTCGGCGCACGGGGCAGAACCGTCAAAATCTCAACCAAGTTTCTCGCTGAGAAGCTAGGGCTTTCGCAGCAGACTGTCTCCCGTCGCCTCATTGAAATGGGGCGCAGAGGTTTGATCCAGCGAACCGCAACGCGCGACGGTAGCCTGGTCGGAATATCTGACAAAGGAGAGGCTCATCTGAGGAAAATACGTCTCGGTCTGACCGTAATATTCGAACAGGAGCATCCTCCCTCCATCACCATAGAGGGAACGGTCTTCAGCGGGCTTGGCGAAGGTGCCTACTACGTAAGTCGGGAGCCGTACAGGAAGCAGTTCATAAGTAAGTTGGGATTCGACCCCTACCCAGGTACGCTTAACCTCAGGATGAGCAGTGAGTACGACATCAAGATGCGGGAGGAACTCGAAACCTACCCCGGAATACTGATTGAGGGATACGAGAATGAGAGCAGGACATATGGTTCCGGAAAATGCTTCCACGCATTGATAAATAATAGGGAGAAGGGCGCGCTAGTCTTTGCTCTCAGAACCCATTATGACAAGTCGGTTATCGAGATAATTGCCCCATGTTATCTGCGCCGGCGACTGAAGCTTAAGGACGGAAACAAGGTTAAGGTAGAGGTTTCTACAAAGGAACCTTGAGAAGCCTTCAGGACCTTTCTATTTCTTCGTCAGCTGGACCAGTCTTCTGTCCTTGCTCAGCGAAGAGACTGTGACCAGCCCCGTGACCTCCAGCTTCATCAACGTCCTATTAAGGTCAGCGAACCCTACATCCCTATAGAAGGCCTTCAGAACCTCTAGGAGTTCCGCATCGGTTAGCGATCCCTTCTCCCGTAGAATCTCGATGACGGTTGCGTAGACAGGCTGAACCTTCCAAGTAGTTCCGGGCATTTCTGCTTCCTTCCTCTGCCCCTTTCAGGCAATGATGGGTGTAGGCTTCTGAACCTTCCTAATCTGGCCCATGAAGCCTCTATACCAGTTTTCCATGTCCGGCGATATGCTTGGTCCGACCTTTTTGAGGGCTTCCTTGAAATCCTCTAGGACGACTTCCTTTGAGTTGATGTCTCTGCGGAGCGCTATCATGGCGGCCTCTCTGCATACCGACTGTATATCGGCGCCGGAATAGCCCTTCGTTATGCGTGCGAGTTCCTCGAGGCTCACTTCATTCGCAAGAGGCATACCCTTGGCATGGATTCTGAAGATCTGCAGCCTCCCTTCCTCATTGGGTTCTGGAACATAGATCAGCCTGTCAAACCTGCCTGGTCGCAGTACAGCTGGGTCAACAATATCTGGCCTATTCGTAGCGGCTAAGACAACGACATCTCGCAGGGCGGCGATGCCATCAATCTCTGTCAGGAGTTGGCTTATGACGCGGTCGGTTACCCCGCTGTCGCCGTATCCCAAGCCTCTTCTGGGCACTAGGGAGTCTATCTCGTCAAAGAACACGATCGCAGGAGACGACATTCTTGCCTTCCTGAAGACTTCTCGAATCGCCTTCTCAGATTCCCCCACCCATTTGGAGAAGACCTCGGGACCCTTGATAGAGATGAAGTTGGCTTCGCTCTCAGTTGCTACGGCCCTTGCCAAGAGGGTTTTGCCGCAGCCCGGCGGACCGAAAAGGAGAATTCCCTTCGGCGGCTCTATCCCCATCCTCGCGAAGACCTCTGCATTCTTTATAGGCCACTCAACAGATTCCCTCAGATTCTGCTTGACGTCCTCAAGGTCGCCAACCTCATCCCAGTGAACTGTGGGAACCTCTATGGCGACCTCTCTCATGGCTGTCGGAGTGATCTCCTTGAAGGCGTTAAGGAAGTCGTCCATCGTAACCTCCATCTTCTCCAGAACGGTCGGTGGTATCCTCTCCTCTTCAAGGTTGATCTCGGGCAAGTAGCGCCGCAGAGCCTTCATCGCTGTCTCGCGGCTCAGGGCTGCGACATCGGCTGGGGTGTATCCATGCGTCATGTCCGCCAGCCTTTTGAGGTCGACATCTTGCGCCAGAGGCATGCCTCTGGTGTGAATCTGAAGCACCTCGTATCGGCCTTGTCGGTCAGGTATGCCGATCTCTATCTCGCGGTCGAATCTGCCAGGTCTTCTTAGAGCTGGGTCGAGAGCGTTAGGCCTGTTCGTTGCGCCAATAACAATGACGTTCCCTCTGCCAGTTAAGCCGTCAAGCAAGGCTAAGAGTTGGGCGACTACTCTCCGTTCGACTTCGCCTGTGACTTCTTCACGTTTGGGGGCTATGGCATCGAGCTCGTCAATGAAGATGATGGCTGGAGCGCTCTTCTCAGCCTGTTGGAAGATCTCTCGAAGTCTGGCTTCAGACTCTCCGTAGAACTTGCTCATTATCTCGGGACCGTTTATCGAGAAGAAGTTTGCGTCAGACTCGTTTGCTACGGCCCTTGCCAAGAGGGTTTTGCCGCAGCCTGGCGGACCGTGCAGCAGAACGCCCTTCGGAGGCTCTATTCCGAGCCTCTGGAAGATCTCAGGATGCCTCATTGGGAGTTCAACCATCTCCCTTAGCCTCTGGATCTCCTCCCTTAGGCCGCCTATGTCTTCGTAGGTTGTGCGCGGTACGCCCTTGGCTTCAGGGGCGGGTTCAGCGAGTATCTGTAGCTTCGTGTCGTAGGTGAGCCTTATGATTCCGTGCGGGCGGGTCTTCGTCACAGTGAACTGGACAGGGTGGCCTAGCATCATGACTAGCGTGGTGTCCCCTTCGATGAAGGTTCTCTCCATAAGCCTGTTTTTGACGAAGTTGGTGAAATCATCGTCCACGTTGAGACGCATGTCGATGGGTGCAAGGACGATGCTTAGGCCGTCTTTGACCTCTGCCCGGTGGATGACTACGTACTCGTTTATCGAGACGCCTGCGTTTTTGCGGGTGAAGCCATCTATCCTTATGATGCCTCGACCCTGATCTTCAGAGTAGGCTGGCCAAGCGATTGCAGATGTCTTTCTCTTGCCCACGATCTCGATGACGTCGCCTGCTGAGACCTCGAGTTTCTCCATGGTTGATTGGTCGATTCTGGCTATTCCCCTGGCTACGTCTCTTTGTTTCGCGTCCCCAACTCTAAGCTGAGCCTCTTTCACCTGAAGTCACCGTGACTTAGAACACATACCACCATAGAAGAAGGGTTGCTACACTATATAAACGTAGTGAACCTCAAACCCTTCTAACCATTAGGGTTTGAAAATCGCTTATCTCCGCTATTTTCCTCAAGCTGGACTCAACCTCGTCGATCCCGCCGCTCCTGTCTTCAGGCAAGAGTATGTGCGCAATCAACGCTACGAGGCCGAAGGCTATGGGTTCCTCCTCAAACTGATACACAGAAGCATACGAGGGAAGGTTCCTTACGATCTCCTTCTTCAACGCTTCGCGGTCAACATCGATGTCTGAAGGAAAGATCTTCAGCGAGACCAGGACCCTTGCCAACCCAAATCCTCCATGAAGGCTGTAGAAAACCCTTCAGCTATTTTAGAATTGTGCTCCATGGAGATGGCTCTTTGAACTGGCACTCCTTGTAGTGCTGAGGTTCCTTGATTGTCTCAAGTTACCCCGCTTCTACGCTTCGTCGCAGTGAGAGCCAAGATACCCTCGAGCAGATCATTGGATCTCTATCTCAACATCGTCTATGAGGTAGGTCATATGAGTCTCCCAACGCACTGAGATTCCAGCGGCAACCCAAAGCTCTTCGCTGGAACCCGTGTCGACAACCGCAGCAAGACTGTATTCCTTCCAGCCTGCAACCTCGTTGGCCAGTCCGACTACGGCGAAGTCTCCCTCGGTCTCAGGATTGCGCACGCCTGCATAGGCGACTACGGCGGCGATGGTGGTGAAGCTCTCTTGGGCGCTGTAGAACTGGAAGGAGACTCTGACTTGGACTTGAGAGTTCCTCTTCACGACTATGCTTCTTTCTATCCAGATGGTTCCGTCATCCTGACTCCCGTCAACGAAGAGCTCCACAGAATACTGCCCAGACTTGGCGGCATCAGTCACCCGCGTTATGTTCCACAGCACAGCGTGGCCCGGGTTATTAGGGTCTAGAGGAACATCCGCGTCTGCCGTCCATTCTCCGAAACCATTCTCGAAGCCCTCACTTAGTCTCAGAGGTCTGAGGTAGACGAAATAGTACCAGCCTAGGAAGACGCCGGCTAATATGATGGCTGCCAAAGCGCCGTAGATGATCTTCCTGTTCACACCAACATCTCCTTAGCCGTCCTTCATAGAGGTATTGCTGATCTGCACAAGATAATACTACGCTTTAGAACAGGAGGCAGAAGATCGTTCAAGAAGTAAGACAAACCGTTGGGCCTACACAAATCTTAATAGAGGTCGCGCCAGATTCTGAATTGCCTACCAGGCGTTGTGGATCTATGCAGACCGAAGAGACGGACATACTTGTGGTCGGAGGCGGACCGACGGGCTTAATCGCAGCGCGCGAAGCCTCAAGGAAGGGCGCTGCGGTGGCAGTCTTAGAAGAAGATGCGGAGATCGGTCTTCCCTGCCACTGTGCTGGTCTGGTGAGCATAAAGGGGCTGGAAAATCTAGGTGTGCCATCAGAGGGGTCCTTTGTTCAGAACAAGGTTAGAGGCGCACGTTTCTTCTCGCCTTCTGGCTTATCTTTCACCGTAGAGCGGGAGGAGGCCGTAGCCAGCGTCGTCGACCGCCGCCTATTTGACAAGTTCCTGGCACAGCAAGCTGAAGAAGCTGGCGCCCGGATAAAGCTGGGCTTCAAAGTCCAAGGCGTCGAACGTTCTGGGACAGAATTAGCAGTCCGCGGAAGAGAAGCCTCAGGCAGAGCTAAGATCCTCATAGACGCCGAGGGGGTTTCCTCGGAAATCCTAAAGACCATCGGGCTGAACCCTTTAGACCGAACCTGCCTTTTGACCGGACTCCAGCTAGACCTCCAAGGCGTTGACGTCGACCCAGATTACGTTCAGTTTCACGCCGGACAGAGGATCGCACCGGGCTTCTTCGCGTGGGTCATCCCGTTAAGTCGGCATTCGGCGAGAGTCGGCTTAGCATGCAAAGGGATGAACCCTAGAGAACACCTCGAAAGGTTCATCAAAGATAGGCTTGGCGATCAGAGGCTTCTGGAACTGGCTGCAACCCGTTCAGGCAGGATAGTAACATGTGGACCTATGGAGAAGACTTTCGACGACAACTTCTTGGTCGTTGGAGACGCAGCGGGGCAAGCTAAACCCACGACGGGAGGAGGCGTTGTTTTGGGGGGCATATGCGCGTCTATTGCAGGCGAGGTCGCCGCTGAGGCCGTAGATTGCGGAGAGCTTTCGGGCACGTTTCTACAGAGGTATGAAAGCCTGTGGAAGGAAAGGTTTGGCAATGAGTTTCGAACTATGCTACTGGCTCGAAAGGTTATGGACAGCCTCTCAGACAAGGCGATCGACAGGCTCTTCAAAGTTGTGATCGACGGGAACCTTCAAAACCTCCTGTCAGCCGAGGGAGACATGGACTTCCAAAGAGGCGTTCTGCTGAAACTGCTAAAGAGCAAGGAAGTTCTAAAGCTTCTACCGTCGTTTCTAAAGTTCTGGGTTCCCTTCTGAAGTAGAACGACCTTTGTTATCTTCCAGAAGCTTAAGAAATTGCCCTGCTGAGACTATTCGTATTCTTCGGTAATGTTTTTCTCTGAGAAGATGCTCGTCTCCGCTTACAACAAAGTCGGCTTTGCCGTCTAAAGCGCACTCTAGGAACTTGTTGTCAGCCGGGTCGTCTTGGATCATCTTGACTCTCGTTCTGACTTCTACTAGAGTCACCACACGCAACACGGCTTCTATCAGTTGCTCACGGCTGATGTCTGCGCCTTTGTAGATTTCTCTAAGTCGAGGGTAAGCAAGTGTTCGGCTGAGTTCCCGTAGAATCTCCTCTGATGCAATGATAGTTATTCTGTTCTCCTCTGCAGCCCTAATGATCTTGGCGGGAGTTCCGCCCCAGATCATCGCTGAGATCCAGGCATTTGTGTCAAGAACTGCCTTGAGCCTTCGCTTCTTGGATGAGGGCGTCCACGTCTTCCTCCGTTAAACCAATCTCTCGTATTCTATTCCATATCGGCTTCACTGTTGCCTCAAAGGTCTTGTCAACGATTTTCTTGAGGACCACCGTATCGCCGACGGCGATTGCCAGAATCTTCTCTCCCTCTTTCAAACCGGCTGCCTCTCTAACATTGATCGGTATGACTACTTGCCCTTTCGAGGAGACTTTGGTTGTGGATGCTTCCATCACCAGCCCACCGTGACCAGTAAGAAAGGTCTTACTTATATCTATGGCGTTCGGGGTCTCTTTGGCGACGGTATATTCGATTGGCTCTCGGTTATGAATGGACGATGCGATTTCTTTGCACTTAGAATTATGATTCGTATTGTAGGATTCTCAGAAGGGTGTCTATGTTCTTTCAGTGATGACAGCAAGGTATGGACCGGTTGGTTCTTGAGCCAGACTCCAGCATTCATGGAGTCCTAGTATCTTGAGGTTCCCCATACTTTCCAAGTAATAAAGGAATTCTTGCGGATAGAAGACCCTCCCTTCGCTGTAACCTTCATATCTTCTAAGGACTCCGTTCTCGGACACGAAATAGGTTGTCCTGTCAATCAAGACTTGCCTTACTGGGTCATATTTCTCCTCCCTGACGCACTCTATCCTCACATCATCTGAGGCAACTGACTCTTTGTTTGTTGATTCGCCAGTTCGATATTCTGAAAGGAAATCCACGATGAAAATGCCTTTATCTCTAAGTGCGTTTCTCACTCCTACGAAGAAGCTGCTTATTTCAGAGTAGGAGATGCACGACATCACTGATTGGTTGATACATATTGCGGCGTCAAACTCATTGTTGAAACGCAGATCCCTGATATCGCCTTCCAAAAACTCAACTTCCAATCTCTCAGCCCTTGCTTTCCTCTTTGCGACTTCAAGCATCTCACGGGAAAGATCAACTCCCACGACCCTGTATCCCTTTCGAGCAAAGTACACAGAGTGAACCCCCGTCCCGCATGTCAAATCAAGGATGCTTCTGACCTTCTTCCGATACTTCTTGAAGGCTCCCTCGATGAAGCTGAAGTGCCTATCGTAGGGAACATATTTCCCCATGATCAAGTCATAGTACTTAGCAAGCTCGTGATATTCTGGTTCGTGAATTCTCAACGGTCACCTTCCTCCAATTTACTTAGTCTGGAAGCGTCATTTATATTTGCCTCGGATGTTTTTCATAGTCTAACTGGCTCATATTGGGATGTTGGCGATGATATGGAAATGAACAGAGACTCCCATCAAATTGTGTTCTCGACAGATGAGATTATTGTTAGAGCTTTTGCTCAAGGCGACGAGGACGAAGTGGTTGGGCTTTGGGGCAAGGTTGCTGAAAGTGAGAGGGATATTGGCACTTTAACCCTCGATGACTTCTGGAACAGGGTGATGAGTAATCCGAATTTTGATTCAAAGGGCGCCTTTCTGGCATATTCTGGGGAGACTCTCGTAGGCTTCTGTCTCGTGACGGTAAGAAAAGAACCCTTCAGAGTTCGAAGCTTGAAGGAGTTTCCGGCATTCATCTCGGCGATAATGGTTCATCCCTCCTACCGGAGGCGAGGGATTGGGTCTAGGCTGATCTCAAAGGCAGTCGGATACGCTGAAAGCCAAGGTAAGAGGGAGATACGAACGGGTTTCGATAACCCGATCCCCCTTTTCATTGGTGTAGATGTCAGCAAGAAAGGTGTTCAAGGCTTCTTCTCCAAGCACGGGTTTGAGGAAGAGATAGAGCTTGTTATGAGGCTTTCCCTCTTGGAGTTCGAGAAACAGAAGGAGATCAAGCAACTTCAGGAAAGAGTTGCACGTGTAGGCGTGTCCGTCTCGCCGCTTGAAAGGCAAGATGCACAAGGAATGCTTGAACTGCTGAAGCAAAACGCTGTCTGGTGGTATGAACCTATGGTCAAGGATGTTGAGACCGGAGAACTAGACATGGCGAATATGTTTGTGGCTAGAGAGGGCGAAGCGATAGCCGGGTTCGTGAGAGTAGACGAGATCGGCGAGCGTGGCGACGTTTGGGGAATACTGGTTCATCCGGAGAAACAATGCAAGGGCATAGGGACACTGCTGCTTTTTTCCGCTCTTAGTAAGCTGAAAAAGGACGGCGTAAGAACAGTCAATCTTACGACGGGCAGTAGCAACTTCTCAGCCCAGAGAATCTACGGTAAGGCGGGATTCAGGAAGATAGGCGCCTTTGCGATGTTCAGAAAAGCGATATAGGCATCGAAGAAAGGCATATATAAGGAAACCCTGCGATATTATGCACTTCGTTTGAGGTCTTGATGTTGAGCGAAACCCGAACCGTCGCCATGCCCATGTGCACATCGTGCAACAGGATAATCTCCCCGGGAACAGAGGCAACGAAGTTTCCATGCCCAAACTGCGGCGAGATCACATTGTGGCGATGCCAGAAATGCCGAGAGTTTAGACGGCCCTACCGATGCCCAAAATGCGGTTTTACAGGACCTTAGGCGCATCTTAGACGTTTCCTGTTTTCTCTTCGAGCAGAATCCGGGACGGTAGCCTCGATTGCTCCAATAAAGGGCTGGATTGATGTCTTCGACAGAAATCCCATGCCGAGAAGGCTCAGCACATCAGCCCGCAACAGTCTTGAATCAAGAAGCCTGAGAGTACTAGGCACTCATCTGGATCAAGTTGGCTTGAAGATTGGAGCCCGGGATCTTTGTTCGCGGAATGCTGGACGAAGAGGAAAGTGAGGTCTTGGAGCTCTTCAAGATTAGCTTAGGCTTGACCAAGGAAGTCGTGGATGGAAGGCTCTCCTGCGTCTTCTGCAAGAAGAGGTTGAAAGGCTACCAGAGCAAACCATGAAGAAGATGGTTGACGACTTCCCAGAAGACATGTTGAGGAAATGGATGATCGAAAGCGGATTGCAGATTGCCGGGTTGATAGGGAGGATTTCTAGTTTCCCAGCAGAGAAAAGGCTCGCGCCGTAAGATCGTCAGAGTATGGGTCGCTAGGCTCAGTCTTCTCACTTTTTGGGAACATCGTCAGCTCGACTTTGGCTTTGTTTGTCTCGGTGCTGGTCAACGATGCTGGAGGTTTAGGCATTAGCTCGACCGACGTTGTCTCTGTCTCTTGGTTCGGCATACAGGCTGGTTCTGTTTCTACTTCTACCTCGTCTATTGCTTGGCCTGCTGCCTTCCAGCCCTCCATGATCCTTTCGGCAGCGTGGTCTATGCGTTCATCTTCGAGATCGTGTTTCCTTAGCATTTTGGTTCACCCATGATTGTCGAAGTATATCTATTTCAAGGTTTCCTACCGCAGAAGGACACAATTTCCACATGAGGCGAAAGCCAGCATCCTTTTCCCCAAAATGGGAAAAAAGATACTCAGAATCCTGCCTGGCACGGCTGGCAATCCCACAATCCCATTTCGCTTCTACCTCTTACAAGCCAGAAGCGTGACTGAAACGAGGATTCCCGACTTAAGCTCATGCTTCACTACTTTTTCCCATGGAACTGTTACCCGTCCACTCTTCTGAAGCCTTGCGTAGAACCTGCCTTTCAATGGCAAGTATCGGCCAGGCGATACGATCTCGACGTGCAGTATCTCTCCCGGCTCAAGCCGATACCTCCACCTAACCTCAACCGGAATCTGAATCCGGTTCTCCCGCTGAAGCAAAGCATCGAAACTCGCATCCTCAGTCAAAGGCAAGACTTCCCCAACCCTGAGACAACTTCTATGGACTTTAGCAAACGTGTCCTAAGCCATACTTAAGTTTAATTTTATAAAAGCGAACCGAAAAAGGCTCTTCCAAGCATGGAAGAAATTTTCAATGCGGAGACAAAACAGGGCTATCTCGAAGCCATGGGAAGGAAAAGCCAGGAAACTGAGAAAAAGCTGAGGAATGTGAAGATTTTCCGAGCGAAAAAGGAAAAAGCAGGTTTGGACAAATTAGGAGAGATGCGAAGATGGGAATTTTCGGCAAGATATTCGGGAAAAAGAAGAAGGAAGAGGCTCCCACAAAGCCCTCAACACCCTTGATGCCAATCATGTCGCTGGACCGATTTGCCCTTGAAGCCTCCAGATCCAGAAGATCTGTCATGATCCAGCTAAGTCAGACAGCCTATCTGATCGATGCCCTCAAAGAAGCCCTTCATAGAGAATACCCAGACCTGAGTTCGGGCGAGATTCTCAGCCACGCGCAGGGCGGGCTTTCCCTGAACTGCCCTAGGTGCGGAGTTCTCAGCGACCAGTCGATCCCGCTTCTCTACCTCGCGGGCAAAGGTGCCCTGGAAGGCGCCGTCTATGGCGGTCCAGATGCCGCGGCATTAGGAAGGGGCGTCTGCCCGGGCTGTGGGGGCAACGTGGTTGAGGCAACCTTTGATCCATCGAGGATAATGGCTCGTCAGCAAGCGATAGGGGCCTCGGCTCTTGAAGTGGCCAGAGAACCCGAGCTAACCCCTGTCTGCCCTGGGCTCGAGTTTCAGTCGAGTCTCGATGTGTCGCCGGACGAGAGTATGATCTGTTTTGTTGCGCCTGAAGCCGGCGGTCGAGGAACCGTTGTCGCCTATGAGGCAGGCACCGCTAATCAACACTGGTCGCACACAGTACCCTCCGCAGGTTCATGTAGATGCGTGTTCGTCGCGCCAGAACGGGTGTTGATTCTCAGCGAGAAAGCCAAAGATGCAACAGCGATGCAGCTGATGAATGCAAAAGACGGTTCGGTCGTCACCGAAGCTCAAGGTCCAGGCGTATACTTTTCGTCTGGGGCGGCTGACACGAAGACCGGGCTTTTCGTGACAGAAGGCTCCTACGACACTGTTTTGACGGTACAGACTGCAGGAGACAGACTTGAGCTTTCCACGTACAAATGTGGACAGGTATACGAGGGCCCCGAGATCGGACCTGACGGCAAATGTTACGTGATAGTGCATTACCATCTTTACCGCATCGAAGACAAAGGCATGAAAGACATAATGCGAGGAGACAATTGCATCTGTTTCGATCCGGCTGGAAAGGTATACTGCGGCGGAGGCTACTTCGACCGATCCGGCGAATCGATGCTTCACATCGCCGACATGCAGACCGGAAGCGTTACTGAGATACCCTATGGAACAGAGCCGATCGACCAGATCGCACTAGCAGGACCGGACCGGTTGCTTCTTGCCAACATCGTCGATGAAAGGTCGGCTGCTCGGTATCCAAATGCTGCTGTTACCCTGTTCTCGGTTCCTGAAGCAAAAAAAGCCTGGAGCCTAGAGATCAGCGACCTGAAGCCATGGCGCAGGCCTCTGCTTCTATCTGTGCCAGAAGAAGGCTGGGCACTCATTCAGACAGGAACGCTTATCAAGCAGATATCGCTCCGAGACGGAAAGACTCTTCGTGTCATACCTAACAGGGCACAGGACCATGTCGAAGCCCGGTGGCTGCCTTCAAAGAGGCTGCTTTACGTTGCACGGAACTCTGTGGGACCATACCGCCAACGCGGACCGGGAACACTCGAATGCTACAGAGTATGACTACAAGCAGTCTGCGAACGTAGCCTTCATGAGGAGCATTTCCTTTTTCTGAAGTATTTCTCATCGTAGGCCTCTTCTTCTAGTATAGAACGGGTGTTCTATCATCCTTATATCGCGCCTGCGATGTTACTGAGCTCAAACGAGGAGGGTTTGTTTTTGCAGATTGCCAAAGGTACTGTCCTTAGCGCCTTCTTGGCCGTCCTAGTTGCCATAGAGGGCCTCGCCTATGCTGGGATTCAGACCGAATATGACGAGTTGAACCGCGAATCTGCCACTCTCAGAATCCTGTACACGGAACTGAATGGTTCATATCATCTTCTGAACACGAGTTATCAGAGTCTAGCGCTCGAATATGCTGCATTACGTAGCGATCATGATTCTCTTCAGAGCCGATATGCAGATCTGAGCCAAAGATATGCTCGTCTGGATGTGGATTACAGCGATCTGACGAACCTGTACGCAGGGCTTTCGAAAGACCTCGAGATAGAACAGACCCTCAGCATAGGCAACAGCTTAGAGTCTTTCTATGATCTAGTAAGGGATGAGGAAGGGTTTATGGAGAGGTGGTACGGCGATCAGAGAGACGTGGACTTCTGCGCCAAACTGGCGCTGCACGATTTGGGGCGCAACCGCTGGCCTTCACTTGAGAGCAGGTTCTACGAAGACGTGGGAAACTATAGCTATGAAATGGCCAGAGAGAAGATGGATGCTTTGATCGACCTCGCAGGGGTTAGCAGGTATGACTCTCCCACACTGAAGATCAAGAAGATACTGCAGTTCTTGTCCAATCATATCCATTACGAGCCAGAGGTGAACAACGTCTACCTTGCTCCTGTAGAGACTTCGGGCTTCAAGTCCGGAGACTGCGACGACTTTGCCACTTTGGGAGCAGCGCTGTTCGAAGCCCTTGGCATAGACGCTGCCATAGGACTCTTCAGAAACGAGTACAATGACTATCACTCCATGGTTCTCGTCCAATTGGACCGGTTGGAAGTCTACGACTACTGGAAATTCGACGATCTGACCCACAAAGGATTGGCTGAAGGTAGGTGGATAGTTATGGAGCCCCAGTCAACCATAGAAGAGCAAGGAGACAGCCAGATTCGACAGTGGGAGCTACTCTACGCAGCCCAGGTAGACTAGGTTAAAGCATATACTTTCCGCTCGCCCAACTTGCCGAAGGGTCCTTATGGAGCCCGTCTCCCGTTCCTTTCTTCTCTGGCTCTTGGATCGTGCTCTAGGTCTCTCGAACTAACATGGGTTCAGGCAGAGGGATGCGAACACCTGGAATTGATGAAAGCAAATATCTATATAGCAGCTGACGCACTGCATACCCGGAACGTGAGGGAATTCCATGAAGTACCGACAGTTCGGGAAGCTCGGCTGGGAGGTGTCGGCTCTCGGGTTTGGAGCAATGAGGCTCCCCATAGTCGGCGGCGACGCTGCGAAGGTTGACGAAGCCCAAGCGATCGAGATGATAAGGTACGCAATCGACCGCGGCGTCAACTACGTTGACACTGCATACCCCTATCACAGGGGAAACAGCGAAATCGTGGTTGGAAAGGCCCTTGAAGACGGGTATCTTGAAAAAGCGAAGTTGGCAACAAAGATGCCTACATGGCTGGTCAAATCCCGCAGCGATATGGACCAGTATCTCGATGAGCAGATGAAAAGGCTTCAAACCGACCACATCGACTTCTATCTCTTGCACGCTCTTGATAGGAACAGGTGGTCTAGCCTTCTGAACCTGAATGTCTTTGAATGGGCAGACACCGCGCTCGCAGACAGGAGAATCAAGTATCTGGGCTTCAGTTTCCACGATAAGTACGAAGTCTTCAAAGAGATCATCGACAGCTATGACAAATGGACGTTATGCCAGATCCAGTACAACTACATGGACACAGAGAACCAAGCTGGAACGAAAGGCCTGAAATACGCGGCTTCCAAAGGGCTGGCGGTCGTAGTGATGGAGCCGATCGCAGGCGGCATGCTCTCCGTAAATCCTCCAACAGAGGTCCAAGCCATTTGGGACGAAGCGCAAATAAAGAGAACGCCAGCCGAGTGGGCGCTTCAATGGGTCTGGAACCAACCAGAGGTCTCCGTAGCCTTGAGCGGCATGAGCAATATGAAGCAGGTGGTCGAGAATGTGGAAAGCGCCAGCCGCTCAGGTCCAGGCACACTTGCGGAGGAAGAGCTGAAGTTCATCTCAAGAGTGCGCGAAAAGTACCTTGAATGCGGCTTCATCGGATGCACGGGTTGTAGGTACTGCATACCCTGCCCCGAAGGCGTGGCCATACCCGAGATATTCAAGTTCTACAACGAGTACTCGAGGAGACGAGGCGACGAAGACGCTCAAAAGGAAGTTGTGGGAAGCTATGCGCAAGCCATAGCAGCGGAGAATGGAGCCAAAAAATGTGCCAAATGCGGAGAATGCGAGGAGCAATGTCCCCAGCATCTGCCAATCCGCAACCTAATCGGAGAGGCAGCATGGATCTTTGAAAGGAACCGATAGCAGAGCTTCCAGTCGAAGACTCAGAGACTTGTCTAAGGGTTTGTTTGTGCTGGTTCTGGAAATATGAGTCCACAGGAAGTTCCTCTTCTCATTCTTTGTTGCTTCTTTCCTGTTAGCGCTTGCTACCGAAACGGGTCCCGATAACCGGTCATTCCGGTGAACTATGCCCCTAGAAGCTCGAAGAATTCTTCGGTCTCGATGCTCGTTCTCTCGCGAAGAACTTCAATGACGGCTCTTACATGACCTCTCTGCTGTTTCACAATCGTGGCGACCTCCGGTCGCATTCCTGGCTTTTCTGCCCCTTGGGTTATGGAAAGATAGAGGGATCCTAGCCTTCTAATGGCGGCTAACACCTCAAAATACTCAATATTCGCGACCTTGCTTCCGGCTAGGTTCTCGTATCTGCCTAGGACGTAGTTGCGCATCTCCGGATTGCCGTAAGTGCTGACCAGTAGCAGGGTCCAGCCTAGATCTACTCTATAGTCCGTTATGGTGGAATTAGTCCAATCGATGACAAACGCTTTCTCGTCGCGTCCAATCAGAACATTGTAGGGGTGATAGTCAAGATGAACGAGCGACAGTCCCTCGGTGGGAACTCCGCTCTTCTTTTCGTCGAGCCAGTCCATCACTTGGCTGAATAGAGCAAAAGCGCGCTCGTGATTTTCGAAGGACGTCATCCTGTGTCTGAAGCGCTGGAGGAGACCGGTCATATGATCGTAGGGGCTCTCCGTCACGTATGCCGAGGGGTCTGGAACGATCGAGGGTTCAAGAAGAAACGGTCGGATGTCCAGTCTGTGCAGGTCAACGAACATCTTACAGAACAGGTCAATCAGGTCCTGCCTTTTTGCCTCTGATGAGACTTTGAGGATTTCTCCCATCGATTGACCGTCAATCTTCTCCATTATGACAAAAGGTTTGCCGAAGATCGAGGTGTCCGTTTCAAGGTAGTAAACCTTAGGAACCGGGAATCCTGTCTCATATAGCCTGCACATGACCTTGAACTCTCTTGTTGATTTCTCCTTCGAATAATCGCCATTATATATCCTTAGAATTAGATCATCCGAGTGATATCCATCATCGCTCCAGCGTTCCAAAACAAAGGAATAGATATCAGTCTCCCAGCCGCTGGTGACCTTGACCAGATTCTCCGCTCTAGCCTGCTTATCAGCCGGAAACCGTTCTCTGAGAAACTTCGGCATTTTTCTCTGGAGTTCTTCCGTTGTTGTTCCCGTCGACATCGCATTGAAAGTTAGAAGTCTACGGCCACATTAACCTTGCGTAGCTCTATAATCGGTATCACGAAGAAGAGGGTACTATACGGTATTCCTGCGGTATTTCCTGCTCAACTTTGTGAAGGCTGCGAAGTTCTCCGAGGTCATCTCATAGGGCAGATCGCCTTCAGAGGCCAGAATGAAACCCCCGCCGGGGCTACCGACTCGGATCCTGTCTGCGAGGTGATTCCTGAGTTCCTCAAGGCTCATGAACCCGAGATGCTTGCTCAACCCTCCTTGCAGACATATCTTCCCGTCATACCTCTCCTTCAAAGATTCAAGGTCCATGCTGTCTGACGGTCCAATTGGGTTCAGCACATCCAGCCCAGTATCAACCAGCAGGGGAACTATGGCGTTTATGTTCCCGTGGCTGTGCACATTGACGAAGGCTCCGTATCTATGCGCCAGGTCGATGGCCTTCTGGTGCCATGGAAGGATGAGTTCCTCGTAGAGCTTAGGGTTCATGAAGGTTCCCTTATTGTAACCCAGATCGTCGACCCATCCTATCATCAACGCGCCCCGCTCCAGAAGGTTCTTCTCCGCCCTCAGGTTGAACTCCCCAACCTTGGCCATCAGTCGTTCAAACAGCCGACTTCTTGAATATATGTCCTTGAGAACATTGTGAAGTGGACCTCTGAGGAAGTACCAGACGCCCGAGAAGAACCCGTTGATGTCGCACAGAGGAAAGAAACCCTTGTCTCTCACATAGCCAATAGCCTTCTCCAGTCCCTCATACCTTTCTGGGTCATCTGGGTCCGGAAGCTCAAACCCGTCTAAGTCTTCCTCGCACTCCACGGGATAGGCTAAATATTCCCTAGCCCAGGCATTATTGGCTGTGCCCCTACGCCAAACAGCCCCGGTCTCCCACTCTACCAAGCGCCATCTCGGCTCAGTCTCAACAGTTTTCTCTATTCTGAAGCCTCCGCCTCCGACGCCTACGATGAAGTTGTCCAGAAACTCGGCCTCTTTGAGCGCCCCTTCAAGGCTATGAGTCGTCTCTGCGACAGTGTCATGAGCAAGAAGTCCACGCTTCCTTTGGATATACCTTGCAGCCTTTTCTATGAGAGGAGTAAACTTGGACCTCGCCATCTCGGTCGTGAACCCTATGATCTGCGGCACAACTGGAGGGTCTTCGTGAAGCACCGTTGCCAGCACGCATTCGAACCTATTAACCCTCAGGCGAGCAACCACCCTTCAGGTTTGAAAGTCGGATTGAGGACCGCCTCGCGCATATACGTAACTAGAGGTCGCTGACACCACCATTTCGCAATCCGCAACCATGAGACAATAAGGTTTCCATTTTGCAGCTGGAACGCGCTTTCAAGATAACCCTCTTTCACGCCTTTCCTTTCTTGTCTTCTCTATGGCCTTTTCGACTTGTTCGACGGACGTTCCCAGATAGTTCCGCGGATTCAGCGTCTCGTCAATCTCTGCCTCGCTAAGAAGATTAGTGACAGCCTTCTCCTGTAGGAGAGTGTCCCTGAAGGCGATCTTTTCAATAGTGCTTTGAACTGTCAACCTACGGACGAGTTCATGGGCATCTTGGCGGCCCATCCCCTTCTTGGCAAGAGCCATCATGACGGCCTCTGACATTGCTAGCCCCTCAGTTAGCATCAAGTTCTTGACCATCCTCTCCTCGTCAACTTGAAGACCAGAGAGAACGTCAATCATAGTGTGCAGCATGTAGTCGGTGAGGATGCAAGCCTCCGGAAGTATGAACCTCTCCGCAGAAGACTGGGTCAAATCCCTCTCTTGCCACGTCGGGATATTCTCTAGGGCGGGAACCACTAGCCCCCGCATGGTCTTCGCTAGCCCGCAGACCCTTTCGCAGAGTTGAGGGTTACGCTTGTGGGGCATTGTCGAACTGCCAACTTGTACCCTGTCTTCGAAGGGCTCGAAAACTTCGGCGATCTCGGTTCTCTGAAGCTCCCTTATCTCAGTCGCGAACTTGTCAAGAGATGACGCTATCACGGCAAGTATGCACACAAGCTCGGCGTGGCGGTCTCTCTGAACGATCTGCGTAGAGACTTCAGTAGCCTCCATGTTCAGCTTCTTCATGGTGAGATCTTGGATCTCCATGGCCTTAGAGCCCAAGCCTGCCTGTGTTCCTACCGCTCCGCTCATTTTGCCGACCACTACCCTCCTTCTGCACTCGTTCAGCCTTTGGATATGCCTCGATACCTCCCTCATCCAAACCGCGAGTTTGAGCCCAAAGGTTATGGGTAAGGCATGCTGGCCGTGGGTTCTTCCCATCATGATCGTGCCTTTGTAGCGGTCGGACGCGTTGATCAACACAAGCTCCAGCCTGTCTAACTTGCGTGCAATTATGTCAACGGCCTCCCTAAGCTGGAGCCCCCTCGCTGTGTCCACGATATCATAGCTCGTCGCTCCAAGATGGATGTAGGCGCCACTTGGTCCGCAGATCTCTGCAAAGGCTCGCACAAGCGCCATGACATCGTGTCTAATCTCTTTCTCAATCTCCTTTATGCGGCTGAGTTTGACGTGTTTTGTGGAAGCCATCTTAGCGATTTTCTCAGCGTCATCCCGCGGAATGTTCCCAACCTGCGCGTGAGCCCAAGCCAGAGCTGCCTCCACGTCGAGCAGCTTCTGGACATAGTTCTCCTCTTCGAAGATCGAGAGCATCTCCGGTGTTCCGTAACGGCCTGTATCTATAGGAAGGATCGGCATTTCTCTATCTCCTCCAAGAATAGACTGCCCTTCAGACATTAGACAAATATCCCTTGCCGAATATTTAACAGTTATAGGGTGCTAGTTAGGAAAGGGAACAGAGGGTCGACCGATTCACCGAGCAACAGGTCCCAAACATGGAGAAAGCGGAAACGATATTCGCCAAGGAGCGATGCCAATGAAGAAAACGGCAGTGGTGTTTTCCTCGAGATACTTAGCTCACAATCCCGGACCCAACCATCCAGAGTCACCCCGAAGACTCGAGACTGCAATGAGAGGGATCGAACGAGCGGGCCTTCTGGAGGCCCAGAAGTGTTCGCTCATCGAGCCAGAACCCGCACGCCTCAAGCACCTTGAGCTTGTTCACCACCCAGAGTATATCAGCCATGTCAGGCAGCTCTGCATGTCAGGTGGCGGAATCCTTGACGAGGAGACGAGAACGATAGCCTCTCGAGAGAGTTTCGAGGTTGCTCGGCTTGCAGCTGGCGGGGTGATCGAAGCGGTGGATAAAGTCATGGACGGAGGATTTCGAAATGCTTTCGTTCTTGCCAGACCACCTGGCCACCATGCCGGTCCCGGCTATGGTCTCGGATTCTGCATAGTCAACAATGTTGCATTGGGCGCTGCTCACCTGGTTCAGGAACTCGGGCTGAGACGTGTCTTGATTCTGGATGTGGACGCTCATCACGGCAATGGAACACAGGAGATCTTCTATGACAGCGACGAGGTCCTCTACATAAGCCTCCATGAAGACCCTACAGAGTTTCCCGGAACAGGCTTCGTAGACGAGATCGGCGAAGAGGAAGGCTCGGGCTACACTGTGAACATTCCCCTTCCCTACGGGTCCGGCGATCCTGCCTACTGGAAGGCGTTCAAAACAATCGTGACTCCAGTATTGAGACAGTTTGGTCCGCAGTTCATACTTGTTTCCGCCGGGTTCGACGGTTACTATGGAGACACTGTCGGAGACCTGTCTCTGTCGGCTTATGTCTATCTTCGAGTCTTCCAACAGGTCTTGGACTTGGCACATGATATCTGCCAAGACAGAATCGTGGCCGTACTCGAGGGCGGCTACAGGCCTAGGTTTCTGGGGAAAATCGTCCCAGCTATCATTGGTAAGATGGCTGGGTTGAACGTCGGAATTCGAGATAGGCGTCCCTCGCTAGACTTGAGAGCCCAGAAGGAGGCTGAAAGAATCATAGAAGATGCAAGAAGAATCCTTTCCACTTTCTGGACTCTGTAGGTGAGGATTGGAGGGCACGATGCTGCCTATTCGATAACCTGGATGGCTTTCTCGGGGCACTCTGTTTCGCAGACTCTGCAGACAATGCATTCGTCAACGTTTACGGCGGCGGATTTCTCGTTTCTCAATTCGAAAACCGCGACGGGGCAAACGTCGACACATGTTCCGCAGCCGGTGCACTTGTCATTGTCAATCTTTATCTCAACCAATCATGAGCCACCTTCTTGAGTTTCAATCTGAATCTTAGTCGGGAGATAAAAGCTTTTTGGGAGACGGGTTCTGTCAAGTCTTTTGGCCCAACGGTGTATGTTGGGAAGAAAGGCTTGAATATCTTTCGTTGTGCTCTGAGGATGCTTAGTTTTTTAGGCGGCGGGTTTGACTACTCATTAGGGAGTTGTACCATCTAAAGCCGCCGACCCTTCAAGACCAAGGTGATAGCCGTGCTAACCAGAAATGACCCGAAAATCGCAGTAAGGAATTACCGCTCCGACGATCTAGAGGATATCAAGAAGGTTCTGTCCGAGTACCCGAGCCCGACTGGAAGAGTCTGGACCGAGAACATGGTTAAGGAGATGCTTTCCAGTGCTCTCAGAGAGCAGTATAATGGAGTCTTTGTAGCTGAGATTGATGGAAGTGTGGCTGGGTTCGCCATTGTGATTTACCGAGACTGGAACAACATAGCGTATCTTGACTATATACAAGTGAGGAAAGAGTGGATAGACAAAGGCGTAGGTCACAATCTAATCGAGAGATGCATAGAGTGGGCCAAAGAGAGAAATGCAAGGATAATATGCACCGAAACAGGAAAAGACAATGAAAGAGCTATCGAGTTCTACCAAAGGCATGGCTTCGAAATCACTGGCTATATCCCAGAATACTACAAGAAAGGACTAGATGCTCTTATCCTTGTCAAGAGGATTGACTACCCATCTCCAGTTAACAGCGGACGAAAGGTCCGGTAGCGTGAAGTTGTATCAAACGACCTAGTAGAACCTGCAGGCGCAAGGCACTTTGGGCCCAGACGCATGAGGTGCGCCTTGTCTGCTTAGTCTTTGGCATGGCTTCAAAAATCGCAAGGACAATGCCCGAGGCTATTGGGGATATTCGGAAGAGACCATTCTCTGCGAGTCCCTCAGGTATTCCTTCTTTGCCTCAGCAAGTTGCCGACTGATCTCCTCCATCTTCTCGGAGATTCGTTCCAGTCTTTCAATGATTAATGTCAAGTTCTTCTCATGTTGCGCCAGTGTCAGGATCAAGAGATCGACATAGCTAAGTGGACCTGTGTGGTCCAGACTGTTCCTCTCAGAAGGAGCCAGGCCTCTTCCCTTCTTGACGAGAGATAGATTTCAAGATGACACTATCTAAACCTGATGTAACCTGTCTCCAACGGGCCAACGTTACACGAAGGCTCAGCAGTTGCTCCCCGCCTCATCAGCGTGGGCGTGTACAGGCCAGCGGCAGCCTTCATGTATCACCAGAAGGTGGATCATCTCGCGCAACACTACATCATCAGAGAAAACGCCTCTGTCGTGCTCAGAACTTGAGGAGAAACTGTTCGGATGAAGATTGGCTAGGAGCATCTGTCTATCATCGGTGCACAGGAAAATCAATGGAAGCGGAAAGGGCGTTTTCTCTATCTTGCATGCGTATCTAAGCTCGCTCAACAGGTGCTGGTTGCTCGAATCATTAGGTGTCATAATCCTGACCTTGACCGAGCGTTCCCTCAGCTCGTCGAACATGCGATTGAACGACTTATACAGAAGAACCAGTCCATTTTCGTTGGTAGCCAAAACCACAGATCGCTTTGCCTTACACAGCATTTGTTTGGCTTTTGCCAGAATCTCCTGTCTTCCATAAATGGTCCATACAGTTCCTTGCTGCAAGTTCTGCTCTGTCTTGGGTTTTCTGGAGATCTCCTCAAGTGAGGTGACAACGGCTAGCAGATTCCCAACCATGTTCTGGTATGAATGGACATAAGACTTGAGGGCAGTTCTGGGGGGAGTAGGGACAAACCTTCTCGGGTCCTCGGGAACCTCGGTGACGAGGCCCATATCGACCAGTTTCTTCAGAACGCTGTAGACCTTGGTTCTGGGGACGCCGCTCATCATGCTCAGGGTTCTTGCCTTAGCGGCGCCTTGTTCGAGCAAGGAGAGATATAGCTTCGCTTCGTACTCGGACAACCCTAGACATTCACAGAGCTTTTGCCGTGTGTCGCTTAGATGCAAGCAGCCCCTTCCTCCGAGTAGCTTCCCCTAAGCATGAAGGCAAAAGCCACCTTGGTCCAAGGGTTAAATGTAACGCGATATTAAGAATAGTGTAACTGTCACCGTTGAGTCTTCGGTGACGTGCCTCCGGAACTGCTGTGCGTTCGCAATGTGGTAGGTGCGTCTCTGAACCCCCAGTTGTATCAGAAATCTCCCAATACAGAATATCGGAATTCTCAAGGTTTCAGCGTCCGAGAAGAACAATGAATGCTCAAGAGGCTTAGGTGGCTGGGTAGCCTCTTACCGAATCTCCTCTTGTAGTCTTAGGAGTATCTCTTCTATTGTGTTCTCGGCTCGTTCCTTTATGCGGTTATACTCGTCCAATAGTCTTCGGCGGGCCTCAGAAGAGATTTCCTTGCGCTGATATCGGATTTCCACTCTTTCGATATCTCTGTCTAAGGTTTCAATCTCGGTCTCGGCTGTTTCTAGCTGCCTCATCCTTTCAGAGTAGCGACCCCCCGCTGCCGCTATCTCGCCCTTGAGTTCTGACAGATCTTTCTGCAGCTTGGACAGACGCCCATCTAAAGAGCTCTTCTGCAGTCTATATCTTCTTCTGGAGATCTTCCCCTTCTGAACTTGCTGTTCAAGGGATTCTAGCTCCGACCTCAGTCTTCGTCTATCCTCGTAGACGTCAATGAACCTTCTCAGAACTCCCGTGGAAAGGGAAACCGCAACAACTGCCTCTGGTTTGGGCGTTCTTCTTATGAAAAACACGGCGCCTATAAGAACGGCCACTGTCCCTACCCAAAGGGTCGGCCTGAACGAAGCCCAAAGAATTAGGTATCGATATTGAAGGTTGATGCTTGCTTCGTGGAACCTTGTCACGTTGACCTCTGCGAACTTGACCCTTACAAGAAAACCCTCCCTCTCTAGTTGGTAAGGGGTCTTAGAGGAGGCTTGGAGCTCCCCTCCTTCGGGCAAGGAAACAGTCACTGCATACATGTTCAAGATCCAATCGTTGGGCCTGGACAAACTTACGTTGATCATGTAGTCCTGCCAGCCTCTCTGGGCGACATATCTCCAGAAAGGCAGCTTGTAGGCTACGAGAAGCTTCACTTTCTGACCTTTGGTCAAAAGCTCTCGGAGCGTGATATTAGCTTCAACGAAGCCTCCGCGATCTCTGACAGTCACCCCCGTAAGCGTGCCATAGACATCCTGCACAGAGACCCCTGAGGCGTTGGCTGGCAAGACGAAGGATATTCGAAGCAGGGATCTTTCACCTTTGTTGACCACTTGATAGTAGTCGGTCGCTGTAAGACCTCCTAATCCGTCAA
>Ga0315312_1000893_pt1 | contig 27623 bp, 27 predicted proteins | sample TDP7_MG_FD_203629 | JGI IMG/M metagenome (GOLD analysis project Ga0315312, IMG submission 203629) | Freshwater sediment microbial communities from Lake Towuti, South Sulawesi, Indonesia - TDP7 | ecosystem: Environmental > Aquatic > Freshwater > Lake > Sediment | place: Indonesia: South Sulawesi... | reverse complement strand
TGAATTGTGGTGGTTTTTTCTAAAAGGAGATTCTTTCAGGCTGTTCAGACAAAAAGGTGCCTATTTCCCATTCTTTCCTTAGAAATTTATTCACGCGCGTCCCCCGGAGATCCCTGGTGCCTAACACCCCCTTTCCGTGTGCGTACAACCCCAAAATTTTCATTCTATGTTATTTTCTATGTCTTTGCCCCGATGAGGTGCCTTCTGATTCCTGAATGCTTCCCTTAAGAAATCCCGGATCCTCCGCCTCCGCGGTTTCTCCAGGGAATGATAAATCGCCCAGAGAAGGCCTCCCGTCAAGTCATATCCTGAAGTATAACCTTTCTCACAAAACTTCCCTCCTCAAACTTGGGTTCTTCCGTCACTTTTTAACTCGTGGGGCCGACTCCGCGGTTAGTTGTTATAATTGAAACGTAAACCCGGTGAGGCAAATTATTTAATGTAGAAGGTTTTAAGTTAGAGATGCTAAGGGGCTGTGCCTCGTGCTCGATTTACTTAGTGATAAAGAATGAGTAACATCAACCTAAATGGAATTAATTATTTGGTTTTGAGCAAACAACATTTGACAGACGACTCAAAAATTGACGATGTCGTCCAAATAGTGAAAGATATAGGTGGTCTGCACGCCACTGGCTCCACGGTGCCTTACCTATCTCTTTTCGCCAGAACCCGAAATTTCGTGAAAAAGTATCTGGATGAAGAGCTTTATGTGAAAAGAAATCTTGGGAAAATTAACAAAGCTGGTTTACAGAGACAAACGAATGCAAGAAGCTATAGACTTAATAATCTCTAAGCAAGACGATCAAGGCAGATGGAAATTAGAAAGTACTTTCAATGGACGCTTCCAAGTAAGCATAGAACAGAAAGGCAAAGCAAGCAAATGGATCACCCTAAACGCCCTAAGGGTGTTGAAGAGACTTTATAGTTAAAAGGACACAGTGGATTAATCTCGGAATCTTATTAATGCCTGAATCCCTCATTCCTAGCAGTTTTCAATTTTCTTGGAAATTTATTGGTGAAAGGGTCGGTTTCAAAGACCATTTTGTGTAATTCATTAATCATTTCTTTCCACGTTCCGCATTTTAGTTTCACTTTAATCTCCATAAGCTTCCAATATGACTCGTCAGAAATTGTGATCTTCTTCACAGATCATTTTACTCCTAATACGGTATCTACTCCGGAAAGGCTTATAAATGTTTTCATGTAAACATAATATTATGGTGTTGCGAATGAAAGAGGAGATTCAGTTATATGAGATAGACGAATCTTGGACGCCACGATATCCTGTGATTCTAGAGATTTCAACTTCTGAAGTCGAGTGTAGGATTGGTGGGGTCAAGGGAAGGATGGCTAAAGCGAAGCTGCTGATCAAAGAAGGAGAGCGGGTCTCACATACGCTGGCATTAACTCAGGAAGAAATTTCAAAGCTGATCTCCGTTCTAAGGTCAGCTCAGCAGAGAATGGAACCTGTCTCCACTAGAATCCCCTTAGAGATCAAGGACAAATTTGTGGCTAAAGCGGAAGAGTTGGGGAAAAGTCCATCTGAGTACTTAAGGGAGTTAATTGAGCGGGAGGTGAGCGAATGAGGGAAGTTTTGAGAGAAATTACCTTAAAGGCCATTGAAGACCTTGGAGACCATGTTCTGGGCTGTGTTATTATCGGCGGCTTCGCTAGAAGAAGACCGGGAGACATAGATGTAGTGATCGTTGTTGATGCGAAGGAAATGATGGAAAAAGTTAAAGAACTACAGAGAAAAATGAAAGGAGAATATGACTTACATCCCACAACTCTGGAAACCTTTGAAAGTAGATTGTTCCTTTAACTGTTGACCATAAATAGATTACGCTTTCTTTCTATACAACCTTTTAATCCCTCGAACTCGCCAATTTAATTTGGGGTATCTTACCAACATATACCCTTAAATCCCCCGCTCTCTATCTTCTACTGGTGGAGCGGATAAAGATCACCTACGAATCAGAGCGAAAACGCACCAAATCCCGCGTACAGCAACGGGCATATCGCCAAGAACAGCGCCTAGAAAGGGAACAGCGGATGCTGGTCAAGGACCGTTCGTCTGAACGGGCGGTGATGGAAGAGGTTTTTGACCGTTCAACCCTCATGACCGTTTACGACTTCCTAAACAAGGGAACCATAGCCGAAATCTACGGGGCGGTAAAGGCCGGGAAGGAATCCCGCATATATTGGGGTAAGGACCAAAGGGGTAGGGAGTTGGCCATAAAAATTTATTTAACAACCTCCTCGGAGTTCAGGAAGGGCATGCTCCCCTACATTGAGGGCGACCCAAGGTTCACCCATGTCCGCCGGGACACCCGCTCCTTGGTCTACGCCTGGGCCCAGAAGGAGTTTAAAAATCTTCAGCGCGCCCATGAAGTCGGGGTTACTGTTCCTGAGCCCATGGCGGTTAGCAACAACATCCTGATAATGGAGTTCATCGGAGAAAATGGGGTTAGCGCCCCCCTTCTAAAGGAGGCGGAGCTAAAAAACCCCCAGCGAACCTACCGTCAACTCTTAACCAACGTGAAAAAACTTTATCGGAAAGCTGCGCTTGTCCACGCGGACCTGAGTGAGTACAATGTCATGGTCTGGAGGGGCAAACCCGTGCTGTTTGACGTTTCCCAAGCTGTGACCCTTGAACATCCCATGGCAGAAAAGTTCTTACGAAGGGACTTAGAAAATTTGGGTCAATACTTTAAAAGATCGGGCGTCGAAATTTCACCAGTAGAGGAAACCTATAGGTGGATTACGGGTGGCGCGGGCTAATACCTATGTCAAAATTCCCCAGGAACGCATCGGGGCCCTCATAGGTCCCAACGGCCTCGTAAAGGCGCGCATCGAGAAGAAACTTTCTGTGGTGCTTCAGATAGACAGCGAATCAGGGGACGTGGAAATAGCCCTAAGTCCTGAAGCCCAAGACCCCTCCCTCCTCTTCAGGGCTAAGGAGGTGGTTACGGCCATAGGCAGGGGCTTTTCATCAGAAAAGACCTTTGTTTTGCTCGAAGACGAGGAGACAACCCTAACGGTCATCGACCTAAGGGAACTTGTGGGAAAGTCCCAGGCAGACATGCAACGATTAAAGGGGAGGGTCATAGGCCAAAACGGGAAGACTAGGCAAATAATAGAGGAATTAACAGAGGCAAGAATCTCCGTTTACGGCCACACCATATCCATCCTAGGGACCCTGGACCAGGCTGAGGTGGCTAAGGAAGCCATTTACATGCTCCTTGAGGGAAGTCAACACCGCACAGTATACCGATTCCTCAACAGGAAGAGGAGGGAAATGAAGAAAAAGAAGATGGAGCTGTGGGAAACCCCCTACGAAAAACCATCAGACCGTTAAGTTTATAAATTATTACTTCTATGGTAATAATCATGTCTTACTATGAGTTGTGGGACGTCTTGTGGAACTGGAGGAAAGAGTTCACCGTGAAGGAGTTCTCCTCAGCCTTCGTCAGCCCTGACCCTAACAAGGTCTTGCATGACATGACAAAAAAGGGTTTATTGGAGAGGGTGGGTTGGGGCAAATATAGGGTTAACTCTCCCGAGGAATACTTGGCCAGAAGGATTAACATATCTAAAGCCTACGACTTGTTGAAGGAGGCCATTATGGAATATGCCTTAACGGGACCTGACGCTGTCTTCATCTGGACTAAGGGAGGGTATCAAGTTGACAGGTTCTTCGGCTTCTACCCGATCCACTTAAAGGTTAAGAAGAACGATTTGGGAAGATGGAAGAAATTTTTCAGTTCAAGGAAGCAGAGGTTCCACGTTGAAGGTCAGCCTGTGAGAGAAACTTTGTTCGGTTTGTTTTATGTTTTGTACCTTGAGACGGACTTCAAGACCGAAGATGTCGATGGTTTTCGAGTTGATCCTTTAAAGGATACGGTGAAGTTCTGTCGGGAAAGGATCTATTCTTATGAGCCAGCCTTGGAAATGTTGGACGAGATGTACGATTTAGGCTTGAAGGTCGAGTATAGGGAAGAGAAAACCAACTTCTAGTGTTTGAAATGGGATTCGTAGAAAGGGAGAGCGAGATACTCAGGACGATCAAGAGCATAGTAGAAGCGAGACTCGACTTCATCGTGGTGGGGGGATACGCTGTCAGTGCCCTTGCGAGGCACAGGTTCTCCGTTGACTGCGATATAGTCATCTCAAAGGACAGGCTTAGAGAATTCGATGAGGGCTTGAAAAGAGAGGGCTTCACGAAGCATGTTGAAAAGGCTGGTTTCGATGAAACGTACGCTGGAGAGTTTGTGAGTTACAGGAAAGAAGTCACCGGGCTTCCAGTCACCGTAGACTTACTCATCAACAGCCTAGTTTGCAGAACAACTGGAGCAGCGTGGAGTTTCGATTACATCAAGAAAAATTCTATGGACGCAAACCTACCCGGCCTGGAAGCGTCCGTGGGTTGCAGAATCCCCGAGAAGGAACTGCTGATGGCCTTCAAGATTCACTCTGGTAGAAGGGCAGATGTGAGAGACATAGTCATGCTCAGGGAAAACGCAGACTTAGAAAAGGTCCTTGGTCACTTGAGGAGAGGCAACATCAAGGTATTGAAGGATCAGATTAAGATGATAATCGCTGCACTCGAGGATAAAAATCTGGTAGATTCTCTGAAAGGAGTTTTCACCCTGACCGTGGATGTGGAGAGACAAATAGAGAGCGCCAGGAAATTCATCGGTTCCATTCTAAAAAACCTCTAACTTTTGTGCTGAAATAATTAGATTGAGATTGCTATAATATAGACTGCGGTGCTCAATGGCGAGTAATTTAAATAACCATTAACTACATTAGGGTTATGACGTAGTTATTTAATTAATAAGGGGAGTATGAGTTGAGCGCGAAGTTTGTGGCCTACGAATACGTTCCTTCAGGAGGAAAGCTGTGTTGTTACTTCATGTTCATCGACGCTGGTCTTCTGTGTGCTGGTGCATTGGGTGAGAAAAAGTCGATGAATGATGAGTTCAGACGTTTCATTGAAGAGAACATCCTGGCCTACTCGGTCGCAATCAATTCGTGGTTAAAAGAAATCCCATCAAAGCATGTTACGCCGATAATAACTTCGCATTACATCACTAAAGACAACGCGTTAGAAATAATTGAAAGGGTTAACTCTTCTCTCGGTGAAAAGGACGAAGCCAAGGAATGGTTGACGGCTTGTCTCCTAAAGACGATTAAGGACAATCAGAGACACGGCAAGAGAACTGAGTTGATTGATGATTTTTCAGAGGCTACTTCTTGGTTTAGAAGAGTGATTCGAGTGAGTAACCATTGTTAATTATGGTTAAACATGCAAGAGGAACATCAGATTTCGAAGAAATTTTATACGCGCTTAAGTGTTAAAACGGGGGATGGGAATGATATATTTTCACTAAAATCTTACATTAAGATCCCTTTCTGTCTTACACTTGCATTATTACATGAACCCTTTCCGCCATTTTCGGGTTAGAAACATTTTTTATTTGATTCGTCTATTCCTTAGGGTGGCGGGTTTACCGGAGAGATAATTGGAGGAATAGGGCTCATGGCGCAGGTTTTCGAAGAGATCAGTCCTGCGGACTTTTTCTACCGTAATAGGGAAATAGCTGGTTTCACCAATCCCGCCAGGGCTGTTTATTCGTCTGTGAGGGAGCTTGTGGAAAACTCTTTAGATGCAACTGAGGCGATAGAGACGCCCCCCGACATTTACATTCGCCTATCTGACGCAAGTGAGATCAGCCCTGGGGCTGAAATCTACCGGCTGAGGGTTGAAGACAACGGGTCAGGGGTCCCCGCCACCCACATACCTGCAGCCTTTGGCCAAGTTTTGTTCGGGTCCAAGTTCAGGCTAAGGCAGTCTCGGGGCACCTTCGGCTTGGGAGGCACCATGGCGATACTTTATGGGCAGATAACCACTCATGAGCCGGCTTACATTGCCTCCAGCACCGGGACTTCCAGGGTTTATGAGTACAAGTTGATGATCGACATACAGAATAATCGCCCCGTTATCCTTCATCATAAGGTCTGCGTAAACAGGGAGCGGTGGCACGGAACCATCGTGGAGTTCTGCTTGGAGGGGGATTATTTAAGGGCCGTTTCCAAGATTTTGGAGTATCTGAAACAGACGGCCGTGGTGAACCCCTATGCAAATATAACCTTCGCTGATCCCAAGGGGCGCTTATACAAGTTTGATCGCATCACCACCGAGATGCCTCCTCCTCCCAAAGAGATTAAGCCCCACCCCTTCGGCGTTGATGTGGAGACCATTCAACGCCTTATGCAGGTGACCAAGAGCCGAAACATGTTAGAGTTCATGGAAACCCATTTCCACAGGGTAGGCGAAAGTATTGCTCGCCAATTTTTAGAGTCTGCTGAAGTGGGGGAAAAGGAGGACCCTAGAAAACTTACTCCCCAGGAAATCGTGAAACTTGTACAGGCTATGAAGAGCTTCCAAGGTTTTCTCCCCCCAGACGCCAACTGTCTCTCCCCCCTAGGAGAGGACCTCTTAAGGGCGGGTATCCTAAAGGAGTTGAAGCCAGAGTTCACGGCAGTCTGCCAACGCAGACCCTCCACCTATTCGGGTCATCCCTTCATTGTGGAAATTGCAGCAGCCCATGGGGGCAATATACCCAAAAGCAACGATATTATTTTGTACCGATTTGCCAACAGGATTCCCCTTCTGTACGATGAGGCCAGCGACGTTTCATGGGGGATCATCCGTTCCATCGACTGGCGGAGATATAAAGTCGCGCCGGGGATGCCCATCGCCATCATCGTTCACTTGTGCAGCACCAAGATTCCCTACAAGACGGTCGGCAAGGAGTTTATCGCGGACCAGCCGGAGGTGAGACGGGAAATCCTCAACGGGATTCGCGATGTGGCCCGTCAGCTTCAACTTTTTCTGTCCAGAAGGGAACAGGTGGAAAGGCAGAGACAACGCCTAAGCATATTCTCCCGATACCTGCCCAAAATCGCCGAGTTTTCCACGGAACTGAGTGGAGAAGGGGAGTTGCCTGACATTAATAAATTATACAAGAGACAGGCCCTCTTCGAAAACTATTCGACAACGGATTCCTATACCGATAGTGAAAACTTTGATGCCCGATTCTACAAAACCAAACTTATACACGTTTATAATAAGCAGAAAAGTAATGCAATTAATTTTAAAATTCTCGGTTGCATGGAGCCCCTGAAATGGAAGGAGATTAAACCAGAAACCACCCTAGATGCCGGCTCAGAGGTGTATGAAATGGTGGCAGAAAAATGGACCTTTCTAAAGGTTCAGGTTAAATCCGCATCTTTAGGTAACGCGGGCATGGTAGACGTGTTTATTGATGGACTAAGCGAATGAGTGAGTAGGAGTTGAAAAGTTTGAAAGAAGCGAAAATTAAGAGCTCCGCAGTTGAGCGTAGAAATGATGTTTTAGCGAACTTAAAAAAGTTGGGAGAACAGCTCTACGATCAGATGGAAAGGGGCAAGTTTCCCTGGATCAAGATGCCAAGCAGGTCCACCAAGAACATATTCTACAGTCCAGAACTGCGACAATACATTTTGGGCGAAAGAACCGTACGCAGAAGCGCCAGGACCGTAAGCCACCTCCGGCCCTTCACCCAGCTGGTGTGGACCGCCTACTTCGCCCACCAACTTACGCAACAAAGAAAAACGAGCACTTTAAGGGACGTCTTCTACTCAGCCCAAGCCTACGACATATTCTTCGAGGACCAGGCCGAGTCCGACAACATCATAACCGACCTAGAAACCGTGGTCGACTTCTCCAGGGAGGACTTCTACGTTTTTCCTGAAGAGCGTTCAGCCATATTTGGCGACTTGACCATCGAATACACGGCCCCTGGGTATGAGGGGAGAAGGCTGAACCTGACATCCCACCCTGACGGATTCATGATAGGTCCCGCCCTCACCTACTCGGAATTTGTGGAAACCAGCGCGGACAAGGTTATAGCCATAGAGAAGGGCGGCCTCTTCACCCGCTTCATAGAGGAGGAGGTCTACAAGAAGTTCAACGCCCTTCTGGTTCTCACACAGGGGCAGGCGCCCCGCGCCACCCGCCACTTCATCCACAGGCTCAACGAAGAACTGGGCCTCCCCGTCATCGTCTTCACTGACGGTGACCCCTGGGGCATGCACATTGCCATGGTCATCATAAGTGGCTCAGCCCTGGCGGCCCACGTGAGGGAATTGGCCACCCCAGACGCCAAGTGGGCCGGCGTTTGGGCCACCGACATCGTGAACTATAAGCTGCCGAGCGATAAGTTAACCGACCTGGATGTAAAGCGCCTCCACGACTTCGAGAAGGACCCCCGGTATAAAGGGGAACTCTGGGAGCGGGAGACAAAAGCCTTCCTGAAAATCCAGAAAAAGTGTGAACTTGAAGCCTTCTCCAGATACGGACTAACCCACATAGTGGACAAATACCTACCCGAAAGGTTCAAGGAACTAGAAGGCTAACTCCCCTCCTTCTCAGAAACTGGGCGCGCCAGGGTGTTTAGAAATAATTATGCCACCTCCTTTTCCTATGAGGGAAAAATTCCTTCCCTCATCCACTTCTCACACCTCATGCTTCTTCACCCGTCGGCTCACATTCCCCCCGGCGGCCCCCATCACCCGGATCTCACATAGATCTTCGTTGCCTTCCGGTGCAGATACGAACCACTCCAGAAACTGGCTCCCTGTCACACCTGGCAAGTGCCCCAGATCGACGTGTCCCTCTGCCGAGAGGAGCCCCACCCCCACTGCAGAGTAGAACTCCACGCGGACAGTGTGCAACCTACGCAGGGACTTTCCCTTGTTCGTAATATGGGTTGGAAATTCCCCCCGGTTGGCCACGCGTACCCGCACCCGGTAGACAGAGCCACCGACGGCATCAACGCGGACGTCTTCGAGCACCACCCGCGGGTGCCTCCGGGCGTTTTCCAGGGTAAACCGGTAGGTGCCCTTCGAAATCCTGAGCAGGTCAGAGGGCGTCGGATTGGCCAGATGCCGGAAGAGGAAGCCGCCGATCTCCACGCGGCCAAGCTGCGGGTGGTCGAACAGCCTCCAAGGTTGGAAGAGCGGGTCGCGGGACTTCTGGTGGTCCCACCACTTGAGCAACCGCCGCATCTGCGCCTCCTGCTCCTCCTCGGTCTGTGCAGCGAACTGCTCCGACGTCGAAATCCCGGCGCTATCCTTGATCGTGCCGAGTTCTAACTCGAACACGAGGAGCCCTAGGTGATGGTACCCGAAGTTAAGGAAATGCCCGCGCAGGTTGATGTCCCGATTCCGCACCCCGTGGTATTTGACAACCGGAATTACCGGAAAACCCGTCTCCTTGGAACCGATCCGGGCCAGATCCTCCATCATCCGGTCATCCGCTTCGTCCAGATCATTCACTGATCCTGTGGAGGGGGGCCGCAGCACCGCCGCAGCCCCTGTATGGTAGCCGAGTGCCCCGAACAGGTTCGGATGGCTATAGATAAATTCAGCCAGATATCGCATCTCGACTTCGCTGAATGGAAAATCCCCCGCCCCAGGCTGCTCGGGTTCCGGACGCCAGTCGTAGGACCAGTTCCGGTTCCAGTCGAAGTTCCGGCCCTCCGACCGGATCCGGTCGGTCCCGTCCCACGTGTGGATCCGTCCCTCCGGCAACACCCGGTAAAACGGTCCCTGGGAATTGGCCCGACGTCGAATGAGCAGGCGGGGGTCCTCAGGATCTGCGACGAACGGTCCGTCCGGATGTTCCTGCCGCATCGAGAGAATCAGGCCATCCCCGTCCACATCCTCCTGGTAGAGCGTGTTGGGCTCCAACTCGGTCCGATCCGTGCGGCTGCGCACCCGCTCCGATGTTGTCACCACGAACTCCGCCCCGTCCGGGTTCAGCCGGGGCACGATGTAGAAGGTCACCCGCTTCAAAAGGTCCGACCTCGGGTGGTCAACGAGCAGTCGCCGCGCCGTATAGAGCGCCGCATGCGTGCTGGCCAGCTCCCCGGCGTGGATGTTGCCGTGGATCAGGTAGGCCGGCCGGTCCTCTGGCGCCCCGGAATCGAAGTCAGTCACGGTCAGCAAGTAGACCTCCCGCCCCTCCCGCGATCGTCCCAACGACCCCAGCCGGCAGAGTCTCGGACGGGCTGCGGCCAGGGCCTTTAAAAATTCGGCCATCTCTTGGTAAGTAAAGAACCTGCGAAACGGAAGTGATGGCACGCATACTCTTTTAGCCATGGATTTCCCTTCTCTGAATAGGCCCATCAAATCTAACTTAATACTTTTATCTTTTTTAACCTAACGTTATGGGTGTCCTACCCTTATATCCAGCGGACAGGCACATCGAGTTCAAGCACAGACTTCTCCTTAAAACTGATACGATTGGCTCCGGCCGTAAGAACAGAATTGACGATCTTCTCCTTAAATCTGAGGAAGGTCACGATTCCATCAGAACTGAGTCCACCGACGGACGCCGCTCCTTGGGCCAGCAAAATGACGTCTTCGGTTCCATCTTTGCGTTCCACCCTGAACGCGATCCCATTCCTCGCCTCAAGTTGCTTTAAAGAAGTCTGAGGACGTTCGCTTGCTTTGAATGGCTCGATCAGGAATGAAACCGTAAGGGGCAAATCCGCCCTCCGCTTCAGAAAAAGGGATGGAGCAGGTCGATCCCCTTCCGACGTCATCATCCCGCGATATGGGAATTCCTTCTCTCCAGCGATGATCTCGGGCTCAAGGCACGGATCGCTCCAGGTGAAGGATATATTCGCGCCCTCCGATTCTTCGGATACCGCCCGGTTGTGCTCTCGATCCACGCGCATCGATTGGGGATAGAACATAAAGTGCCATACCAAATTATGCGCTCCCTCTCCCAGAACCTGATCCATAACCAGAAAATATTCCGGCTTGACAAAGAGAATGGAACGAACATGAGACACCTTGAGCGATTGGTCTGGCCCAAACCCCTCATCGAACCTGCCATCGACAAAATCAAATTCATGACAGGTGAAAAAGTGGTTTTTGGAGGGCCCATCTGGCTCTATATGCGTGCGGTGTTGCCCCAATCCGTCCACAGTCAAGGTATTGTGCGCCATCGAGGAGCTCAGCCTATTTCTCTGCTCTGTTCTGCCGTAGGGCGTACGGCCCGGTTCCACAATTAAATGCTTTCCGTAGCCGGATACCTCAAATGAAAGGTGATCCTGATGGTTGTGCATAATCCCATACGGTCCAGCGGTGAAAAAAAGATATAGGGCCTCCTCATCCCATCCTGTCCTCATGGCATACAAGCCGGACCACTCAAACGCCTGAGAGGGCGTATCTGGATTCAATTCCATCAACTTCTCGTTTCGCCATCTCTCATCTTTAAGGTAGTCGGTATCGCCCAGCAGCGGCAGAGACGAATCCGGCTTCATCAAAAATGCAGTGTACGCCTCCATCTTTCTCGTCATCTGGGCTTCATAATCGATATCTTCGATCTCCAGCTCCTCCGCGAGCTTCACAGCCTGTACACACCACACAGAAACCGCCTTGTGATAGTCCGTACACCGGTATTTCAAACCGCCGTCTGGGTAATAGACTGCATCAATCGCGGTTCTGAAGTGCCTCTTAAACGTCTCTATTGACGCCTCCGCCGAGGCGGTTTCAGGGAAAAGAAGGGCAAACTTTAAATTGACCTTCATCATCCCGGCAAGGGTTCCGGAGATCCGGCTCCCAATGTTATTAGCCACATAGAGGTTCATCAGTCTGGAGTGAAACACCATCGCTTTCAACAGGTCGATGGCATCCCGATCTGAAAGGGCCGGAGCAATCAAGTGATAGAAGTCAAGCCATTTTTCAAATCTGTTGCGCGTTATCATGTTCTGCCAATGCTGACGCTGAAGCTCACCCCCAGGCAAGAGTTCCCAATAGGTGGGAACACGCCTGATCCAATCCACCAACAGTTCGATGATCCGATCCCTGTATTTTGCCTCTCCCGTCTTCCAGTAGGTATTCGCAAGGGTAGTCAGGGGCTCGTGCTGATTCAAGTAGTAGCGAAACATCTTGGGCGGATGATAGAGCCGTTCCCCTTCAAAGGATGGGGACCATTCAAAATCACCAACAAGTTTTTCCGTGATGAATCCGCCGTGGGCATCCGGTAGGGTAAAGATCCCGTTCAGGATAGCATCCGCCTTCGCCTGCTCCGATAAATCTGGTGCACCTTCTGGTCTCCCGCGGTACGGAGAGAACGATGGAGTTTCCTTTGTTCTCATCCTGCTTGCAAGCAATTCGATGCATCCGTCCCGGTCTTTGGCATCGACCAAGTGTGAGAATCCCGGTATATTTTTGTGGACAATCTCGCTTCGGAATAGTTTTTCATCCGGTATAGCCTCTGCACAGCTATGACGTATCCTTTTTTCCAATCGTGTCCCCTACTCAAATAATGATCAAATCTTAATTTATGTTTTTAGAAGGCTAACTCCTCCTCTTCTCAGAAACTGGACCACACTAATCCAACCCAAGAAAGCTATTAAGGGGCACTATGACTTTCTACTTTAAAGAGTTAAAAACTTGCGGTTGCCAGTCTGTTACTGTGTTAGCCTTTTTATCCAGACTATTTTGGCGAAGTGTATGTTAAAGCTGTAGATGTCGCTGATCCCTTCTTGTTTCATGAGTATGGAAGCCACGGCATCATTCAAGCCTATGCCATAAACGAGGAAGCTTTCGTTTGCAATTCTGTAGAGCCCATGATCCACGGCGCAAACAGTAATATTTTCCTTGTAAAGTATGGAGTTAAAATACTTGTTCAGGTCTTCTGGTGTCAGGTGCCCCTCCAGAACATTGGCAACTTCTGAAAGGTGGACAACTGATGTGAGGACTGGCTCTCCTTCATCAATTCGTTTCATTATGGCTTTTGCCCTGTTCTTAATGTCCGCGATATCCCTAGGTATTTCTCCCTTGGGTTTAACAACGGCATATATGAAGACGTTTGCGTCAATGAATCTCATATTTCTTCCCCATCAATACCGCCCTAAGCCTATGATAGTCCATGAAAACCTCGGGTTCAACGTCCACCTCCACCATGTCAAAGAACTCTGTCAAACTCCGCCTAGTGAGTGGCGTAACCCTAATGTGGTCTTTAAACTTCATGATAACAACCTCGCTGGAGCCCCCTAACACCTCACGTCTCCAATCGCTGGGGATGAGAAGCCTACCCTGGGGATCAAGCTTTCTAACCTCAACATCCGTCAACCCAATCACCTAACAGATTATAATTTACCAGAATATATAAATTTTACCAATTATTAGTTTAAAATGGGATTAAAACATCTAACATTGTAAGAATCTGCGGATGACTAATATTATTTAAATTATTTTACCCGCTTTTATTTGTCTAAACAAAGGGATGGCTCTGTCAAAAATGGATTTGGAGACAAGGAAGAGAGAGAAGATTCATGTAACCAAGGAAGATATTAAGAGAGGCTTAAGACAGCTAGGATTAAAGAGGGGAGACGTTATCGGGGTACATAGTTCATTAAGCAGCTTCGGCTATGTCGAGGGCGGCGCTGACGCGGTGATTGATGCACTGCTCGAGACTGTTGGTGAGAAAGGTACGATTGTAATGCCGACGTACTCCACTAATAGAGAGAACGTTGAACGAACTCAGCGAGAAATAGAGCTTGGAGTAACGTGGAAAAGTAAGATTTTACCCTATGATCCTAAGGAGACGCCGTGCTGGACAGGAAGGATACCAGAGACCTTTAGAAAGAGAAAAGGTGTTGTTAGAAGCCTGAATCCAACGCATTCTTTAGCCGCTTTAGGACCGAAAGCAAACGAACTTGTTCAAGGGTGGAATAAACTACTGCAGGCTGATGGCTACATACTACTTTTAGGCGTAGATCTCAGCTGTTGCTCTGCTATGCACCTGGCTGAAGAACAAGTTCAACTACCTCCGCATATATTAGAAAAGATCGAGTCGCCTCCCAAACCACTGGAAGATTATGGACCAGACCTTGGGTGGCCCGAGTGGGATATAGGGTACGGTCCGTACCCTGATTTCGCTAAGATGGAGGAACCTTGTAAAGAACACGGGGTAATGAAGACGGTTAAAATCGGAGAGGCTACGGTTAAGCTGCTAAGGCTACGTGAGTTAATCGACCTATATGCAGAATCTTTAAGAAAGACCCCAGACCTCTTCTACAAGGTTAAGTGATCTTCAGGAACTGAAAGGCTAAATTCTCCTCTTAATATTTACGTTGCTTCTTTGAGGTTTTCATAGTAGGCGAAATACACTAGACCCTCTGTTTTCAATTTTTGAGCCTGTTTGATTAATTCCTTAAACTCTTTTGGGCTTGAGTTATGTATGAAAATTATGGGCGTCAGTTTGGCCCCATCCTTTCCCATCAGTTTTTTGACCCTCTCCGTTTCCCTTTTAATGACCATTAAGGGCAATCCATCTCTTTTTAGTCCTTGAAGGTTAAGCGGGAGGTCAAGTTCTGTCCAGCCAAGCAGATCATATAAGGCTTTTAGGGCCCTCGCCTGAGATTCCTCTTCGCTGAAGAAGTCCTCTACGAACTTTGCTAACTCATGGTTTATGCAGGCTATTCCTTCGCCTCGATGGTAAACCATGGGCTGAAGGAAGTCGAGGATTTGCCCCAAATCGTTGTAGTTCTGCCCCACTAAGGGGGCTAAGCTTGGAGTGAAGGTGGCCGCGCCCACCTCCATTTTAGGGTTCAAGCTTTCCACGGTTTTCTTCACGTTCACGATGTGTTCGTTTATGCTTTGGCGGCGCAGGTTCGCCCACTCTCGAAGTTCCTTAACCCTCGAAGAGGCGGTTAGGGGACCCAGGTAAGACTTCATTAGGGCTAACAGGTCTTGGAAACTAGAGGTTTTCAAAGTTTTCCTTATGGAGGGCAGGTCATACTCCAAGTTTTCTGCCTTTTCCTCACAGTAGGGACAGAAGCAGGATAGGAAGGATGCTAAGCCGCTTCCAGGGGAGGGAAACCTTACTCCGTCTAGGGTTATGCCGTCCACCTCCAGGTTTTCTGAGACCGCCCTAACCCAAGCGAGGTTATTTTCCCTCACCTTCCCATTGTTGGGGCATCCTGTCCCGTTCCATAAAATTTTTTCACCTTGAATGTTCTCAACCCAAAGGGCTTCATCCCTTTGGGGAGCCTTAAAGGTCCAGGTGCAGGCGTAGACTTTTAAGCCCCGTTCCTTGGCGCGTTTAACGGCCTTCCCAGATTCTGCGTCGCCCCCAAGGGAGGTGAAAACCGCGTCGATGCCCAATCTTCGGTACGTGGTTAAGGCTTCCTCTGTTAGGGGTCCGTAAATGCCGAGTTTATATGGCATTCGAAATTTCAACTCCTCCAGAAGATTATGTTCTTTCTTGGTCATAAATTTTAAGTAGGGCAAGACCGTGTAAAGGGGTTTATGGGAGCTGATTGCGGTGAGCGTTAAACTTTCCTTCGCGGATAGGATGAAAAGTTTGGGCACTGAAACTGCCTTTGAGGTTCTTGGCATGGCCAGGGAGCTGGAGAGGAAGGGTGTGAATGTGGTGCACCTGGAAATTGGTGAGCCTGATTTTGACACACCCCAGCACATTAAGGACGCGGCTGTCCGGGCCCTCGAGGAGGGCTTCACCCATTATACGCCTTCCACGGGGATCTTTGAGCTTAGGGAAGCCATTGCTGAGAAGGTCTCTGAGGATAGGGGAATTGACGTGGACCCCAACAGGGAGGTGGTGGTCATGCCTGGGGCTAAGCCCTGCATCCTTACTGGAATCCTAGCCACGGTTAATCCTGGCGACGAGGTCCTCATTCCGAATCCGAGTTACCCCATTTACGAGTCTGTTGTCAGTTTTATAGGCGCCGTTCCGGTCCCGGTGCCCCTGAGGGAGGAGAAGGACTTTAGGGTCAGCCCCGAGGACGTGGCGGAAAAAGTGACGAAAAGGACTAGGATGTTGGTGCTTAATTCGCCCCACAACCCCTGCGGCTCCAGCCTCTTAAAAGGGGACGTAGAGGGCTTAGCGGACATCGCGAGGGAGAACAATTTATGGGTGCTCTCAGATGAGGTCTACTGCAAGATTCAGTATGAGGGAAAGCATCACAGCGTCGCCTCTGAGCCGGGCATGAAGGAGAGAACCATCCTCGTCGACGGCTTTAGCAAGACCTACGCCATGACGGGCTGGCGGCTAGGCTACGCCGTGGGAAACCCTGAAGTCATAGCCCACATGGTGAAGCTTCAGATTAACGTCTGCTCCTGCCCCACCTCCTTCGTGCAGAAGGCCGGCATCGAAGCCCTGAGGGGACCCCAAGAATGCGTATCCCAGATGGTCAAGGAATATGACAAGCGAAGGAAGGCCATAGTGGCTGGCCTAAACGCCATAAGGGGCATCTCCTGCAAAATGCCAGGGGGCGCCTTCTACGTCTTCCCCAACGTTAAGCGCCTCGGCCTAAAGTCCAGGGACCTGATGACGCTTCTGCTGAACAAGGCGCGGGTGGCCACCCTCCACGGCGACGCCTTCGGCCAAAACGGCGAAGGCTACCTCAGACTCTCCTACGCCACGAGCCTGGAGAACATAAAGGAAGGCCTCAGCAGAATAAAGGCGACCGTGGAAGCCCTATAAAGCGCGCAAGGGCTTGATTCTCTCTTGCAGAATCAAACTAAAAGTGAGGGGGGCGGTAGGTCACCAGGAGTAGTTTCTTTTGATCGTTAGGCATTTCAAAGCTTGGGAGCATGGATCAAAGATAATTTGGAATAAACTTTTAAACCTTCGGAACCCTTGTTCTAAATGGTGGATGGATCTGCGGTGGACCCCCTATATGGTGAATACGCCCGCCTGATTGTTAGGTTACTGAAGGCTAGGCTTGGCGAGGGCTTAGTTTCAGCCGTGCTCTTTGGGAGTGTGGCAAGGGGGGAGGCTAAGGAGGGCAGCGACCTAGACCTATTAGTTGTTTTGGAGGGCTTTAACGGTTCCTTCGGGGAAAGGTTTCGGCTCTTCCAGGAGATTGAGGGGGAACTCCTGAACTCCAAGCCTCGAAGAAGGTTAAGAAAGCGGGGGTTAGGCACTCTGATCAGCCCTATACCCCTCACCAAAGAGGAGGTTGGAAGGCACCCACCGATCCTGCTGGACATCCTCACCGACGGGATAATCCTCTATGATAAGGGCGACTTTATCAAGGAGCACCTCAATGAGCTTCAAAGGAGGCTTGAGGCCCTCAAGGCAAGGAAGGTTCAGCTGCCTGATGGTAGGTGGTACTGGGATCTCAAGCCAGACTACAAGCTTGGGGAGGTCATCGAGATTTGAGGACCATCGACATGGCGCTTGACTACATGACGAGGGCCTCCAGGACATTGGATGAGGCGAGGGATGCCTTTAACGCCGGAGACTACCCCCTCACCATCAGAAGATCCCAAGAGGCTGTGGAGCTCTCCCTGAAGGCTGCTCTGAGGTTCCTCGCCGTGGAATATCCTCGGGAGCATGACCTCCGCGATGTCCTCTTAGAAGTGGCCAACTCCCGTACGCTCCCAGAATGGTTCACGGCTGAGGTGGAGTTTATGGCAGCGGTCTCAAGTGACCTAGCTAAGAAGCGGGGTCCAGCCTTCTACGGGGATGAACAGGCTTTAAGGCCACCATCATCCATCTTCACTAAAACCGATGCCTCAATCGCCCTAAAAGACGCGGAGAGGGTCCACGAAAACTGTAAGGGGTTGATCGGCCTAACCACCCAGGTTTGACCTCCTCATAAGTACTTATAGGGAGCCAATCGGCATCACCCGAAATATGGGTTAAGCGACATTACCTTTAATCAGAAGGAATCAACTTAACGTCAAGGTTCGGCATCTTGCTAACGCGGTCCTCAAGGGGTGTGACTGTGGATCGGGAATCGTATGCGCCCTATGTGCCCACTCCTTACGAAACCGTTAGGAGAATGTTGAGCGTGGCGGAGGTCGGCTCAGAGGATTTGGTGTATGACCTGGGCTGTGGGGATGGGCGCGTCCTCATCACGGCCGTGGAGGAGTTTGGGGCCAAGGGGGCGGTGGGATACGAGATAAGTGGGCAGATATGCCGAATCGCCTTTTCCGAGGTCCTACGCCACGGGTTAGAGGACAAGATTAAACTTATCAATGGAGACCTCTTTGAAGCCAACCTTTCCGAGGCATCGGTCATAACCCTATACCTGAACCCCTCAGCCAATGAACGGTTGAAGCCCAAACTGGAGAGGGAGGCAAGGATCGGCGCCCGCGTCGTCAGCCGCAATTTCACCATGGCGGGATGGAGGGCAGCGAGGAAAGAATATTTTGACATAAGCACCCTATACCTCTATAGGATGCCAGAAGCCTTCGCTGGATGGAAATAAGAGGAGGTAAGAGGCATGGAACAGAGGTTGATTGATGCAATGAAGCGAATCCTCAACCCCTTCCTTGATGAGGCATTGCCTGACGGTGGGATTGATGTAGTCCGAAGCCGGTGGCAGAAGCCAGGGCGCGGCTTTGGTCCCGCCTTTCCTGGTGGACCGGATGTGCGTTACCTGCGTTTTCTGGTGGAAGCCCTTTATCGCATGAGTGAACTCACTGGAAACGAGACCTATCGTCATGTTGCCGACGCTCATGTCCGTTTTATGGCCCGGGTTATCCGCGAGACGCATCAAACTTGGGCCATGGGCAACGCGCTGGAGATGATTGGGCTCTATCACCGCTATAATCAGCCGGATGCCAACCTTATAGAAGCTGCCCGGCGTATTGTGAACTGGGCGCGCAGGCGAAAGGTAAGGACGAGCATCGGCGAGGTGTCTTATGACCATTTTCCCTGCGGATATGGTACAAAGAATGTTAAAGATGCTGGTTGGACGAACGACCTGAGTATGTTTGGCTCAGGGCTTGTCTGGTCTTACGAGATAACAGGCGATGAGAGTATCCTTAGAGATGCGGTCAGTTTTGTAGAGTACTTTGTCCAGCCGTGGCGACCCAACGCACTTAGACCAGACGGCTACTGGGGCTGTGGAAGCTGGCGAGACGACTTGGGTTCATGGGTGATTGGACCGCTGCACTACAGGGGATTCGAAGGCACCAACCTTTACGGGGACGAAGCCTCATGGGTGTTTTCGACCGTAACATGCATTGACTACCTCACCCGCCTCTACCGCTATAAGGCTGACCCCCGGTTTCTCGACCGCTGCATCCAGGCGGCCCAGTGGACATTTGAGAAGTGCCAGTTTGAAGACGGTGGAGTTGGCATGTGCGGTCGAGACGACAAGTGGCTTGGCTTAACAGGTGATGCAGTTCGGCAAGTGGTCATGCTGAAGCCCTTCGTCGGCAACCAGCCTGTCTTCCAATCATTGCTCAACGCTGCGAAACGCTCATACACCTATTTGTGTGACCGCCTCCCCAAGGCAGACGTAGCTGAGCATGGCGTGGAGTGGGTCACCCACACCACCCTGGCGGACCCGCTGGTCAATGTAGCGGCGCTTTGGGCAAGTGCGCTCTTGGGAGTAATGGACGGGGAGGAGTTGAAGAAGATTTGAGCGAGCGCCATGATCTGCGCTCCAAATAGCAAACGGAACAAAGACCACCTGCGAGCGCGACTTTAAGGGCTGTCCTTCATCATGGGAATGATAGGCTTCCTAATGTGGGTAATGCCTCTAAAACGTGGGGAAAGGTCTATAAGTTCCTCTTCTCTCTTCTTATGAGGAGGTGTGCGGGTTAGCCCACGTTATTGAGATGAAGAAGATTGTTTTGACGGCTTTTGTTTCGGTGTTCTTGTTGTCTGCAATGGTTGGGACGCGGTTCACAGCACCTGCCGCAGCCGATTCAGTAATGATACCCATAGTGACGACTGCTCAGGCCACCCGATACCCTTGGCCCATGTTCCACCATGACCTCAGGCACACGGGTTACACGGAAAGCCCGGCGCCAAAAACAAACAAAACCTTATGGGTATACACCACAGGGGGCGTTGTGTGGTCTTCCCCTGCTGTGGCTAACGGCACAGTTTACGTAGGCTCAGGGGATCATAGGGTCTACGCCTTAGACGCGACCACGGGAGCCCTATTATGGAGCTACACCACAGGAGGCGCGGTGGATTCTTCTCCTACCGTGGCTGATGGCACGGTTTATGTAGGCTCGAATGATCATAAGATCTACGCTCTGAACCAGACCACAGGAACTCTAATATGGAACTACACCACAGAAGGCATTGTGTATTCTTCCCCTGCCTTGGCTGACGGCGCAGTTTTCATAGGCTCATCGGATAGGGTCTACGCCTTAGACGTGACCACGGGAGCGCTGATATGGAACTACACCACAGGATGGAGGGTGACTTCTTCCCCTACTGTAGCTGACGGCATAGTGTTCATAGGATGCACATCATCTACCAGGGGGTGGATAATGTGCGCCCTGAACCAGACCACGGGGGCGCTGATATGGAGCTACAAAACAGGATACAGGGTGGATTCTTCCCCTGCCTTGGCTGACGGTGTAGTCTATGTGGGCTCCGCTGATGCGAATGTCTATGCGTTTGGAGAACACCCACCCCACTACGTTGTCATAAAAAGCGTTAAGGTGTCTCCGACCGAGGTTATGGCTGGCCTACCCGTATCCATAACGGTCGTGGTCAAAAACGAGGGTGATGAGACCGAAACCTTCAATATCTCATACAACTTGGTTCCCTCGATAGGCGACGTCGCTATAGAAACCAAAACCGTCACCAACCTGGCTCCAGGAGCCTCAGAAACATTGACCTTCAACTGGAATACCCCTTCAATCTATATACTTCAGACATCACCTATACCCCTGGAGATAAGGATTAAGGCTGTAGCGACGACTCTAACAGGAGAGCCCATAAACACCCTCGCAGTAGTATTAGCATTAGAGATAAAGCCGAACATCCTCCCCTACGTGGCGGCTGGAATAGCTATAGTCGCCGCAGCGGTGATGGCGGTCTACTTCGTACAGGTGAGAAAACGAGCATGCTTTTCGGTTAATCTTCCGTCGGAAATTGTGTTTCAACAACTAATGAATTACTTTAAACCTAAATATGCTCGTAAATACTACTTTAGCACAGAAAAAGTTTCAACTTCGCACATAGAAGGCAAGTGGTATTTTGGCACTTCTCCCCCATCCCCGGCTTTGGCTGGTTATTTCAAGATCGACATAACATCTAGGGACGGTAAAAGTCAGGTGAAACTGAGGTTCTCTAGCCCCAAAAGTATGAACATGCTCGCTCTTGGTTGCTTCATTGTTGGACTATCTTCATTAATTTTATTAACTTCTATTGGTGTTATGTTTCTTTGCTTTGCAATTGCAATTACATTTTTCTTTGGAGGTCAGTGGAGAACAATTGATGCTCTTCAGGAAATGAAACAATTCTTTTTAAATATTCGTGAAACTGTGGTGGAGGAGGAGTGACCTTTAATTTTACGAGACAGTGCGCTGATATCAATGATATCCTTTGCGTGCATCAACGCGGATAGTTGACTAAAGCGCGCGTAGGAGTCTTATTGAGAGTATCTCTCGCGCCAATGGCAAGACCAATTAGGGGGCGGATTATAGGAGGCTACACTGCAGGCGCTATGGTATATTGGGTGCCCCCGCCTCTTCTACGCAACCGCCCATCAATGGGTTGCTGGCAGCAACCAAAGGTTCCGATAAGCGAACGTCAAGGCCTTCTTCCCGCCTTCTTCAACTATATCCTCATCCTTTACCAACCATTTTCCTCCTTGATACTGGAGCCTATTTTTTACGAAGTGGGGGAAAGAATTTATGTCTTATTTTCCTTATTCTTATCGTGGTTGAGGATGGATGGGAGTTAACCTTACGCCCATAATGGTGAAACGAGTTGTTAATCTAGAGGATCTTAGGGGTAGGAGTCTGGCGGTGGACGCGAACAACGTCCTATATCAGTTTCTGTCCTTGATTAGGAAGCCGGACGGGACGCCCCTCACGGACTCTATGGGAAATGTGACCTCCCATCTGGTGGGCCTCATGTTCCGGTCCACGCGCCTAATCCACGATTACGGAATAAAAACGATTTTCGTCTTTGACGGTAAGCCGCCCCAGCTTAAGGATAGGGAGATTGAGAAGAGAAGAACGCTTCGGGAAAAGGCGAGGCAGGAGTGGAAGGCGGCTACGCAGGTCGGCGACTATGCCACCGCTTGGTCTAAGGCCGTCATGACAAGCAGGTTAACTAAGCCCCTAATAGACGACGCTAAGAGGCTCCTTGAACTCCTTGGAGTTCCGTATTTGCAGGCGCCCAGCGAGGGGGAAGCCCAGACGGCCCACATGGCCAAAAGAGGTGACGTTTGGGCGGCCAACAGCCGCGACTATGATTCCCTCCTCTTTGGGGCTCCCCGCCTTGTGAGATATGTCACCATTTCAGGAAGGGAATTCCTGCCCAGCAAGGGATTTTCCCGCCCCCTGGAGCCCGAAGTCATCAACCTAAGGGAAATGCTCTCCCACCATGGAATTACCCGCGAACAGTTGGTGGACTTGGCCATCCTAATTGGGACCGACTTTAACGAGGGAATAAAGGGAATAGGCCCAAAAACCGCGTTAAAACTCCTAAAGAAATACGGCTCCTTGGAAAGTTTACCTGAGGAAGTTAAGTCTAGGCTTCCGGCCTCCTATGAGGACATTCGGACCATATTCCTGAAGCCCCAGGTTACGGATAATTACCGAGTTGAATGGGGAGAACTTCGGGAAGAGGAACTTTACGATTTTCTCTGTGACCAACGGGGATTTTCTAAGGATAGGGTGGAAACCGTGGTGGAGAGGATGAAGGGCTTCTACGTTAAGAAAGCCCAAGCTAGCCTGGAAAAATGGGGAGGGGATGCCAATGGTTGAGGCCACGCCCTTCCTGGAGCTGGCAAACCTCTGCGCGGAGCTGGAGAAAACGACTAAAAAGAAGGAGAAGAGCCGCTTAATCGGGAGCTTTCTCCGCAGACTGAAGGAGGAAGAGATCGCGCCGGCGGTTTACCTCATTGTGGGCACGGTTTTCCCGGAATCGGACCAGAGGGTTTTAGAGGTGGGTGGGAGAACCTTATGGAAAATGGAGGAGGGAGGCAAACAGGCGACGTTGATTCAGAAGCCGCTAACTATTCTTCAGGTCCATAGGTACTTTGAGGAAATCGCAGCAGCTTCGGGGAAGGGCTCGAGGAAGAGGAAGGAAGCCCTCTTGGAAAGCCTCTTCAGCCAAGCCAGCCCCACCGAGGCGGAGTACCTCACAAGGATTTTGGTTGGTGAAATGCGCATAGGCGTGAACGAGGGAATGATGCTGGAAGCCATAGCCGAAGCCGCGGAAATGGATCTAAGGCTGGTTAGGAGGAGCCACATGATGCTGGGGGACCTGGGAGAAGTGGCCCTAAGGGCCCTGAAGGAGGGAGAGGCGGGACTTCAGCGGGTTGATGTTCAGCTCTTTAAACCCATCAAGCCCATGCTGGCGGAAATGTCTTATGATCTTAAGGAGGTCTTTGAAAGGCATGGGGGGGAAACGGCCTTTGAGTACAAATTCGACGGAGCCCGTATTCAAATTCACAAGAGAGACCAACAAGTAAGGATTTTCAGTAGGCGCCTTACCGATGTCACGGAGAGCCTACCCGACATAGTGGAACTGGTCAGGGATAAGATAAAGGCAAGGGGGGCCCTCCTGGAGGGAGAGGTGGTAGCCATTGGTGCCGATGAGAAACCCCTCCCCTTTCAAGACTTGATGAGGAGGTTCCGGAGGGTCCACGAAATAGGGGACATGATCAAAAGGATTCCCCTGAAACTTCATCTATTCGACGTAGTTTACCTGAATGGAAAATCCCTCGTAGACACGCCCTACATGGAACGCTGGAAACGCCTATCCCAGATTTGCGAAGGAGGGCTCCTCGCAGAAAGGATCGTAACGAACAGCGTTTCTGAAGCTGAAGCCTTCTTGAAGAGGGCCATGGAGGCGGGGCACGAGGGGCTCATGGCTAAAGCCTTGGACAGTGGGTACACACCTGGAGTTAGGGGCAAATTGTGGTTTAAGATAAAGCCTGCGGATTACCTGGACCTGGTCATCATTGCCGCGGACTGGGGCTACGGCAGGAGAAACGGCTGGCTTAGCAACTATCATCTGGCCGCCAGGGACGAAGAAACAGGCGAATATTTGGTGGTGGGAAAAACCTTCAAGGGCTTGACGGACCAGGAGTTCACAGAAATGACGAGGCGCCTCCAGGAGCTTAAGGTCTCTGAGGGCCCATACACCGTCCATGTGAAGCCCAGCATAGTGGTGGAGATAGCCTACAACGAAATCCAGAAAAGTCCTCATTACAGGTCAGGCTTCGCCCTAAGGTTCGCCAGGATAACCCGAATAAGATGGGATAAAAGCCCCCAAGAGGCCGACACCCTAAACAGAATAAGGAGACTCTACGAAAAACAATTCGAACACAAGGCAAAGGCACTTCTCTAGACTAGGCGCAACTTAATAACACTAGGATTCATGGTCACTCTTACCCGTGACTATACTGTTCAAGGTTATGAGGGTCTCGTGGAAGACCGCGTTTGTAGTCTCATAGAGAGAACAATCTATGTAGACGACTTTTCTGTTCCTTGTTGTGTTGTAATGCCCGATGACATGCTATAAAAGGTCCAAAGGGATCAGAAAGTCTATGAACACGAGGGTATAAACCTAATCCCCCGCACCATTCTATGCACACACATCAATCGTGATACAGATCAATCATACCGGAAGAACAGGTAGCAAGGAAATGAGACCAGAGACCTTAACGAGACCTAACGTAATCCTTACTCTTCTTCACTGCCCATGGAAGTGTTAATACAGTGCCAGATACAAGTAATGTTTGTATAAGCATGAGGGCATGATTTCTTGGCACTGGGGTTGTTATCCCTGTTATTTTCATATTCATGTCAATCGACATAATGGAAGGGTTAGAGAACACTACGGTTACATTGGTCGCTTTTTGGGGAAAGAAATCGATGGACCACCCCCCCTTCACTCCTTGGTTAAGCAAGACATTTTCTGGATGCGTCTGCAGATAGGCCTCTAAAACCGACGCATTGAACATCTCCCGGTAGACCTGACTCTCATTAAGCGCAGGGTAATGTTCTTTCGTCCATGAGAAAACCCATTCCCTCAGTTGTGAAGGATGCGTAGCGATGATATAGAACTGTAAGCTATTGTTGAAAGTCACTGAAAAGCGAAAACCATATCGGGGCGAGGGAGTTCCGATATAAGGAGGTGGAAAGATGAGGGTATACCTACGGGGAAAGACATAAAACCTAGATGGGAAGGTGGACGTCACCACTCTCGGAGGCTGAGTAGAGACTAGACCGAGAGCCAATCCAATAACTATTAGGATCGAACCAGTTCTTCCGAGCAGAGCGATTATTTTATGTTTCATATTTCTAGTTTCCTATCAAAGTACAGATATCCCACCATGAGGATAAGAATCGCCAAGGCGTAGCCAGCTCCAATGTAGAGGCAGGCCTCGATGAAACTTGGAGTCCACAGTTTTAGCGCTGATGGGTCCCATCCTGCTTGATAGTGGAATTGTAATGCTATGCTAGGATAGATGATTGCCAAAATTTTGACGTTGACTGTAATTAATAGGATCATGATGAGAAAGAAGGACGAGAAGTATAGGACTATCCCGACCATTAGGGCGATGCTTCCCCTCTTAAAAAATAGCGTCAATATTAACACTATGCTGGCTACTAAGAACGGATAGCTGAGAAATGCCATGGAAGCCATCCATATGGGCACGATGTATGTAAAGGTTATGTCTGGTGCAACGACATAGAAAGTGAAGACCATAATACCCAGTAAGAGCATAAACACGACTCCAATAGACGACAGAATTCTAGCTGTAAGAAGAGACCTTCTCTTCAACGGATAAGAAAGAAGATGCTGGATCACGCCCCTCTCTAGTTCGTTCCCGAAGCCATGGGCAATATTCCTCAAAATAAGTATTCCAAAGACTGGTGCTACAAATGCCATGCTCAAAAAAGTAGAAAAACCGCCAATCAAATCGGCTATGGTTAATTCAGATTGTGGCCCCGGGGGTGAGAAAATCCAAAAACCCGTAAATGGTCCCAGAAAAAAGATGAAAGCAACAATCTCCAGAACAGGGAATCTATAGTCCTCGTTCAAAAGAGAAGCGAAAACCTCCAAGAAGGGCCTAGCCTTGCCCATTCTAAGCCCCCTCCTCTTCACCCGCCTTCATAGCAATCCTAAAGAGCTCCTCAAGGGAGGCTGTTCCACTCTCTATCCCAAAAATTTTGGCTCCAACTTTTCTTGCTAACTTTAGAACATCCTCATATAGCTGCTGGCTTTCTTCTTGGGCCACAACCACAGATATGCCCCTCTCATCTATCTCCAGTCGCCTCACGTATCCTAACTCCTTTACTGCCTTGGCAAGGTCTTCAGGCCGGTCCGTTGAAACTCTAGTGACTCCGACTCTAGACTTCTCTAGGAGTTCTGTAAGGCGTCCCTGTGCCCAGACCTTTCCCTTATTAATTATGGTCGCCTTATCGCAGACTCTGCTTAGTTCGGGCAGAATGTGGGAGGATATGAGGAACGTCACTTTCTCATCGTGGTGAAGTCTCAGTATCAGATTTAGAAGATCGTTTCTAGCTTGGGGGTCCAAGTGTGATGTAGGCTCATCAGCTATGACAAACTCTGGCTTATGTATCAACGCTTGGGCTATTGCAAACTTCTGAAGCATACCAGCAGAAAGGCCCTTGATAGGTCGGGTATTGACTCCTCTGAGTCCAACAATCTCCAGCATCTCTCCCGCTCTCGATTCAGGAAAGCCGAAGATCCTACAACTTCTCTCAAGGTAGTCCAAGACCTTGTGGTGAGGAGGAAAATTTGCCTTCTCATGGATTGCCCCGATTCTGGACTTTATGTTCGGGTTGTCCCAGGGGTCTTCGCCGAAAACCTCCACCCTGCCCCTGTCAGGTCTGAGAAGCCCCAAAAGAACCTTTATGGTGGTGGTTTTGCCAGCTCCGTTGGGACCTATTAGACCCATAATACTTCCTTCTTCGACCTCCAGTGAGAGACCATCTACAGCTACGACACTTCCATAACTCTTAGCCAAATCCTTAACAGAAACTAGCACCATATATTCACATCCCCATGAGGATTGAACTAAGCTTTATGCAGCATCTTCAATTACTTTTCACTTTTATGATTTGTTTAGCTATAAAACCTTTTCATTACCCTAAGAGCGTTTAGGGTAATCCATTTGCTTCCTCCCAATAATCAGCCTAGGACCGTTGTAACACTAAGCTGATAGCCTTGCTTTTTTCGAGAAATATAAACAAGAATTAATACCTATCCTCCCGCACTATTTTTACCAGTAATTTTTGTTAAAAATGCTGAACACAGACCAACACTACTTGGGAGGAGTAGTAGTCATCGGATAGACTTTCTCCCACATCCTGCAACTTTAGTTTTATATACTTCACATCTACCTAATGTAGTTGAGGGCGTAGGATTGGGACATACATACGCGAAGGTTAAGGTCTTTAGCGCGGACCTTTCCCGTCTAGAAGAGGTTGAGCTTCTGGTGGACACGGGCTCCACATATACTTGGATAGATCAAACAGTTCTGGAGAAATTGGGGGTTAAGGTAAGAAGGCTCTGGAGGTTTAGAGCCATCGATGGACGGTTACTTGAGAGGAGGATAGGC
>Ga0315312_1000892_pt1 | contig 27691 bp, 19 predicted proteins | sample TDP7_MG_FD_203629 | JGI IMG/M metagenome (GOLD analysis project Ga0315312, IMG submission 203629) | Freshwater sediment microbial communities from Lake Towuti, South Sulawesi, Indonesia - TDP7 | ecosystem: Environmental > Aquatic > Freshwater > Lake > Sediment | place: Indonesia: South Sulawesi... | reverse complement strand
TAACTCCATGACTTTCCCTAACTAAATGTTACCGAAGATTGCAATAAAAATTCTTCGAAGGATCTTTTGCATTAAAGTTATCTGTGATCAATGGCTTGATTTCTAGCCTCAACACGAAATTCCAGGAAATAGACGGTTATTAGTGTCTGATACACGCGGGCCCAACTAGGGTGAGTACCATAGCCTCAAATGTTTTCTCATTATAGGGGGTATTAGAAATAAATGGAATTAATAGCGTCAAAATTCTTGAAAAACAGAAAACGAATTTGCTGGTCGAGGATCGGAAAGATTCTTCGATGATGATCAGATGTGACAAAAGTAGTGGACGCTTGGCACCATTCTTGCCATCCTTTTGCCATGCCTTGCTAATATGAAAAGTGACTTCTTCGCCTCTTCGATCGATTAGCGGGCCACGTGCGTTTTATCACAGTAATCAACCAATGATTTCCACTAAGCTGCCTAAAGCGTTGCCGGGTAACCCTTTCCTGAAACGAGCTTTCACTAACCCCTTCTTTGCATGTAAGGTCACTATTTTTCCGATGCATTTCCGTTCTCCATTGAGCCAGGCTACCTTTCGCCCGATAAGCTGTCCGGCTTCGCTAACAGATTTGACACCGTGAAACCGTATCAAACATTCTTTCGGTCTCTGAGTTTTTGGCCCTCTCCGGTAACTGACAACCACTCCCTTAAGAACTTCCGGCATTATTGATCTCCTTTATCTATTCTTAATATCGTTCTGTATAATTAATTTTGCTGATTAATAAAACTACGAAAGATACAATTGGCTCAAAAAGAAAGCAAATCTAACCAATCTGAAAGCCTCTATATGTAGTTCTTTCCTCTTTTTCCAGAAATAGTTCAAATACAAAGTGTTCAGTTGTGTTCCGTTAATGGGGATCAACGGAACCGATTATGCGTAGGCTACGTTAGTTCAGGGATTCTGTGATGAGGAGTGACAAAATTCAAATGGGACAAGAAATCAGGAGAGAATTTTGAGATAGAAGGAGCACTCAGAAGAAAAGGACTTCCATATCTGAGCAAGGAAAAAGTGATAGAAAATGAGCATTCATGTTTTATCGACACATGCAACTTTTCAGCCAAAGGAGCAGAGCTAATGAAAAAACCCAAAGGAATTCTTCAAAAATCTTTGCTGCAGAGTATGGGGAGGACTCGTAGATTTTGATGAAAGAACAATAATATAACAATCACTGAAAGAAGCTGACGTATACATTGACTAGAGGCGGAGTAGATTCTTGACATACCAAGACCTTGGGCTATATTTGCAGTTTTGGTCTTCATTGCTGGATCAGATGAGCGTGTCCTCTTTATCTATCGGCTGTTGCGATAATAGTGTTCTTGACAGTCATTTGCTTGAAGCCGCTTACAATGTACAGTGTACTTTGAGAGCGCCTGCGAGATACCTATTAGAATCCTAGATGTTCACCTGCAACGCCTCGAGTGTTCGGAATGAGTGTTGGTGTTATGAGACATTTTTGGATATAGCTTGGATCTGCTACGGTCGAAGAACGATCTTCTGAGAACTCCCTAGCGCTTCCGGAATCTATCCTTCCATCAAGATACCTAAATACATATTGGCTGTGCTATCCTATCTAAGCGGTTTTTCCTGCTTATGAAGTATAGATTCTGAGTCTGGCGCTTGCACAGGAATTGATCACACTCTTTACACATCTTGACTCCGCATCTCCTCGCGCACGCAACTACTGGACATTCTTCTCTTGTCGCACCGCATCCCTCGCAACTATTCATATAGAATTCGCAACGAGAACACGCTATTCCGCAGATTCCAAGCCTCATAGGAACACAGTTCGTAATCGAAATATGAAGCCTATTAGATGTGTGAGTTGCTTTCGAATCCGAATTCGGAATCTGAACGCGACTGTCACGAGTTTTTCTCTGGGAGACGGCTACCTCAAAAGGTTATCTACTAAGTCTAGATATCTCGCAGAAAGCGCGTCATAGCCGACTTCTTGCTTAGATCAGTGAAAATAGAGCCCACTAGACTTCAGATGTTTGCTCGAGGTCTCTGCTAACTGGTCCAAATTCTAATAGAGACTGTAGTGACTCGATTTTTTCGATGACAATTCGAATAACTTGTGTCCCTTCTTGTGTAGCACGATAGATTCTTTTCCTTTCTTTCCATTCGCCCTTTACCAAGCCCTTTCTTTCCATGTAGTAAAGAGTGGAATAGACGGTTCCAGAACTGAGTAGAATCTTGTACCTTTGGAGAATATGCTTCACAAGAGTATAACCAGTGACTTGGTCAATGGACTCCAATATGGCAAGGACTATCAGATCTAAGAAGCTTGTGACAAATCGTCTACGCAATCCTTTCATGATCTCATACTTTCTTTTCCTTACCGTTATTCCCTCAATCTTCAATCTGATTCACCTACTCAATGCTCAACAAGTTTTTTAGCTACTTCTTCTAGCTTGCTAATGAAGGGATGAGCAGGATCTTTGATGATCAGAGAATAATCCCTCTTGGCTCTAAGTACATCGCAATAGCATGGAATTGTACCTATGATTGGATGGCCCAAAGTCTCTTCAAGCTGGCTAACTAGTGCCTTGTTCTTCTCGTCAAGTAAAGACTCTGTCTCGGGGAAGACTTTGTTCATCAGGATCAGAGCATTCCTAAAGACATCATTGAACTCAGAAAGCACGTTTGCCACACCTTCGATATCCAATGGATCAGATGTGGCTACGAAAATCGGCAAGTCAGCACTAGTGACAGCATTAATAGAGGAATATTGTATGCCGGGTGTAGTGTCATAGATAAGGTAGTCTATTTCCATTACATTCAGCAGAAAAGACCTGAGAGAGCAAAGTTTCTTGAGAGCGGAAGCTTCCCATGATTGACTTCTTCCTACCATACTTAGAATGGCATATATAGAGGGATTTGCCAGTCCAATCAGGATCTTTCCGTCAGTGCCGCAATTTTCGGATATATCTATCAGAGCTTTGTCTATATTGCACCGATTGTTGAAGAAATCGTTTAGCCAGTATTCAACAGGCTTCTCGATCGCTTCGCTGAAGATACTGGAGAGGCTAGGGGCTCGAAAATCAAGGTCTAGGAGTGAAACATCGAAGCCCTTCTTTAGCAGGACCATGGCTAGATTTGTTGCGATTATGCTTTTTCCTGTTCCTCCCCTCAGTGAATGGATTGAGATTGCCTTTCCCATCGCTCTAACGCTCCGATATGTTGTTCTCTATGTAGAAATGCACTTTCCTGCCTACTCTCTTCTTCTTCACATATCCCATCCTTGCCAAATGATTCGCGCAAGTGCTTTCTACGTTTCTTAGTCTTTTTGTCTCATTTGCCAGATCATCAGCAATGGCTTCTCCTCCGAGCTTATACAACGCTTGCATAGTCTGCCTTAGGGAACTCGGTAGTGCAAGCAATAATGTCACAGCATCAGGCACAACTCTTGTTTCTTCCAAAAACCTGGCGTTTCTTCTTTTGGTCAGTGACCGCATCAATTCCCTCTGAGTCTCCAGAATCTGCTTCATCATTTCCAACATTAAGTCCACCCGCGAATTGAGTAGCTTTAGTCCGTCGGCTATGTTAGCGTAAGAATTCTCTTGTGCGGAGATTCTCTCCTCAAATATTTCTGTTCATCTCTTTCTAAAAGCGCTTATTGCATTATTGCAATGCACAAATTCACTTATAAGATTTACGACTAACAGACAGGCAAGAAAGCATCAGATTACGATATATTGAGGGAAAAACAAAAGAGTACTGAATAGAGGATGTTCGCCAAAGGTAGCCTTAAGGAACGGTGTCACGTGATTCTTGAACAGAAAGGTGGAAAAATCGCAGAACAAGCTAGAACGATGCTGGTCAGAGAACGATCTTTAGCCGCGTTACGCCTTCCTTTGGAGTACGCATCACTGAATTGGCGCGATCCCACTACTCCATCTCTTGTTGTTCTTTCATGTGAAGCGGTCGGAGGAAAACCAAGCAAAGCCATCTATCAAGTGGCATCAGCAGTGACTCTGATGAATCTAAGCTTCACCTTATGGGATAGTATACTCGACAAACATATGCATAGATGCTTTATTCCGACAGTTCTTGGAAAATATGGGGAAGGCGTCACCCTTATCATTGGAGGGCTCGCCTCAGCGAAGGCCTTCTCAATTCTGAACGAGGTGAAAGTGAACGAAGCAACACGTGAAAAGGTTATAACACTAGTCTGGAATTACTGGGGAAAGTTGGCAAATGCTGAGACAGCGCACTTAGAACTAAAGGGGCGAAGCAATGCCACGTCCAGAGAGAAGTTCAAGGTGTTTGAAATGGAAGGAATAGGAGTGGAAACCTCATTAAGAATCGGGGCGGTGTTAGGAAATGGGTCTGAGGATGAAGTGGAACATCTGGGAAACTACGGAAGATATCTGGGCACAGTATTAGAGTTGATGAAAGACTTTAGAGTATCCATTAACCTAACGATGGAATTAGCTGAAAGAATCGAGAGCGGCTCTTTGCCTTACACTCTACTATGGGCAAAGGATCGTTCAGAAAAGATTAGGGAATACTTACTGCTTCCGAAAAGAACAATTGAACCCACTGATGTCAGAAGCATTGTAGAGGCGATATTCCAAGCAAAAGCCCAAGTGGAAATCCCAAGACTTCTTAGAAGGTTGACTAGAAAGGCAGAAACAGAGCTCCTCCAACTGAAGCGAAACGAGGCCGCTGATACTCTGAAGTTCTTTTTTGAGGCTCAATCAGAGATTTTCGCTGACGATCTCGCTATTCTTCCTGATCATGAATGACTTAGAACTCTGGGAACGGCCATTTCCCCTGTTCTGGACCGATGGACAGCAAAATCGGCACAATGATCCCCACATAGATTTCAGGTATTTTGATTTTCCTACATACATCTATCAGGACATCTTTGTCTCTTTTCTCGACTGCCCTTTGAACTTCTGGAAAAACCGCAGGCTCCATCAAGCGCTGGAAACACTGTGAGACCTCTGTTATTCTCTCCTTCAGATTTTTCATAGCTCTCCCGCAACATATTCTTCTTAGATTCCATTTATAAGACTTAGCATGGGATAATATGATTTCAGTGACCTCAGATGAGAGTCCTTTCTACAGGCATCCAATTGAACGTAAAAAGTCAAGTAATTGTGGCAATAACTTACTTCACCTTTCTAGCGTGGTATTATGTTTTCTCTTATTACATCTTAGGGTTTATTATTGACAGTTCTACAGGAACTTTTTCGATCTACAACACCTTCTTCAATTTTCTTGTGGCTTCCAGTTTGATATTGAGCAGTTTTTTCATACGCGTAACTAAGAAAACATCTATTATCTGTGCATGGTCTATACTTGCATCCATTGGGATGGTTCTCATCGTTTTGGTCCCGACCTACGTCTTCAAATCGGCAATTTACTTACTGTTGGGTGCAGTCTTCGGTATGGGCCTGCTGGCTTTTTTTACATATTTTTGGCAGTTAACGGTACCAGAAGAAAGAGGCCGTGTTGCTGGTTTGACAGGGTTCTTTTGTTTGCCGGTTCTTTCATTGATCATTCCTCTAGTGAGAGGTCTGGATTTTTTGGTGACTTCAGTGTTGACCGTTGCACTCAGCTTGGGGGCTCTGGCAATCAGAACGTTGAATCCAGTGGAAAGATCTGTGTCAATCGGCAGGAGATATCCCAAAGGGCTCAACCCTGAAAGAAGGACAGTTCTGCTCTATCTGATTCCGTGGGCAGTTTCCGCATCAATCAACGTAACACTAGCTAAAGCTGTTTCCTTCCATGTATCGCAGTTTCTTTCTCCCTCTGAAATGTGGATATGGGCTCTGCAGGTTATCGCGGGTGGTTTTGGAGCAATAGCATGTGGAGCTATTGCAGATTTTTTTGGAAGAAAATACTCTCTGGTTTTAGGATTTACTTTGTATGGTGTTAGTTCAGCAATTTCAGGATTGACCAAAGACCTCGTGATGCTTTCTTTGATGCTCATTGGAACTGGTTTGGCTTGGGGCAGCTTCACAGTGCTATTTTCATTTGTGATCTGGGGCGATCTTGCTGATGAAGAGACATACACCCATAGATATTCCATCGGACTAGCGACTTTCTACTTTGCCTCGGGCGCAGGTTTTCTCTTCACGCCTCAATCTCTTCAGATTCCGTTGGCTGTCGCGTCCATTACTAGTTGCTTGCTAATCTTTCTTTCAGATATTCCGCTAATCTTGGCTCCGGAACTATTGCCATTGGATTTCCGCGAGAAGATGCGCCTCAAGTCCTATATTCGTCGCGTGAAAAGGAAAAAACCAGAGCACCTGTCACATCAGGGATAAATATTGTCCAGCAGTCTTGGGAACGCCGAAGCGTCTTTTATATGCTCAAGTTTACAGATCCACTTGGTTAGTCTTTCAACCCCTATTGCGAATCCTGCGTAAGGAACAGAACCTATCTCTTTAAGGTCCATGTACCATCTTTGTTCTTCCTCGCTTATTTCTTCCTCTTTCATCTTTCTTAGCAGCTTTTCTTTTTCGGTTGTTGGTTGTCCTCCTGTGGAGATTTCCCCGTAACCCTCGGGAGCAAGTAGATCGACCGACATGGTTAACTCGGGCTTTGCCGGATTGGACTGAAAAAAGAATGTTCTAATCCCGACTGGAAATTCTGAGATGAAGAAGGGGTGGCCAAATCGGAGGCTTAAATGCTTCTCATGTTCCCAGTCTAATGTCGCTCCCCAGTGAATAGCGAATCCATCCTTCTGCAATATTCTGATAGCGTCATCGTATGTTAGTCGGGGGAAGGGTTCTTGGACCTTTCTCAATTCTCTATCATCACGCTGTATGACCTCCAATTCTTCTTTTCCTTCTTCGGACAAGCGTTGGCAGATGTAACTGATCAGTTGCTCCTGCATGCTTGTGAGACTATTCAAGTCGCAATGCGGAATTCCTCCTTCTATACGCCAGTATTCGATAAGATGCCTTTCTGTCCTGATCTTCTCGGCTCTGAAAACTGGAGATATCGTGAAGACTCTTCCAAAATTCGATACTAGAACTTCAGCGTATGGCTGTAATCCCTGTGTAAGGTAAGCTTTCCTATCGAAGCACTTCACTTCAAGAGAGCTCTGGCTGTCTCCCATTGCGGGAACTATCACCGGGCCTTGAACTTCCATAAAACCTTGTGCCTTGAACCATGACCTTGCGGCATCGAGAATCTTTGCCCTAATCTTCAGCGTAGCTCTTTTCCTTTCGCTCCATAAAAGGTTACACACAGACATGAATAAGCTTAGAGTGAATCTTACAGATTAGTCTTCTCTGATTCTGAAGCGAAGGTCACATTGAGGTCTTACTCTTCCGAAACTGTTATCTTTTTGACTTCTTTAGCCCATGGAATGATTCTCAGGGATTCCTCCAGTTCTTTGCTTATGTCCTCTGCTATTTCTTCGCATGTCTTTTCGTCGGCTTCATCTACCAGCAGAATGACGAGAGTACATTTCTTGGTCATCTGATCTCCTTGTCCTCTTTGATTGTCGAACCTATCTAAGACTTACGTTACCGCTAACCGATTCTCTTGAGTAACGTATCTCTGGTCTACTACATAACGTTTGTCCGTATCTCAGAAAGTGTTTTGACCCCCGCGAAACATCTGCTTTAGGCGTATCAGAGATTCCGTTATACGAGATCGCAGGTTCAGGCAGGAAAACTTGCCAACATGCCATGTACATGAAAGCTACCAAAACGCTGAGATTGCCATCTTGTTCTGCTCACGGATTGTAGTCAAAGATGGAAAGCCAGAAGAGATCATCCCATCCCTAAACGAGTTTCCTAAGCATTAGTAAAATAGCGACGGTCATGAGTCAGGCAAAACTTAACAACGCGGTGCTATTGAAGATCAGATAGACAACCCCCAAAACAAGATCCGTTCCGCATTTCCTTCGAAGAACAAGAAATAACTGCATCAATCTTCCAGAAAACAGTCCAGGCATACAGCCCTCAGAAAACAATTCCGATGATAGGGAGTATCGGAAGAGTTCCGAGAATTGAGGTTATCGGAACACCCTCAAAGAGAGCTGTTCAAGAGGGATTAGAGGACATACCTGAATGGAACCCAATAAGTGTTAGATCTCTTGTTAGGAGCCACTCTTTATCTTCAGTCGGGGGTGCTTTGGCTACTTTCCGGAGGCTTCTGTAGCCATAGACTGGCCTGCTGAGGAGCTTGCTTATAGCCAGCCTCCTCAGTCAGTCAAATACTTTTGCTTGGGTCAAACGTTATATTTTCACACACTTTTCTTTGTATTAATGGGGAATATCGGAACAGAAACGCGCAAGCAAGGCTTACGGGCTTAAGGGTGATCGACTGAGGGTGAATGGGCTTGAACCCTTTTGGGTATAGGTCCCAGCGGGCCCGCCTAGATCTTTATCCATATACAGGACTGTGTGGGAGTTCAACTTCTATATTACTCACAATAAGATCAGGTGCGCTGGTGGAGCTATCGGAGGTATCACCGCTGCAACATAGTATCCAAACTTATAATAAGATTAACAATAAGATACGAGATGTATGATACCTAGCTCATAGACGACAGCGCCAATACCACAACGGGAGCGACCAACTGCTCTACGACAGGATTATCATCACCCAGCCTGCTAACTCTGACTACGCGGGAAAGTCAGGAGCGCTCAGGTTCGACGTAGCCTATAATCTATCGCCCGGGCTGACTGCGCAGGTGTCCGACTACTACCCATTGTACGCGGAGTTCTGGGCAAGTAGCGATGCGGACTGACAGGCGAGAGCCGGCTTACCAAGATCGACAAGGCCGGCCACCGATTTCACTTCAGCAGGAACCGCACGGTAACCAGTTCGGGGATGGTGCGTCCAGCCTCTCTTAAGATGGGAGCCTCCGGGCCGACGTCGCGGCGAAATTCGAAGGTGAGCGCGTAGGCTCCGTCTGGTATACCCACGCTTGTTCCATCCTTCAGCAGAAGCAAGGCGCGCGTGCCATCTGCATTCGGAAGGAGGAGGACTGTAGTCGTACCTACAACGCCGAGGAAGGGGTCCAGAACAAACCCGGTGGAAGGTGAGTAATTAGCCTCAGGTTGCACGACCTGTTGATGCACACACTGTCCACTGTTGTCCAAGAGGCGAATCCAAGTCATGTTTGTAGTGAGCGGAGTATGCCGTCGGCGTTTACGGTACGTTGGATCTTTATATTCAACCCCGGCTTCACGTTGCCCCGCTGGGGTGGTACCTATGCGGAGTCGCTTTCCTACTCGCTGTAGCGTTCCTTGTGGAAAAGCAAAGTAATCGTTAAAGGACAGCTGGCCAGTGCCATCTTGGGCGATTTCAAGCTTATAGCCATCCAGCGCCGTTTCATCGCGAGCAAGCAATTCAACCCAGTAGTTGAGATCAGTGGGGGTTGGAAGCCCTGCGCCGCTGATCTTCACAGTCGAACCTGGCTTCATAGATGGGGAGACCGACGCGGCTGGCAGAGTAGGGGATCGGCGAAGCTCGAGCTTTGTCCTCCGCCAGTCGATGGGCTCGGGACTCTCCAGGAGAAGGGCATGGCGACCGTTTGCGCTCTTTATGACGGAGATTTCCAAAGCTCGGGCGGCGTTCGGCCTCGTTAGACCAAACGTTTGAGCAATTTGTAGGAACCATTTGGCGGTTTCTGCTTCTATGGCTACCCATGCGCCGCTCACTTGCTTCAAGGCATCATCGTACGCCTTAAAATCATCTTCCGTCGGCTGGGCACCACTTCCTATTACCTTATCAGCCTTGTCTTTCAGATCCTTACGCTTATCTTGTACTTCCTTCACTTTCGGGCCTACGGCGTTCGATGCTTGATTGAATAGATCAGCCAGGTTTGCAGGCACACTCCCATCTATCTCCCATACTCTGTCTTCGAACGAATGCATGTGGTGGATAAAGTTGACGAACTTAGATGTTGTGAACTCGAAGGAGTGGACTATATGGAATTTGCTTGTATCGCTTGGATCCTTGGCAACCAGCTCTGCCCGGTGGAGGGTTTCAGGCTGCAGCGTCATACCCTCTCCCCCAGCGAGCAGCATTGCGTCACCTGGTACCTCTGACCAGTTTACCTTCCCGCACCGCATTGAATCGCTGAGATTGAGTTGGGCTTCCCACCTGCGCTCGCCTTCACTGAGCCACCGCTCAGGCGTCTCGCCCCAATAGTTGGCGATTTCGGCAACTGGTCTGCCGTTGTTGTCTAGGATGCGCATTCCGAGCGGACGCGCTGCTTGATGGTAAAGTCGGTCAACGTAGTTCACGTTAAACTCCATGCCAACATCGTAACCTCTGTAGGGCGGACGTTTTCCCTCCTCACCGGCTCCATCCTCAGGCACCGTGCGAAACACATAAGCCGATAGGTCAGCCAGAACTCCGCCTCCCGGATAGGTAGTCTTGTCCTTCTCTCGACCAAGAGGGGGGTAGCCTGTCTTAAAGAAGCCATACCAGTATCGCTTATACTGCGCAAGCTCCTGTTCTCTGTTAGTTATGGCGGTCGTTACTTTTATGCAATATTCCATATCTGGCTCCAGCACCATATCCTCGCTGTACCAGTACTCTAGCTGCTGTCTCCATTGTTGCCTCCTGAAAAACTGTTGTTGACGTTCCCAGGCAAACTTCGGTCCGTCGTAGCACACTTTCTCAACCGTGGGATCAAGACCTGATATCTCCAAGCGATCAATCCAGCCCTCGCCTAGTCGAACCACATCCAGGACCGCCTCTACGGCTGCGGCGTCTGCCATCACGCTAGTTTCAGTAAATTTCGTTGTGCCACCGTATGCCTCCACTTTCAAGTCGGTCCCTATCCGACCGCGTAGAGCGACGCGGGCTCGAGTCACTGGTCTAGGGAACTGGATTGTTAAGTAACTTTCAAGGACTAGAGAGGGTTCGAAGCTTAGAATCTCATCTAGTAATTGGATTACTCTGGAAATGGCGTCTGGCGGAGCTGGTACTGTCGGAACTGATGGTGGAGTCGGGAGGGTTGGGACGCGCGGGGAAATCGGTGTAGGTGGCACGGACACTGTTGGTACAGTTGGTGTGGGTCGTGTGGGTCGTGCAACGGCAAGACGGGCTCGTATATCTCTGACAACTTGAAGCATCACCCCAAGCTGTGTCAGGGCTTCCACCGTAGCCGGGAGAGAGCCGGCGATCCCACTGGCTAGTGTCCTTACTTGCGGGCATAGCATGAGAAGCCGGTTGAGCTCACCCAAGAAGGGTTGAGATTCCGGCATGGCCATCAGACCAGGAAGCATGCTCTCAAGCGCTGCTGCATGCTCCGAGATTCTTTCAAGCGCAGTGGCAGCTTCACTCTTTCCTGAGAATTTTATCCCTGCCACATCAACGTTGGTTGCATTTGGAGGAACCGCGCCGCGTGGAATACTGACGCATGTCCAACCGGGGAGGAAGCAGAGTCTAGTGACGGAACCCTCTTTTTCGCCTTGCGCCTCCACTGCTAGCGAGGTGACCGTCTGGCCATTCGCCGTGTCAGGGACGAATTTGACTGAACTAGGACGATCAACAGGAGTAGGAACTATGTTTGCAGGTGGGGGAGTTATTGTAGTGCCATCTTTATTCAGGTAGGTGACGGAAACTTTTAGGTGGCCCACGCCGTATACTTGTATCATGTCGAGCGGTGGCTGGAAGGTGAATTCAGTACGAGCAACACCCCCCTCGCTGTTCAGGTTGAGCACCTTGCGCCCCTGCAAATCAACAACTGAGATCTTGGTGAACGGGGGATTAAAGATCGCATCAAAGACGATATCATCGACTTGGTACTTCCCTGGACTGAGGTCGCCGGGCGGAAGCGCGTCAAACCCCACGCAGATCGGTTCTTCCTTCACATCTGGACCGCAGACATCAAAGGGTACGGGTGGGATTACAGAGGGATCGTTTCGCCGGAAGTAGGTGTATGGGGTCTTGGTCCAGAGCTGGAGCTTTGTCTTGGCGCTGGGTTCGGCCTGGTCCGTCGGCAGCCACTGCCCGTAGACATCCGGACCTTCAGGAGATTTGAGCTCGAAGCTCCCCGGACTTGGCCGCACCTCTGGCGCATCATCGGGTCTTTTGTTTAGAACATCGATCGCACGGTCAGAGTTGCTGATAACCGTAAACTTCTCGTTGCCAACGCTGAAGGTGCCGCCTGCGAAGGCATTAGCAGCGCCAGGAAGAACGGACGAAAGAGTCACTGTACTAGTGCCATCATTATTATTTCTGATGTCCTGAGCCCCAATCACTCCTGTCACAGTAAGCATAGCCGCCTTAGAAATCGCTTGCCAACTGGAGCCAACTTTTCGAAGAAGTTCGACCTTCCCGAGATAGTAGCGGAATTCGTAAAGACCTGGTCTTATGACCTCGGCGTTAGGGTCACGAAGCACCCCCGGACCGAAGCGCATATCATCATGAACCGGACGTGTAAAGGTGATAACGGGACGTGCGTCAGGGGGTATGATAACTTGAGCAGAGGGAACAGGCACACTAGGATCCGTAGACTCCACAAAGGGGATTTCCCACGCTTCATCCGTCTTGAGATGCTCGGCGGCCATCCCAAGTACGGGTGTTACCGGCTGTGGTTCGAGGAGCTCCTCCCAGTGCAGGTGCACCTCTGCAGCGAGTTCGATTGTCTTCAGAAGAAGGTTTATCCTGAGCGCGCCTCGAACCCAAGCATCGAACTCCCAAGGTGTAGGACCACGCCCCTGAGCTCCCGCATCAACATTGATATCGATGCCTGCGCCGAAGGCCCGAAGTTGTAAGAGTCCGTAAAGCTGGATGAGGGCTTCGTAGTGTTCGGGGTTCCGGCTGATGAGCCCCTCGCCGGACATCCAGGCCTCAAAGGCTGCGCTGAGGGGTCCGAAGGTCCAAGGACCGCCCTTATACCCATACCACGCGCCGAGCTCAAGGCGGTCCTTCCACATCATCCAGTACGCATTGGCCCCGAAGAGATCGAGAATCTTGGCTTGAATGCGCTTCTCTTCCGGCTCCTTCTGACCTAGAAAGAGGTGCCACGCCCAGGGGCGGTCGAAGTCAAAGAAAGCTTCCGCGCCAGCGTGCACGTCGATAACTTTGACGAGGTTGTAGCTTGCGTCCAAATTCATTTGGAAGATCCGCTGCCGCCCGTCCAAGACGAGAAGAGCGGTGAAGGCTCCCTCCGCAGTAACCTCCTTGGTTGCAGGGCGTTGCTTGATGAAGTTACCCTTTCCTTCAAGGAGGATGATAGGACCCGGTAATACCAGGATGAGGAGGGTCTTAGTGTTTACTGAGAAGCCATCGTCCGTCGCGGTGCCGATTGAAACGCCGACTCCAAAGGCCATGCTGTCACGGACATCCCACCACTTCGAAGTGTCCGTTGCACCTATGGGGTGCCGCTTGTACCAGCCCTCATACCACGCCTCCTCAGGCTTCCGGTTCGGCTCCATGTTCACTGCCAGCAAGCCCTGGAAGCCGTAGATTGAAGCGCCCGTGCTAAAGAGAGGGATACCCACAGGGAGATCGGCATCGAGGAAGATATAGAAGAAAGTGTACTCACCACGAAGGCTTTGACCGATGATCAGCTTGCCATCAACCATGCACTTGACGGCTTCCAGTGCTAGCTTGATGTCGCCCCGGAACCCTTTGCTGCCCCGATCCTTATCCTCGAAGAAGGCGACTTTTCCTTCAAAGCTGAAGGCTCCAGGCACGGCCATGTGGACGCCGACACCGTTCAACTCGACCTTCGGGAGATAGCCTGCAGTTCCGAGTTGAGTTGGATCCCAAATTATACGTAATCCTTCGACTGATGCTCCCGCAGGTAGGGGTAGATTGACGCTGCCGTTGAAACCGATCCATTGTTCCTTTGCATCTTCGTCGGTTCCGAAACCGAGTTTAGTCAGTTCGAGCGTAAAGCCGTAGAAGTCGAGTTTCTTGGCTTCAGGCAGGTCGAGCCATCCACCCTCGACTTTGACTTTGCCCCTGTTGTCAATCGTTAGCTCTTTTACATCGAATTCGGGCCAGTCTAGCCCTAGTGCAGTAGGCCGCAACTTACCACCAAGTCGCAACAAGAATCCTTCCGCTGCACTATATTCAAATTTTAGGCTTTTGACGGTTAGTTTGCAAATGCCTCGTTTCTCGATCACTATCAAGCCTGCTGCAGAAGAAGTATTAAACTCCGGTGGCTGTGTGGCAGAAACTTCTACCGTAAGTGTCCCTTTGAGGTCCAGTCCAATGTCGACCTGTAGCGGCTTCTCGAAGTACGGCAGTATTACCCAACCGTTCAGCGTCGATTCCGTCAGCGCGTTTTGCTTGAATTCTATTGTGAAATCTTTTAGAGCAAACTTCATGCCGAATAGTTCTCCATGACCAGGACCAATGAAGTCATCGCCAGTTGTGTTTAGTTGAGGAGAAAGTAGCCCTGAACCGGCAGTAACTCGGCCCGAAAAGCCCCCGTTACCGATATAACATTTTTCAAACCGGACGGTAGATAAGGCGCTACCTAGATCCATGCTTGCTGGTAGGAAAACTTCTGCTTTCTCAAAGTAGATCCCACGCCAACCAGCATCCTTTCCGGGAGGGGGTGTATTTCCGAAATGGAAGGACAGGCCTTTAGCATAGATGGCTATCCCCGTATCTCCGATGATACTATGTGGTAGCTCAATTCCAGTGCCAGTATTCTTGAGTTCGATATTGCCTTCTCCATCTACTGACAAGGTGACTTTGGCAAGGGTAATATCAACATGTTTCTTAGCTGGGTCAACCTCGTAACGAGGCTGGCTAGACCCGGCTAATTGCTTGGCTGGTTTCAGAAGATCACTTCGTATTCGCAATACGATGGGCACATCCACTAGCCTAACTTCAAATGGGTCTATATCGATTTCCAATTCTAACAGCGTATCCGATCCGCCAGGAGCGACGACTATTTCTACAGAGTCTATTCCTGGAATTGAGAAGGATATCGTTTTCTCGAGCAGGACTGTCGCTGCTAGTGTCCAGCTACCAGCTTTATTGATTCCTAACGTAAATGGAGAAATCCAAAAATTGTTTAGCATGTTCAAATCTGGCACTGGGAGGACATCCGTAGGCCATATCAGTTCAATATAACTGCCAAATCGCATAAACTCAGCTTGGCTCATTAGTACTCCATCCTTGAATCTGGGTCCACTAAGTATCGATGTTCGTTAATGCTTACACTCCCCGGCGGGAGGGTAGCGTCAGGTCCAAAAGTAATTGGGATAATTTCGGCAGACGCCCTCAGTGGAGGTATGCCCAAGGGAGGCGTGAAGCCCCATAACGTAAGCGCTCTATCCAGATCCTTTAATTCATTCGCGTCGGTTATCCCGTGGTGGTGCGCCCATAGGGCAATTCTAAGCCACTTGGCAAATCGCTTATCTTCGTAAAGTTCCGGAACTTCCGGGTCTCCACAGCCGTGGGCTAATTTCGTCAAGACACCTACAGAAAGTTCGATGTCCGTGTACAAGCCTCTGAGTGCTACGTTAGCACTACCTATACATGCCCAGTTGTCGTCAATTATACATACCTTAGCGTGAATAGTAACATCCTTTCGCACAAAATACTTTATTCTTGTCTTCTGCGGCAGCGACAAACCATCGTATAGGTAATCATAGGCTGCCTTTGTTAGTACCTGGGAACCGATATCTTTGTCGGCTGGATCAATCTTTCCGCTAGTGAGGAGTATAACGTTGAGGTTGGGCTCTCTCCTTATCGCAGCCTTCAACCAATCCATAACCTCCGTGGACCAAAAGTATTGGTCTTCCATGTAAACGTAATCTCCTGCCCCGCGGATTGCGGCCATGAGGCCTGCTTTAAAGCTGAAGTCACCTTTTGGAGCAAAATTGAAGGGTTTGCACCAAGGCCAGATCACCTTATGCATTGTCGAAGCCATCCAGTCGTCGTCTGATACATACTTTAGTTTGTTGAACTGTGGAAGAGTTCTCAAGAGCTGTACCTGATCAAGATCCTCGAGACCCACCCGATGTGTAAAGGAAGAAGGCAGGTCTTGATCGATGTTTTTTGAGATATTTTGGGGCGGGTCCGTCCACGATTTGATGTCGTTGCCGATCTTTACCTTTAAGTCATCCTGTGTTTGTTCATTGGCAGTATGCTCCCAGAGTTTCTTGAATGTGTCAAGAACTAACTCTGCTGCAGGTCCTCGAATCTCAACTGCTACATCGTGCCAAAAGTTTGTGTTTGGCGCGCCTGAATGGTCCGGGCTAGACAATCTGTTAGGGAGCAGATCCATCCCCCCAACAAATCCGAAAAGGAAATCGCCGTCATAGGCGACGATGATTTTGAGGTGCTGTGCTCCCCATGGGTGTGCACGTCTATTGAGAAGAATGGTGCCCTGCAGGCTATTGTCCTTGCTTCTGAGTATGTAAACCTGCCGCGCATTTTGATTAAACCTGCCGCTGACAATCTTATGTTGCCACAGCAGGCCACGCACTTTCACCCCAGCCTTGGCCTTTTTTACTAGTAAATTTCCAAAATGGTAATTCTGCCCCTGGATTGGTATCACTAATTCATCATCGGCAACATTATATTTGAATAACTTTGAATCCCAGGCAGTAAAATAGAAGAAATGGGCGCTGCTATTCAAGGAAGCTAGTAGGTTGTATATTCGCCTAAAATATGCCTCGCCATCAATGTAGAAGAGGACCTTGCTTTCCGTCTTCACTTGTGGAAGAAGTAGGCCTCTTGATGGGTCTTCATCGTTTGTGGTCGGGTAGTACTTGTCCTCAGCATCTCGGATAAAAAGGGGGCCGACTGTCATACTGCTACCTCCTGGCTAACTGAGATGAAATTAAGAGAATTGCGAGCCTTCGTTCTATAAAGGTATGATTTGTTTGGGTCTACGGAGCTGTCAAAAAAATCATGTGGCCCAGGCGGCAACCATCCTGTTAGTGAAATCCAATGGGTCTTACTAGTTTCCCTACGTTGCAGTAGGGTATCATCCGATGCGCTCGACCATTCGACTCTTATATACACAGTAGTCCCAGTAGTAACCCACGATGCCGTCGGAGTAGGAGCAGTAGGCATTGTTTCGCTCCATGCCCTTCCGCTCACTATAGAAGATGGCACTGAAACGTTTCCGGCGTTATCCACTGCGACTAGCCGGTAGAAATAATTTCTCAGCCCGTCTAACGGTTCATCTGTAAATGAATTCGTGCCTTTGCCTAATACCCTTAGTGGCGTCTTGCCTCGTAGGTCGAGGAGGTCTATTTCGTTATTGCCTCGGTACAACCAGTATTCTTCGAGATCCTCTTCCAGGTTTTCTTCCCAAGCGAGGACAAGCCTTTGTTCGCCTCCGATAACCTTGGTGAAGACTGGTATAGCAGGCGGTACCAGATCGGGGCAGCAGACTGGCGGGCTCACAGGGCTTGGCTTGCTCCGGTTGCCTGCTGCGTCAACCGCAACAATTCGATAGAAGAATCGGTTTGAGGATCGACCTGGAAGTTCGTCGCGAAAGCTTGCAGTTGTTCCATATGCCTTTATCGGCTCCTTAGTGATAAGTGTGAAGGCCGTTTCCACGTGAGGCAGGTTAGCAAGAACTTCATGTGTGTCATTGCGAAGACTCTTGTATGCCTGCTCCAGTTCGGCGAGACGCTGCGCCTTCTCGTCCGGAGTAGTTGCGTTCTTCCACAATGTAATCTTCGTGTCCAAGTTGTCGAAGTCGTCCTGGATAGCTTGTAGGATCAGAGTCTCTTGAGAGTGACCCTTGATACGCGCCGGGAGGTCTGTAGTGGTTATCCGTGGACGGGGTTGTGACGAACTGGCCCGCTCCTCTCTATCGAGATCATACAATGACGCGTCCATGGCGCGGTAGACATGGTATAGCATGCCAAGCTGGACATTCCATTCAAGAGTATAGAAGGATTGCCCGTACCAGTCTGCTGGGGTCGCTTGTAGGCACGGGGGATTTGGGGCTGAGACTGGATATGGGAGGCCGCTCGCCAATTTGATATCTAACGCTGGAATGGGGAAATCTTCGGGTTTTCTGCGGTAAACAGCTGTCACCGCTATTGATGCGCTCTGCGCGCTCTCTCTGCTCGGATCTTTCGGATCTACGGTTGTCATGCTCACCAAGCCTTGAGATGTAGGGTCATCCGCGCTGACAGGACAGTAGGTAAACTCCGATCCAGCCCCAATATTTGGAACTGAACCGTCACGGGCTTTCATGACAATAAGATGTGCGTCACCATGGTATCCCATGACTTGGAACTTCTTGCTCCCCTGCTCTAGCACTCCGCCTGAGAACCACCGCCAACGCTTCCCTACCTTGTTCGTCTTCACAACGATGACTTCAGGGCGCAGCATAAGAGTGCAGGAGGAATCGACCGCTGGTATAGGCGTGGTTGCGCTCGTTGGCTTATCGATTAAGACCGTAATTGGGGTGAGCGAAGTTACCTTCTTAACACTGTAGGTGTTTCCTCCGCATCGAAAGATGGCACTACCAAGCACTTCACGATGGCATACCAAATAGCGATCCGTGGTGACGGTAACGGTATTGGTATTAGCATCCTCTTTAACATCCGTTATCTTTGTGTCAAGCAACACGGGCACAATTACATCTGCAACCGATGCTTCCGGATCGTTGCGGACTTCGGGAGGCACGGGGACGATTGTCTGGTATGCCGGATAGTACGTGAAGTTACCTACACTTGGGCCGGTTGTACCAGTTCGATATGAGACCAGGAAGTAAGTCCTGCTTTCGGTGGGATGTGTTGAGGAGAAATCTTCCCAGGCTGCAAGTACATTAAACTCCTCGGAACCCTGCTCTATCGATCCACCAACTTTTCGTGGACCTGTTGCGAGCCCCGGAAGAACACTGTCTGCCTCAATGGTTGTAAAAGATGGGGCTTTAATTGTGCATTGCCCTATCTGCGGCTTCACAAACTTTAAGACAGGCACTGTCTGCGACTTAATCCACTCTAAAGTCAACCGAGGCTTTCTTAAGCTGGGGTCGCCGCCTGTGTTCTCTAAGACCTTAAAAGAGCAGCTAACGCTTTGACCAGAGACCTGCTGGACTTGCTCAACCACTCCTCCAACCAGAATGCCTCCTGTCGGAACCGCTGATTCAACTTCTACAATGCTTGTCTGACTGTTTGCATATTCAACAGGGGAGGACTTTATTTTAGAGGAAATCCCGTTAAACCGAGGAGGTAGAAAAGAAGCGAAGGGCAGAAGCGAAAAGCGCCCAGTTGTCGGCGGTGTGGCCGCGTCATGTTCGACCAAAAACTCTGATCCTCCGTTATATGCGATGACGACGCTCTTATTTCCACCTACGCTCAGGGAGCCGCCAACAAGCAGTTCAGCGCCCCTATGGAACACGACGTTGGTTTTCACTAAACTACGATTAAGGGCAAACGCTCCGGCCAGAGGTTGAGGGTCGGTTGTTGAACGTTCAATCCAGAAGGTAACTTTTGAACCATCTGTGTGCCCGAGAACTCTGTACTTTGTATTACCCTGCACTAGTAAGGCTGCTGCAAAAACATCCTCGCGTCTAGGCGGAGCTGGAAGTGTGGCGTCAGTAGTCACACGACTGACAAGCCTGCCGACATGCTCAACTGCAGTAATCGCCCCCTTTAGATGGAATACTTGTGTGATAGCGCCAGCCACTTCTGGCGTGACCGCCACCGCAGATCCAGAAAGTCTGGCTTGCGGGTCATCAACTACAGTAGAGTGCGGTTTCATATCAGGGCCATAGATCTTGAATGTCAGAGTCTTTGGTGCGCTAGGCGGGCGGATGGCCCTGGCATGAGCCCAAAGGGCAGGTGGGAAGGCCCAGAGTACCCGTAAGCCGTTTTTGTTTTGGTTATTTTCGAGCCAGGTATCTTCCTCCGCAGTCAGCAGGAGCTGCGGATCATCCTGCTGAATGTAGCGAGCCGAAAGCAGCACTGGCGAGGGGGGCACGAGCTGATTCTGAAGACTCACCTTCGCAATGTCTCGACCTGTTTGATCAGGAGGGCTAATCCGTCCAAACAAATCGACTGCTCGCAGTCTGTACCCGTACCAGCCATCTGGCAGCCGTGTGTGTAGGTAGCGCAGTGGATCAACCGGAGGGCGAGGCTGCGACGGGTCAGCAGGCGGATGTCCAGTGATCAGAAATTGTAGAGCAGCCTTGCGCCGCCTTTCCGCCTCTATTTTATCCGCTGCCGTAGGAGCTAATGGTGAACTCTTGGCTGGCAGGGCTAAAATTGGGCGCCCATCATTCAAGAGCTGGAATGGCTCTGACCCAGTGACTTGTGGTTCGAATTGGTCAGGCGATCTACGGAAGTCGTACCACTCCATAGCAACCAGGGGAACAAGAGCAGGAGCAAGTGCGTCGCCCGCTTCATCAAAATCTACATCAGGAGTCCAGTGCAATCCCACTGCGTTTCGGCCAACGGCGTCAGGAGGTGGAGATAGAGCCCATCCCTTTAATTCCCATGCCATTAAGTCCTTGGGAGCTAATGGAAGGCTTAGAGGCGCATGTGGTGAAACATGATAGGCAATGGCGCTATAGCTGACGATCTTAGTGACAGCCTTGTATGAAAGGCTCTCAAGGAGCAGCTTCCCGCCCCCTATGATTTCGATAGTCATAACGTTAGGGCCTTCAAACTTTGCCAATTCGCGAGTTGTTGTAGGCCGTAGACTGATTTGCCTCATGCTGCCGTCGCCTAGGGTTACAACAGCGTTAAATTGACCATCCGCCCGGCCAAAGAGCGCCACTTCCTCCATCTTAAAAGGCGGAAGCTCTACCTTTACTGAGACCGCGGAACCTTCGAATAATGCCACTTCTCTCTCTATCCTTGCTGGCACGGACGATGTCAACGTGAATCCACGATGCCACGCCTGCTGTGAACCATGAATGTTAGGCACCTCTGCAAAGCGAATTTTCCCCCCACTCTCCCCCTTACTCAGCCAGTAGCCCACAACTTTGTAGTCGAACTCTGTCCTAGCCTCTGTGTCTATGTAGTACAAGCCCAGAATACGAGCTAGGTATGGATCTAAAGATAAGAGAAGTATATAGTCCAGGTGATCGACATTCTCAAGTTTTGGGTCTGATGGACTTCCAACCCATTGTGGTGCAGGACCACGTGTCGCTAATGCAACGAGTTCAAGATGAAGACTCTGGAATGGTTTCAAATAACGATCCAGAATTTCGTGAATTTGCGGGAGACGTGAATTTGCCTCAGCTTCATCTCCATTAATCGTGCCATCAGCATGCGAATGGCGGCAAGGGTACCGTACGTGGGTCACAGGAAGGCCTAGGCTTGCGATGGGATCGCGGTCCCAGTCTTTATTTGGGTCACGGAACTCGTGCTCACAAGATGTCAGCCATCCGTCTCCGCTTAACAGGAGCCGATCAACTCCCATTGAGCAGTCATGGAATCGTTGGGTCCCCGAGAGGTTCTCCCACTTAATTGTATTGGAGAAGACCTCGCTCCCTCTCATGCTACCCTCAATTTTGACCTGCTTACCCTTCTCAGGCTGTAACCCCACTCGTAAGTACCAAGCCGTGCGTTGGAACAAGATCTCAATTGGAGCATCAGGTGGGATGCGCAACCCCTGCTGATCTACTACGAGAAGAGTAGCCGCTACAACCGTCTGAACAGTCACCTGCCCATCTGAGTAGGCCTGGGCACCATGCATTGGTCCGAAGTCAAGCCTAATGAGGTCTCTCTCTGCAGAGCTCCCTCTGCGGAACAGCTCAAAGCCCAACTCAGGAAAACCCAACGAAGGCTCAAAGAACCAGCGAAAATGGTTTCCTTGCTGCATACCCTGACCATCCCAAAGCTGGGCTGTGCCGTTACTTCCAGTTCCAATCATAGCAATTTCGCGCATAAGTATCCACCCATTCCTTTTTCAATATCGACCAGAGTCTTCGGCGAGCCCTTTAAGGACATATTCATATGGAAGCCAGCCATAACCAGCATCTCTCCATCCTGTGTTCCAGGAGTTTCTTATCATTTTAGCTATTATTTTACCTTTTTCATATTTATTTATTGCTCGTTTATAGGATCACAGCTGAAGTTCGATTAGAGCTGATTAAGCCAGTCACTGCGGCTATAGAATCGATTGAACGGAATCGTACTCGCATAAATTTTTATTCGGGTTCCAACGGGCCCGCCACATTTTTATGGCGAATCCTTTATATCTTAGTTCGCGCGCTGGTTCTACAATAACATATTGGAATTACACTGTCCATTACAGTCTAAATGGCGGCCGTGATGAGGTTTGGGATGCCCTGTCCTCAGTCATGGACTCGATGCTGGATGTGAAGGAGAACCTGCTCATCGCTGACTTCACCCACCTTGATTACACCGGAAAGAGGCTGCTCAGTCTGACTGCGGGAACCAAGCGTGGCGACATGTTCAAAGTTTTGGCAGCTGCAAGAGGCAGGGTCAGCTGATTTCTACTGTGTAATGCTAGGAAGACGAAAAGCAAGATTTGACATAAGCTCCGTGCATCATTACAGAGACAAATGGCTAACAAAACGATACGTAACGCTGGTGTCCATGCTGTTGAAGAGGAGTGGGAGGCCCCCCCGTAGCCTCAATTGATGAGAACCAACAGCAAAGTGTCCACTTTGGACATAGTTTGACTTGACAGCTTCTAAAGAAAACAGGTGAAAACTTCTCGAACTTGGTAAACACTAGTCACTTATGTTCGTCTTGTGAAGAAGTGAATAAAAATCTGTAAGATGGAGTTGACACTGTCTTGAGAACAAGTTCACCGTTCTTAGGAGCTTGTTGAGAACCAGTTGAGAACCAGTTGACTGTCTCAGAAGAACAAAGTGCTAAAGGGACAAGGAAAGTGTGGTACAACAAAGAAAACTGGCTTTCTTGAACTTCGCTGTTCAACAAGGCAGCTTCACCGCTGACGACCTAACCACAGCATTCAACCTCGACGTACACAACGCGATGAATCGGCATCATTCTGAAGGGCAAATTCCGCAAGAACACGATCATACATGGAACTACGCTGATCGATAAGCGCCTCAATTTCTTTCATATTCCGGCACTAACTAAAACGAAATGTATTTATGGAACTAAAGCCTAATGCTTCTAAGTATATCAAAACCGGAAAAAATACGGAATATCCCCCGAAGTCCTTACTGATAGTTGGCTTACTAGTAATCTTCCAGTCTATTCCCTTCATTACAAGATATTCAGGTTCTAGGCACCCAATTTCAGCTACTCTGTTCTGTGCATCGTAGGTGTCGCTTATTACGACAGCAAGTATTTCCTCAAAGGGTGTTCCATGGAAGTTTCCCTGATTGACTTCATTCAGTCTTTGATAGTTTCTCCAGCTTCCTCCCATCACAAAGCCTCCGCCATTACCCGCATGCTCCCTCCAGGATTTGAGCTGCCAAACTGAGAAATCCGCTGATCCTTTTTCAAGCCAAGCAATCATTGTCACATCATAATGTTGCTTCAGACTTTCAGCATTAGATTCGGGTGAATCCCAACTATAGGGGTGGATTAGATCAACTGCGACTCTTTCTTAGCTGGTCATGAAACTATCTAAGGGCTTGTCCCATCTTCCCTCCTCTCCTCCTCCCCGTATTACCATGGTCCGTACTTTATTGGGTCTTGTTGTTCTTAGGAGGACATGTTTCTTGTCTAGGACCTCTCTTTTAGAAGTAACCGTGGCTCTCATATGCCGATCTTGAGTGGCGGGCCCGCTGGGATTTGAACCCAGGACCATCGGCTTAGGGGGCCGACGCCCTATCCTGACTAGGCCACGGGCCCTCTAGTTTTGAATTAGGCAAAGTCTAAGTTAAAGATATTTGTGTCTGGCGCCCTATCTGGGGCTTGACGGTTTCTTAGCTGCGCCAAATCTGAGTACGGGTTCTCCTAGGCTCCAGTAGCTTTCCAGAAATGCGCACATCGGCTGGAGCTTGTCCTTGTCAATCTCTCCCCTGTCGTTGAGGATTGATTCGTCGCAATGAACCGCCGCAATCTCCCCAAAATAGAAACTGTGGCTTCCCAATTCCACGGATTTGCGCATGATACACTCAATGTTCAACGGAAACTCTAGGATTCCAGGGGATGAAATCTTTGTCGAAGGGAGAGGAGACAGGCTACACGCTTTGAACTTGTCAATCTTTCTGCCTGAAACGCTTCCGCAGTAGTCCACGATCTTAGCCTGGTCTCTTGAAGGCACGTTCACAACAAATCCGTCTGCCCGAGAGATCACTTGGTAAGTGTACCTCGTGTGACCGACGGCGATGCCCAACATTGGCGGATCAATACATGCATGCGATATGGCACCAATAGTGATCAAGTTAGGCCGTTCTTGTCTTCTAGCTGAGCATGAGACAACTACGATCGCCGTCGGAAAGTCAAACCTTAGCCTAGGGGGAAGATCAACCTTAACCAACTCATCCACATCTCGATCTTAGCAAATCCTTTAGGATTCGAGAGAACACTCTCCCGTTTTAACTCTTTCCGTCGAGTATGCCACATAGGGAACAAAGGTCCCGTATAGGAAGCTGCAGTTATGGTGGAGAGGTCTCGGAAAAAAAGAGAGGGTGTGCCTGTCTATAGCTTTCTCTGCCTGTCTGCTAGGGTTTGCGCAGGTTGGTTCCGCAGTAGGGGCAGAGGGCTATGTCCTCAGGCAGGTCATCTAAATCCCTACTGCATTTTGGGCATTTCCTCTCTTGTTCTTCGATCTCAATCTCGACTTCTTTCTGCTCGGCGAGCCCAGTTTCCCTTCTGAGCTTCTCAACCTGCTCCTCCGCCTTTCTCTTTATCTTCCTGATTTCGTCGAGTGCTGAGGAGACCCTGTCGAAGATGTCCTTGCGCGCCTTGACCCCCTCTGCTACAAGGTAGGCCACGGCTTCCGATCTAGTGCTGAAGAGCCCTGCCTCGATCAACATGTCAATCAGTCGCAGCTCCTCATCGCCTATGCGCGAAGCAACCACATTTGACCTGCCGGCTGGAGCAGGATGGAATATGGGTATTGGCGGCATAGCAGGCATCGGAGGCATGTGTGGTATGGCCGACCCTTCGACCGATATGCTTGACCTGGCTTCACCCATCCAATCTCTGAATTTCTCCCTCCATTCTTCGAGGGCCTTCTTGTATCCTTCTTTCCATCCTCTGAGGGCTTCTTTGTACCAGTCTTTCCACTCTTCGGGATCCATTCTCTTCGCACCTCGCTGTAAGTCATTTACATCATGTAATTCATTTACGTAACCAATTTACGTCATCCACATATAAACATGGCGGTCAACAACTCAAGCAAGAGTCGGAGTCGGGGAGAAATATTGCAGCTAGCCATTCGAAACACATAAAGGAAGAAATCACTCTATAGACTTCTTGAGCTAGAGGGCCCGTGGTCCAGTTGGTTAACTCGTAGTAGAGGCCAAGAGACGCTTCCCTCACGCGGAAGAGATCGCTGGTTCAAATCCGGCCGGGCCCACTTTAATTTGGACTTCGTACGGGATTAAATATGAGTGTAAGAAAGGCTTCTTTGCCTAATGATGCAGAATCGATACTCTCTTTGTTGAGGTACATAGACCTATCCGTTTATCCAAAACTCACGGACATTGAAAACCCGGATGACCAATGGTTCGTTTACAGGGAAAAAGGAGAAATCGTCGGTTGTGTTGCAGCAAGAAGAACGACATGTGAAATAAGGCATATTGTAATATTGCCAAATCATCAAAGAAAGGGTATAGGAACTCAACTGGCAAACTCGGCTATAGAGTTGTTAGGAAGCATAGGTTGTTCGAGAATATGGGTTCAAATAAGATTAAAAAACGAGAAAAGCCAAAGACTTTTTGAAAAGCTTGGCTTCAAACGTGAACCTAGACTTATCAGATCTCGAAAAAATCCTGAAGTAATGCTATACAGTTATGTTCTAACTCGTTAGGGCGTCGCCCTCACGCGGCGAAGATCGCCAGTTCGAATCCGGCCCGGCCCACCAAATTCTTTAAGTGAATCCCAAAACTTTAAGGAGATGGAAAGTTATTAGTTAACAATGTAAATTGTGGGGACCGGTTCTAAGGATTTGTGTTGAAATGAAACAACTATCGTTATTTGGAGAAGAAACTAGTGAGGGACTAAGATTTAAAGCAGATAATGAAAGCATAGTCACCAACGCCGAGTGTGGACCAACCCCTCCAGGCGAGGTAGTGATAAGGTCTGCTTTTTGTAATCTTCGTTGTATCCCATGTTTTGCCTACAACTACTCTTGGCCTGAAAAAGCGAAAATGAACAAAGAAGTCATAGTGGTACCTGTGGATAGGTTAATCTGCGAGTTTCTGACGTTTTTTAATAGAATCTCAATTCCTGGCAACAAACCCTCGTACAATTGGTTTAGAATTCTTGGTGGAGAACCTTTTCTGAATAAGAAATCTTTAAAAGATTATGTAAATTTTCTTATGCGGATTCCTGATAATATCCCACTGAAGTTTAACAGCTCTGTATTTATTCAAACGAATGGAGTAACTCTGGGCACTATTGATAAAGAGGAATTGGAAGAGATTCTCAATCCTCTTAGAGATAAGCCGTTCAAAATTGTTATTGAGATTTCGATCAAGGGTTCTAGCCCTAAAGAGTTTGAGGTCATTACACAAACACATGAAAATCTGACAAGAAAATTCTATGAGGTGCATTTGGCAGCATGCGAAAACATTGAGTATATTCATTCCCACATAACCAATATTGATTGGACAGCCGTTGCCGGTTTTGGAATAGGGGTGACCAATCTGACCGCGGGCAATTTCAACAGAAAAGAGTATATCAAAACTTTCTATCATCCAGAGACGGACAAACCATTTTACCACCCCGATTGTTGGGATGACAGATTTAGGAGAGTACATGATATTCATATAGAAAAATATAGAAATCAGTTTGGCGACAAGTTCCCTATGTTCGGCATCGAAGATAGATTTCGTTGGAAGTTTGCCCTATGTGGATTAAGAAATTGTAAAAAGTACGCTAATGAGTATTTTTATGACGGTTTTGAAGTTTATAATAAGCAAAGTAAACCAAGAATCGAAGAATTGGAACGATATTTGAAAGATATATTGAGAAAATTCTTTTTTGGTGATCCTACTTGCTACTATACAAGACTGTTTAGATGAATTCAAGTGGCGTTCAATATTCAGGACTCACTTAATTTTTTTGATTGTGTACGGTCCGGCCCACTTGTTAGATAGTTGCTTTAAAAGTGCATTGTTTCATGTTAATGTTCTATGCAGATACATGGCTGGGGTCTTCATCTACGGGGATTTCATTGATCCACGAGTTCCAAGATTCTGTTCCACTGCCCTTTTGTGAGTGGGAAGTTGGTACCTTGAGGATTTTTTAGAACTTGCATATCTGAGAGCAGAGGGTCTTTCCTACATTCATCTTCAGGGAGAGGTCTGTCGATGATGATCTTCAAGTACTTCACTTTGACGCTGCTCTTGTCTCGGAATTTATAGATGTCCATTTCAGCCTTTTTCGTCCAGTACCTCTTTTGTTCCGGGTTGAGGGGCTCTTCTTCTGGATTCGTTACGATCTCGCCTATGGCGTAGACCCCCGCCTTCTCTCCAGAAGCCCAGATAGCTACCTTATCTCCTTGGTGAATGTATCCAGCATGCTGGCTTGCCAACCATCGCTCAGTCTCTCTGTTCTCTTTCATCCAATCAAACCATCTGTATATTGCAGGATTGAACTGAAACACCCAAGACCTCGACTGGCGGCGCGGGCGGAGGAATGTACCACAGTC
>Ga0315312_1000891_pt1 | contig 27731 bp, 20 predicted proteins | sample TDP7_MG_FD_203629 | JGI IMG/M metagenome (GOLD analysis project Ga0315312, IMG submission 203629) | Freshwater sediment microbial communities from Lake Towuti, South Sulawesi, Indonesia - TDP7 | ecosystem: Environmental > Aquatic > Freshwater > Lake > Sediment | place: Indonesia: South Sulawesi... | reverse complement strand
AGAATCTTTCGTGCTACTGCGTGACGGGCATTACTCGGCATTATACCATCCGACAACATCCTTTCATAATAAGCTCTAAAGACATTACCTTCTCGATTTATCGCACTTGTGGCAGCGCCTAAAACGGAATTTTTCAAAGTTCTATTGACTGCCCAGGGTAGCTGTAGTCTTGCCGGTTTAGGTCTGCCTTTTTTGTCTGTTCCGCTGGTAGTCCGCTGAAGGCCTACGCCGCAGTATTTCCATAGTTTGTTTTTCTTTTTGAACCGCCAGGGCGTATCCAGATAGGAAAATAACGTGGCAGCTCGAATAAGGCCTATGCCGGGCAATTTTCTCCAGAAATGGATAATATCATATCTTTTACTTAGCTTTCTTAGCTGCTGTTTTGCAATCTTGGTCTGTTTTGCTGCTGCATCATAGCCGATCCACAGCAGGTTCAACTGCTTTGCTAAGGCAGGATGTTTTATCTGTGAAAGCCATTCGCTTCGATGCAAAGGATCACGAAGCACAAGCCGCCGAATATGCACTCCGTACATCCGACAGCGAGCCCGGATGGATTCGACAAGCTCACCACAAGTCTTGTTTATATGGCGTACCGCATCACGAACCCGGTCATGGTACAAACTAACCCAATGCTTCAGCTCAGCTTTATCATCATCCTGGCTATGGTAGACCGCTCGAAGATAACCGCCCCTTAGCAGCAAGGCCAGCTTGGCAGCATCAATCTTGTCGTCCTTGTCACCATCGCAGCCAATCAGTTTATTGCGGCGAGGGTCGCAGACTATCATTTTGTCGACCTTTTTGTTGAGATTACGATACAGCCAGCCGGCCATAGGTCCTTCCTCGATGGCCAACTGCTTTTTACCTTGCAGCGAATCCAGGATGTTCGATATGGCCGGTATTGTCGTTGGCACTATGTAGTTGGCCACGATTTTTCTTTCTTTTTCGATTACCATTTCTGTGCTATTGCTATGGACGTCGGCTCCGATATAATATGTTGTCATAGTGGGCTCCTTTCGTATAACGGTTAGGTTCTACCGAATTATACTTGAGGATGCCCTCTCTTTATATCTTCACAGATTGACGCTGTTGATATTAGACACAGATTAACACGGATTTACACTGTTTATAATTCATTTCTCTGTGTCCTCTGTGTGCTCTGTGGCTAAAAATGAAATACATTCGCTCTGTGGCTTAACTTCTTTTTGTTAGAGTCTCTTTCTCTTTTCTCTCTCCCGTCAGGGATGGCTTACGCCATTTTGTGATCCTAGCGAACCTTCGCCTGCTTCCGTTTCTTTTCCTACCCATTTGGGGAAAGTCTGGCAGTTTCGTGATTAGGCTGGTTGACTCAGTTTGGCTGATTCGTTAAACTAGGTTTGGGATCGTTGCGAACCTGCGGTGAAACCGCAGGCTAAATATTTATCCGCCATACGTTGGGCGGATTTATCCCCCAGGCGCGCGGCGGATTTATTGCGGCCTCTGACGTGAGGTACAAGATGAAAGAAAGCTGCGGTTTGTTCGGCATTTTTGGTGATGCTGAAGCCGTCCAAAAGGCGTATTTCGGCTTACATAGTCTTCAGCACCGCGGCCAGGAGTCAGCAGGAATTGCCTCCAGCGACGGAGAAGTTATTCAGTGCTACAAAGGTATGGGGACAGTCAGGAGGGTTTTCCGCAGCGGATCGGGCATTTTGGAGAAGTTGTCTAATCCGATAGCGATCGGCCACGTCCGCTATTCAACAACAGGTTCTACTAAAGCTGCTAATAGTCAGCCGCTTTTGGCTGAGTATTCCCGCGGGCAGGTGGCCGTCGCCCATAACGGCAATCTTATAAACGCAGCCGCTTTACGCGACGAGTATGAGGCGTACGGCAGCATCTTCAAATCTACAAGTGATACCGAGATAATTATTCACCTGTTGGCTAAGCCCACGCACATTCACAAGCCTGACCCACTTGCTCATGTACTAAATCATTTGCAGGGGGCGTACTGTCTATTATTTTTGTTTGCCGACCGCATCGAGGCGGCGCGAGACCCTTACGGCATTCGGCCTTTGGCTATTGGCCAGACCGAGGGACCCCACTTCGCGGGAAGCCAAAAGGGTAATTACGTAGTGGCAAGTGAGAGCTGCGCATTTGATGCGATAGGAGCAAAGTTCATTCGTGAGGTCGAGCCGGGCGAAATCATTACGCTGAACGAAACTGGCCTTTCCAGCAGATTTTTTGTCCAGCCCGGCACGGTTACTCCCGCCCACTGCATCTTTGAGCATATCTATTTTGCCAAGCAAAACAGCACTATCTTTGGCGAGAATGTACACGAGTTGCGAAAAAAGCTCGGCAGACGTTTGGCAATAGAGCATCCAGCCGACGCAGATGTGGTAATTCCCGTGCCGGACTCGGGAACATCGGCGGCGATAGGATATGCCGAGCAAAGCAAAATACCCTTCGATATGGGAATGGTCCGCAGCCACTATGTGGGAAGGACCTTTATCTCGCCGGACCAGAAACTAAGAGAACTGGAGGTTAACCTCAAGCTGCAGGTAGTTAACGAAGTTGTCGGCGGCAAACGTGTCGTGGTAGTGGACGATTCGATCGTTCGCGGCACAACCACAAGAGGCAAAATCAGAGCGATACGCCAGGCCGGCGCAAAAGAAATCCACATGCGGGTCAGTTGTCCGCCGATCCGATTCCCCTGCTATTACGGCGTGGATTTCCCCACCAAAGAAGAACTGCTGGCGAACAACCGTACATTGGCGCAAATCAAGGAATTTCTTGAGGTGGACAGTGTCGGCTATATGCCACTGGAAGGACTGCTTGGCTGCGCGAATCTGCCGGCTGATCACTACTGCACTGCCTGCTGGACCGGCCGATACCGAATACCTGTAGATACCGCTGGCAAGAAATTTGCTTTAGAACGCTACCCAGTGCGTACGTTTGACGAATCAGAATAGAACCGGGACTTACAGTTACCAAGCGGGTGAAATGCCTAAACTGTGGAGTGACTAAAGTACGAAGTGCCTAAAGTGTCTAAAGTTATAACTTGCAACTTTAGTTCACTTTAGACACTTTAGCTCACTTTAGGCACTTTAGCTCGTGGTGAGGACAAATGGCTGACTACATCACCTATGAACAGTCCGGTGTGAGTATCAATGCTGGCGACAAAAGTGAGGGGCAGATTTATTCGCATCTTGCCAGCACCTTTGGGCCAAGAGTTATCGAATTGCCGGGCGGCTTTGCCGGCCTATTCCGGCTGGACTACGACGAGAAGCTCTTCAAGAAAAACTACAAGAACCCTGTGCTCGTGGCCTGCACCGATGGCGTGGGCAGCAAGGTTCAACTGGCTGCCAGGATAAGAAAGTACAACACTGTCGGCATCGATCTGGTGGCGATGAACGTCAACGATATGCTGGTGGTCGGCGCTGAGCCGCTGTTCTTCCTGGACTACCTTGCAGTGCATAAGCTGGAGCCGCAGGTAATCGTGGAGATGGTCAAGGGTGTCGCGGCAGGCTGCCGAACCGCCGACTGCGCATTGATCGGCGGAGAAACCGCTGAAATGCCCGATACATACAAAAAAGACGACTTTGATATGGCAGGCTTTGCGGTGGGCGTTGCCGAGCGCAAAAAGATCATCACGGGAGCAAATGTTAGGGTCGGTGACATCATTCTGGGCCTTGCATCGAGCGGTCTTCACAGTAACGGCTACGCACTGGTTCGCAATATCTGCTTCAAACGCCTGGACCTGAAAATGACCGATGTGCTGGACGAACTCGACGGTGCGCTGCTGGGTGACGTGCTGCTGGAGCCAACACGAATTTATGCCCGCTCAATAGTCAGGTTATTAGCCCAGTATAAGGTTAAGCGAGTTGTCCATGGCATGGCGCATATTACCGGCGGCGGACTGATAGGCAACATTCCGCGGGTACTACCGCCAGACTGTGACGCGGCAATCAAAAAGTCCAGTTGGCCGGTGCACAAAATATTCACGTTCCTGCAAGATAAAGGCCCTGTCGAGGAGGCAGAGATGTTCAGGGTCTTTAATATGGGCATAGGCTTTGTGCTGATCGTAGCGGAGGACTTCGCCGATTCGATAGCTAAAAAGCTGACAAGATTTGGCGAGAAGGTTTACCGAATAGGCAGAATCACCACCGGCACCGGCAAAGTGGTGTTGAAATGATACCTCGCTGTTTTTTTGCCAATGAAGGGATCTCCAACGGAAACCTGTTAACAGTTGAGCAATGAAAGAGAGGTAATGAATCACTTCTTATTCTTGGATGAGACCGGCGACCACGGTCTTAGTTTCGTGGATAAGAATTTTCCACTTTTTCTGCTATGTGGATGTCTCATCGAAAAAAAATGCCTGCACGAAATTGAGAGGCGAGTAGATAATTTTAAACAGAAGTACTTTGGGACTACGCAAGTCATACTTCACTCAAGAGATATTCGCAGGTGTGAGGGCGCGTTTGCGGTGCTATTCGACCTACAACTGAAGCAAAAATTCTACGAGGAGCTTAATGTGATTCTGGGGCAGTCAGGATACTGTCTGTTAGGCTCAGCCGTTCGAAAGGACAAGTACATCAAGAAATATGGCAAGGGCGCGAAGAATCCATACGCTCTTTCGCTGTCATTTATTATCGAAAGGCTAATCTTTTACCTGGACAGTCTATCAGAAAAGACTGATGTCAGAGTCCTTGCTGAACAGAGAGGTAGCAAGGAAGATCAAATGCTGCTTTCTTATTTCAACTCCATAATGGACCGAGGCACATATTATCTAAAACCAGATAGATTAAGGCAAAAAATAGTGGGATTTAGCTTCCATGACAAACACGATAATATAACAGGCCTCCAAATTGCTGATCTTTGTGCTTATCCAATGGCACGCCACTTGTTGTATCCCAAGGAACCATATATACCTTTTACGATCATAGAAAGGAAGATTTACCACGATAATAAGGGCAAATATCTGGGCTGGGGATTGAAAGTGTTCCCATAAAAAACGAAGAGTTCCAAACGGAACCCTTCGCCGACCGGGAGACACCCCGATCCAAATAAATTATACGACAGATTTAACTAAAGTTTCAAGTTTTTTATGAAAAATTTTGATTTTTCACAAATTTTGTCTGACCGCGGCAATTCAGGATGCTACCCACCAGCTACATGAGATTTATCAGTACACCTCTAATTTATGGTGTTTTTGCCGTGTACCTTTTCCAGCCGCACTTCGGCAGGTTTAGTATCCTGCAGTACCTTCTGCCGATAAATGTTTGCCTGGCTTGTTCGGGTTGTTTCATTTTGAGCCGCCGGTGGGTGTCGGGATTCTCAGGCTCTTTTTTCGCCGGAGCAATATACGGTTTCGGACCATTTGTTCTGGGCCTGGCTAAATTTCATCCGGCAGCCGGGCTTTTGGCTGCAAGTGTGCCGTGGTTATTCTGCCCGGCTGCATTTGTCGGCAAAAATCGCTGGCGATGGGTGAGTCTACTGCTTTCGGCTCTGCCATTTCTGGCTATCCTGTTTTTCTTCAAGGTATCTGCCCGGTATCGTTTATTCGCGGTCCCGATTCAGGCCAGCCCATGCTTTCGCGGGGGCGAGTTACTGGGTCTTTTTGCTCCACTGGTTGCGGCCAATCGCAATTTGGTGCCTTTGGGCTTTTATCATGTCCCGCTGGCAGCGCTATTGATGGGGTTTGCTATGCTGCTGGCCGCCCGGCGGATCGGCATACTAACTATTCTTTGCCTTGGCACGGTGCTGGCTTTTCGCAGTTCCTTTTTTGGTGTCAGCCCGATAATGTGGCTGAGTATTCCTGCCGTGTGCTGCTCGGTTCTGGTTGGCGTGGGCGTGCAGGGACTTATCTCTGCTGGCTTTGCTGACAGAAAATGGGTTTTGCTGGCTTCGGTCGTTCTGGGCACATTTGCTATCTTGACGCTCCTACTGGCGACAAAATATTTTCAGATATTCTTGGGTCTGAGAGCAAAGTACGCAAGAGTTTTTGCCGAAACGGGCAGGATGTACATTCTGGGGACAGTTGCGGTAGGCATAATATTTTTTATTATTCGCGCAAAGCTGCGAATCGCCGTCATTCGGCAGATTATTCTTTCAGCGGCGATGGCGATAGATATATTCTTTAGCGCAAGATTTGTCGTGCACAGGATTCTTTAAATACCGCATCCAGAATCACTTCTTGCGCTTTCTAAAATACAATAGCCCCAAGCCAAGCAAGGCAATGCTTGCTGGCTCCGGAACCAAAAGAAACGCGTGGAGTTCCCCATTAGGATTGACCCCACCTCCTACTATCCATCCGTTATCATTTATTGCCATAGCACTTACTAAAGTCCAACGACTATCAGGATCTATAAGCGTATTAAGGTCGATATTGTTGCCGCTACCGCTCGGATCGAACAACGTTGCACGCCTTTGACCGGAACTGTTGTAAGCATACCCTACGATTTGGCCCTTATTGTTGATTGAATAGGCAGCACTTTCCTGGCCGCCCAGCGTACCAAGGTCTATATTTTTGCCGCCGCCAGTAGGGTCAAACAAAGCCGCATGCTGTTGGCCAGAATTGCCATCTGCCCCTCCTACGATCTGTCCAGTGTCGTTGATTGAGAAGGCGTCACTCCTATCTCCACCGAGCGTGCCGAGGTCTATATTATTGCCTTTGCCGGTTGGGTCAAACAAAGTAGCTCGATAATAAAAGCTAGTGTTATGCGCGTATCCCACTATTTGTCCTTTATCGTTAATTGACCGAGCCCAACTATCCTTCCCACCGAGTGTGCCCAGGTCGATGTTGTTTCCGCCGCCCGTGGGATCAAACAAGGTAGCATGAGAGCCACCTGAATCATTTTTTGTGCTAGCCAACCCTACGATTTGTCCTTTGTCGTTGATAGAGAAGGCTCGACCTTCACTACCGCCGAGCGTGCCGAGATCCAGGTTATTGCCGCTGCCGGTTGGATCAAATAGCATCGCTCGTAGACCATTAGATTCGAGCAATACCCAGCCTACAATTTGCCCGCGGTTGTTAATTGCTTCAGCACTACTATTTCCGCCGAGCCCAGTGAGGTGCACATTGTTTCCACCTCCAGTTGGGTCGAATAACGTGGCACAAAGAAGTGCCTGACCCACAATCTGTCCTGCCTCGTTGATTGAGAGCGCCGCACTGTAACCGTCGACGACCGGGTTGAGGTCTATCACCTCGTAGACTATCTTCGCGTCTGCACAAACCGGCAAAGATAGGCTGATTAAAAGTAATGAAAGTAAACCGCACCTTTTCATCTGGCCCCTCCTAAAAATAAGTATTGTTTAAACTAAGCTTTCGGGTTAGAATTATCACAACTGTGCGAAAACCAAAAGCTGTAACTCGTCAAGTGGATGAGCCTTCGGTTGTTATACTCCCTTTCGGGAGAGAAACACCCCAATATTATATGTATTATAACCTATTCCTGTATCAAAAATCAAGAAAAAAGTGGCTTTAGTCTGAAGGTCGTTGCGATGCTGAGTGAAACAAATCGGAAGGATTCATCCTTCGCAGTACCTGCTACGGAGAAGGAAGAATTACCTGCCTTACCAGACGTCTGCCGACCTGGCATCCCTTGGCCGTATCTTTTGGCTACGTCTTGGCATGACAAATATCACCTATCAAGGAACAGTCAGGCATTGAAAGTTTCGCGATGGATTTGGCCGAGGTAGAATCGCCCGTCATTGCGCATGAATTTGGTGATGGCGTCGAGTTGCTGGTTTATAAACGTGGCGTCATTTGAGACTATCGCCAGAGCAATGACTGCGCTGGTTTTGTTATCTTGGTGATCAACTTCCGCGATGGAAATATTAAACCTGCTTTTGAGCCTGCCCAAAAGGCCCTTGACGATGCTGCGTTTTTCTTTCAGGGAATTTATTCCCTGCATATACATATGGGCTTTCATCACGCCGACAATCATTGCGCGGACCTCGATAATATTTTCTCGTGGTTTATAGACCGCGATTAGTTTGGCCAATTATATCTTAGCTTCTTCACAGATGATTGCAATTCTGCAGGAAAAATTATTAAATATTGACCATAGATGATTCCAGAAACGCAGCCTGGTAAGAGCCCAGATGCTACAACATATGGAGTAGGCAAATGAATGTGCTTTTAATCGGCGGTGGCGGACGCGAGCACGCGATCGCCTGGAAATTGGCTCAATCCCCCGCGTTTTCCTGTCGGAAAACAGGAGCGGGGGGCAAGCTTTATATCGCGCCGGGTAATGCCGGCACCGCCAGGTGCGGCGAAAATGTCCCCATCGCGGCCAACAACGTCGGCAAACTGGTGGAATTTGCACGCCAGAACGATGTGGGATTGGTCGTTGTCGGTCCGGAAGACCCGCTGGCTGCGGGAGTGGTGGACGCAATGGAGCAAGTCGGAATAAAAGCATTCGGCCCCAGCGCAGGTGCCGCTCAACTGGAAGCAGATAAAGCCTTCGCAAAGCAGTTGATGCGGGCTAGTGCCATCTCAACTGCCGAAGGCAGAATCTTCGCCAGATTCAGTGATGCCAAGACCTATATAGCAAGCAGAGATGAGCCAGTGGTAGTAAAAGCAGCAGGCCTTGCACAAGGAAAGGGAGTCATTGTCTGCGATGACCCGGCAGACGGCATTTTGGCCGCTGAGAAAATAATGGTGGATAAGATATTTGGCTCAGCAGGGGATAGAATCATTGTGGAAGATAAGCTCTTAGGTGAGGAAGCATCGATACTGGCCTTTGTGGATGGTCATAATATTTACGTTATGGAGTCATCGCAGGACCATAAGCCTATCGGAGATGGTGACACTGGACCTAACACCGGTGGTATGGGTGCTTATAGCCCGGCACCGGTAGTTACTGACCAGATGATGGATACAATCACGCGCGAAATTCTCGTGCCGGTCGTGGACGGCATGAATCGTAACGGCACGCCCTATAAGGGGGTGCTCTACGCTGGGCTTATGATTACCAGCGCTGGGCCGAGGGTGCTGGAATTTAACGTTCGCTTCGGCGACCCGGAGACCCAGCCGATTCTGGCCCGGCTGAAAAGTGATTTACTGGAAGTTTGCATAGCGGTCTGTGACGGCAAGTTAGACGAGGTTACTCTGCAATGGGACCAACGGCCCGCGGTTTGCGTGGTAATGGCTTCGGGCGGCTATCCGGGCAACTATGAAAAGGGCAAAAAAATTACCGGCCTGGAGCAGGCTGAGCAACTTGAGGATGTTGTTGTATTCCACGCCGGCACCAAAAAGCAAAATGGCGATATCGTTACCAACGGCGGCAGGGTCCTGGGCGTTACCGCTCTGGGCGAAACAATCGCAGATGCCAGGGTGCGAGCCTATGAAGCGGTCGGTAAAATAAAATTCGAAGGTGCTTACTGGCGCACCGATATTGCAGATAAGGCAATCAGAAGGAATTAAGAATTGATGATTTTCAATCGGCAATCGGCAATCGGCAATCGTAAATGTTCTACAGGGCGGATTCTTCGCTGGCTTCTGGTTGGTTTGGCCATTATCGCTGTTTTAGGGCTTGTTTTTGTCTGGATAATACGGGCTCTGCCGCACATCGCTCTGGCACAAATCGGCCAGTTAACCAACACGAGAATTGACGCCGAATCAGTGAACCTCGGCTTTGATGGCTCGGTCCTTATTAAGAAGCTCGTGATCAGACCCGACCGCGAGCAAAAATACGATGACGCCATACTCAAGGCCCAGACCGTGAACGCTCGCTTTAGTACAGGCAGTCTATTGCTATTAAGTCCCAAGCTTAAGGAAATACTTGTCAACGATTTTGTGTGCGATGCCCAGTACGATTTGGATACAGGCAGGTGGAACGTAGCTGCGCTTAGAATCCAGGTTCCTCGGGATGGCTCCGGCCAGATGCCGGTGGTTCAGCTTCACCAGGGGATATTACAATATAGCAAGATCTCGAATGGCCAGGCCAAAGTCGCGGCATCGATATCCATTCATGCAGAATTTGGATTCGACCAATGGACGCAAGAAGGCTACCGCTTTAATATAAGAACCGCTACGCTGTCGAGCGGGTTCGGCAAGAGCAACTTGAGCGGATTCTGGAGGCCTGGCAGAATTACAGTTGCAGGTGGTATTTCCTCTGCTTTCGCAGAGGCAAGCCTGTCCCCGCGAAAGCGGGGAACGGATATTCCTGCTCTTGAATGGGCCTGGGCGATAGATGTATTAGCCGCAGAGTTGAATTATCAGCAGGACCGCAACTATTCTCTTAAGCTGCGAATAAAAGATTGCCACAGCACGCACAGCACCGAAAAATTCGAGATTCCCGCGGCAGCAGGGACCCTGGCCAAGTCTACTGCATTTGGCGCCCTACAAGGATTTTTCAGTCGATACCGCCCTGCAGGAACAGTTGATATCGAGCTTGCTGCGTCGGGCAATTTCGACCGGCTGGGCGAAAGCACTGTAAACGGCAAAGTCTACTGTAAGGATATTTTGGTCTGCGACCGGCACTTCCCATACTCGATAGAACACCTGGCCAGCGAAATAGATTTCACGCAAGACAGCGTAGTCCTCAACGCGCTATCCGGCAAACACGGTGACGTGGATATAGCGATTGATGGTTTGGTTAAGGGTTTTGGCCCGGCGCAGCAGTATCAGCTTCGTGTTACAAGCAATAACATGCTTTTGGACAACGATCTCTATGCCGCGTTAAGCACAGGGCAGAAGAATCTATGGGATGCTTTTTCTCCCAGCGGGCGAATCGCGGTAGATCAACGCTTTAGCAGAAAGTCGCAGGGTGATGGCAAAACTACTCTGACGATTGAACTGCTTGATGCCCAGGCTACTTATAAGCATTTTCCATATCCGTTGAGAAATCTGACCGGCAGACTCTTTTTTGACCGGGATAGTGTTATTATCTCGGATGTAGTCTCGCAAGTAGGCAAATGCAAAATCACCTTTAACGGCAACGTAAGTGGTTATAATACAGAGCGACCAACTTGCTATCTTTCAATAAAAGCAGACAATGTCCCACTGGATTCAACACTGGCAGCGGCGTTGCCCGCTGGGCAAAGAAGTTTTTATGACCAATTAGCTATGGCTGGATTTGCCGACGCCCAGGTAAAGATTTTTACGTTGCAGCAGCCCCTGCCCCAAGGGGCAGGGCTAATTAGCCCCCGACCTCGGTCGGGGGGCCAGCCAAAGTGGGGACAAAGTTTCCTGGCGGATATCACTTTGAAAGAGGCTTCCTTGTCCGTTCTCCGCAGCAGCGCCGCTGCGAAGGATGAAAAAGTGGGTTCAACCCGTGAGATGACTCTGACTATCTCACGGGGTAAATCACCGCTGGTTATCTCTAACATTTCGGCGACGGCTGTTATTACGCCGGATTCAATAAGTATTAAAGAGTTCACCGGCCAATGCAGTGATGGTGAGGTCTTTCTTGCAGGCGGAATCTGGTTTACGGACCAGGCCCAGCCGGCCCGTTATCACCTGACAGTCGATGCCAAGCAAACTCAGCTAAGTGAGGAGTTGGTCGACTTATTGCCGGGGTCGGTGAAAAAAATCTTTTCTGAGTCAATGCTACAAGGCAGAATCAATCTGGCTGCCGATTTGAGAAAAGCTGCCGAGGACAAAGAACCTACTTACCAGGTTGCTATCGAGTGTTTGGGTGACAGCGTTGCCTTAAAGCAGTTTGCATATCCTCTTAAGAATGTCACGGGCAAATTGGCGATAACAAATAAGACTCTTACATTTGAGAATGTTACTGCTGTTCCGGCCGCTGGCGAATCGCAAATCACCCTGAACGGTCAAATCGCTCTGTCTGACGGTGCTCTGAGCCAGGCCCGCCCTGAGCTTGCCGAATGGGGCAGTTTTGAACTTTCGGCAAGTGACATCCCCTTTGACCAGCAACTGGGAACCGCCTTAAATAGTCGGGGCATTGCTCCTTTTTACAGCAAGCTTTCGCCCGCGGGCCGATTCGATTTGGATTCAGCGAATATAAAGGTTTTTGCCGCAAAGGATCCCGATTTTATCGGGATTGATTTCGCCGGCGCTGTCAGATTGAAAGACTGCCGGTTCGACTTATCCGGTGTCGAAGCCCAATTAAATGCCTTGTTGAAGGCTAAAGGGTTGTACAAAATCGGCAGTGGTTTCTCGGCTGGAGCCATCAGCCTTACCGCTGATAGTCTCAGGGTAAAGGGCAAAGCTATAACTAATCTAACAGCAGATATCAATTATGACCCCGACACCCAGAGCTGGCTGGCGGACAATTTGTTTGCGGATTGCTACGGCGGCAAAGTCGTAGGTAAGCTCGAATTGCAACGACCGACTCGTGGGTCTTTAAAATATCTGGTGCAGGCGGGTTTTGATAGGGTTGATTTAAAGGAGTTTCTTAGTGATACAGGGTCCACAACATCCGCCGTAAGGCGTCCCCTAGCGGATGCCGAGTCCGACCATACCAGCGGGATAATGACCGGGGCGCTGAGCATTGTAGCCGAGGTTGGTGACAGCCCCTGGCAAATTGGCCAATGCAGATTGGCAATACGCGATATGAAGGTGGGCAAACTCTCGCCGCTGGCAAAGCTGCTGTACGTGTTGAAGCTGACAGAGCCGAAGGACTTTGCCTTCGAGCAAATGATTGTCGATTCATATATTAAGGGCGACAAACTACTTTTTGAAAAATTTGATTTATCCGGCCAGGCGATAGCTTTTAGCGGCTCCGGCCAGATGGACCTGGCCAGTGATAATGTTGATCTGATTCTTACTGCTCGCGGCAAACGCCTTACGGCCGCGGAGCCATCGGTTGTACAGTCTCTGGCTAAGGGTCTTGGCCAAGCCGTAGTTAGGATGGAAGTAACCGGCAACGTTCATGACCCACAGGTGACGACCAGAGCCTTGCCGGTCATCAAAGACTCGCTGAAAATCCTCGGCACAAAGCGAAAGTAAATAGAGGGAGTCTTGTCTATGAACAGGCGGGAGTTTCTGCAAAAAGGCTCGGGGGCGGTGGCAGCAATGCTTTTGCCTGAAATTCGTCCCTTGCCTGCGCAGGGGCAGGCTCATGCGGCTGAAAAACCGAAGCCTGAGCGGCCAAATATACTCTGGATTAGCTGTGAGGATACCAGTTGCGACCTAGGCTGCTACGGCGATAGCTATGCGGTGACGCCAAACCTTAATGTCCTTGCGGCGCAGGGTGTGCGGTACACGAATGTATATACAAACGCGGGGGTCTGCGCCCCATCACGCTCCGGCATCATCACGGGCATGTACCCAACAACCATTGGTACGCATCACATGCGCTGCCAGGGCGTGCCGCCAGCGGAAGTGAAGTGCTTCCCGCAGTACCTTCGGGCCGCGGGCTATTATTGTACCAATAACGTCAAAACTGATTACCAGTTCGACCCGCCCTTGACCGCCTGGGACCAGTGCAGCAATAAGGCGCACTGGCGAGACAGAGCCAAAGACCAGCTTTTCTTTGCTGTCTTTAACTTGACCGTGTCCCACGAAAGTCAAAACTGGCCGAAGAAAGACGAAAAGCTGGTCCATGACTCCGCCAAGGTGGTTGTGCCGCCGTACTATCCGGATACGCCTGTTGTGCGCCAGAACCTGGCAAGGTACTACGACAACGTGACCAAAATGGATGAGCAGGCAGGACAAATCCTCAAGCAGCTTGAAGAAGACGGCCTGGCTGAGGATACCATCGTCTGGTTTTGGGGCGACCATGGGCGGGGTCTGCCGCGAGCTAAGCGGTGGATTTATGACTCAGGCATCCGGGCGCCGCTGATTATTCGTGTACCGGAAAAGTGGCGCCGATATGTTATGCCGAGCAATCCCGATGCCCTCAACCCCGGCACAGTGAATGACGACCTAATCGCATTCATTGATTTTGCACCGACTATGCTTTCACTGGCGGGCGTGAGGATTCCCAAACATATACAGGGACGGGCTTTCTTGGGTAGTCAAAAAGCCAAACTGCGGGATTATGTTTTTGCCGCGCGCGACCGTATGGATGAGGCATACGACATTATCCGTGCGGTGCGTGACAAGCGCTATAAATACATTCGCAACTATATGCCGCATCTTAGCCGTGCCCAGGACATCGAGTATATGAACCGGATGCCGATTATGCAGGAAATGCGTCGGCTAAACGCTGAGGGCAAATTGGCTGGTGCCCAGAAACAGTATTTCGAGCCGACCAAGCCGGTCGAGGAACTCTACGATACGCTCAACGACCCGCACGAGATCAACAATCTTGCTGATGATCCCAAATACAAAGATGTGCTCCAGCGGCTGCGCAAGGTGCACGCCGAATGGATGAAACAGACCCGGGACGTTGGGCTGATTCCCGAGCCGGAGTTTGACGAAATGAAGCGCCCGGGTGGTAAATGGCAGAAAACTGCAACCCCGAGCTTTGCAAACGCCTTCCACGCGAGCGATAAGGGCACTTCAGTAGCCATAACGTGTGCCACAAAAGGTGCATCTATCGCTTACCGAATAGGCGACGGGGGTGGCTGGAAGCTGTACAGAAAACCCGTACCGCTTCAGGTTGGTCAGACATTATTTGCCAGAGCCTGCTGCATCGGCTTCAGGGATAGTAACGAGGCTGCGATCAAACTTGCTGAAGGTCATACAATCGAAGATGTGAAAGGTCAAGATGAGCTGACCTCTGCCCCTGCGTCTCCCGCCGCAAGGCGGGGCAGCGGGGAAGAGATTCCGCACTGGACGGATGCCCTTTATAAGACCGATCTATTGGCCAGGCTGCGCAAAATCAAGGAATTAGATTTTGCCGGCGAAAAAGCAATGCCCCAATATTTTGAGGCTGCCAATGATGAATATGCCTCGGTTCGCTACTGGGCGGTGATCGGATTGCACTACAACTACAAGGATGGGCCGGATAGAAGGCAGGCAGAAACCGCACTGCAAAAAATGCTCAAGGACCCCGCGCCGGTTGTTCGCATCGCCGCCGCGCATGCCCTTTGTGACTGGGGCCAGGAAGAAAAGGCTCTACCTGTATTGGTGGATGCTCTGAAGTGTGAGACTGATAAGGCTCGCCTGCACGCGATGATTGTGTTGAGAGAGATTGGCGAAAAGGCTCGGCCTGCTTTAGAGCAGATCCGGGCTCACGAAAAAGACCCTGACGAGTACGTGCAACGAATAACACGCGCTGTGCTGAAGCAGCTTGGAGGTGGTTAGTATGTATAAGCTCAGAGGTTTTACCCCGTTAGAACAGCTTGAAATTTCTCGGCACCACCGGCTTCGGCGCGGTCTTCTAACGGGGTTTACGTTGATAGAACTTCTGGTGGTGATCGCCATTATTGCGATTTTGATGGCGATCTTGATACCGACGTTAAATAGAGCCAGAGAGCAGGGAAAGCGTGCGGCTTGCCTCAACAATGTCGCGCAGTTGGGCCTTGCCTGGGTCTTGTACGCGGATGATAACGACAACAAGATCGTCAACGGCTGCACCGGCAAAGGCGGCGAAAGCCCTATACCGGCTGATGAAGACGGCTGGGTGCACTGGGCCGGTTACACAGATACGACACGCGAAGCTGACCAGATAAAAGCTATCAAAGACGGAGCGCTATTCTCGTATGTTAGGAACGAAAAACTCTACAAGTGCCCGACCGGCCTGCGGGGCGAGATGCGCACGTATGCTATAGTCGATTCCATGAATGGCTGGCCGAGCGGACCCAGGATTAAAAATAGAATGCAGATTCTCAGGCCCGGCGAGAGAGTTGTTTTTCTCGATGAAGGCTGGGTGACATTCGCCAGTTGGAGTGTCCCTTACGATAGGGAGGCCTGGTGGGGAAACACAGTGACAGTGGCAGGCATACTTGCGGCTGACAACCGTCATAAGGACCCGCCCCCTATCCGGCACGGTAACGGCACAAACTTCTCCTTCGCTGACGGGCACAGCGAATACTGGAAGTGGAAGGACCCTCGGACAATAAGCTATGGCAGGATGGAAGTCGGGTCCACGCCTAACCAGCCGGGCAATCCAGATTTGCACCGGGTACAAAAGGCAGTGTGGGGAAAATTAGGTTACACGCCAAGCCGTTCGTAGAAACGATGAAGAGGAACTTGACAGAAGAAAAAAATCTTGCCGGTTGCTGCGGTTTATATTGCGGACTGTGTCCACGGTATCAGTCAAAAGCGGCGAGCAAGTGTCCGGGCTGCAAAATACTTTCTTTAACGATTTCCTGTAAGCTTTACAACTGCTGCGTTAAGAAAAATCACTTCAAGACGTGCGCAGAATGTGAGGCTTTTCCGTGCGAAAAATACGATAAATTCTTCAATTGGGATAGCTTCGTCACTCACCGCGTCTGTCTGCCGAATATCCAGCAGATTAAGCACCAGGGCTTAACGAAATGGCTGCGCCAGCAGAGCAAAAAACGCCAAGCCCTGGAGAACCTACTGGCTAACTATAATGAGGGAAGGTCGTGCAGTTTTTACTGCACCGCGGTTGCGCTGCTGCCAATGCCCTTGATAGCCAAGTCTGTCGGGCAAGCGCAAAAGACAATCGCAGCCGAGGAAATTGCGGATTCTGACATAAAATCCAAGGCCAAGATTCTCCGCGCCACTATCGAGGATTTTGCCTTAAAAGCCGGCATCAACTTGAAACTAAGGCGCTCTGGCAAATAGCCACCAGAACTACCAGCCAAGCCTGCTTTAGCCCTAGCCACTGGCCGGGGTATCCCCGCGCAGGCGGGGGTCCGAAAACCTGCGCAAAGTTTATCCGCCCTCTGTCCGGCGGACCGATTCTGCCCTGAAAATCTTCAAAGCATAGCGCAATCGTAAGATATTCTTTCAGAGTTTTTGCCATAGGTTTAATACGGGCAAAAAAGGCAAATTAGATAAGAAGTAGTGAGATCACGTAAGTTTTATTATACACGAAAACAACCGCTCAAGTAAAGGGTAGAAAATTTCTCGGTTTTTGAGCTTAAAGTGAGGCGGCAGACCGTTCGATAAGAGGCTCTGAACAGGTTTGTCGACTGGGCGTATGGCTTTATAGGACGCAGTCCTAAACAGTCACAAAGGAAATCTGTAAAATGGTTCTTCGCTTAGTGAAAAACCGGCGCAAGGCAGTGCTGGTGGATATTAATACGCAGCGAGACTTTCTACTGTCGGGGGGCAAAGCATGTATAAGAAACCACAGGAGGGTGCTGGCGCATATTCGCAGGGTGATGGCCTGGGCCAGAAGTAAGGACATCCCGGTTATCTCGACCTGCCAGATTCATCCCAATAATAACCCGGTCAATTACTGTCTGGATGGGACAGATGGGCAAAAAAAAGTGCGGTACACTCTACTGAGTAGTAGAGTGAGTTTTCCCGCCGATGGCAACACCAATTTGCCAAGAGATATGCTGCGGCAGTATAGGCAGATTATCCTTCATCAGCGCTGCGTTGACCCGTTTGATGAGCCTCGCATCGATAGGTTACTGAGCGACATCCGAGCCAGTGAGTTTGTTTTGATCGGCGCCAGCACCGAAGGTGCCATCCAGGCAGCGGCATTGGGATTGCTACAGCGGGGCAAAAATGTGACCGTAGTAGTTGACGCTGTAGGCTCATACAATAACAGAGAGGCGAAGATGGCCCTTCGCAAGATGCAGGCCAAGGGGGCAAAGTTGACCGACGCCAAAACGCTCGCTGGGACGTCACACCTGCGGCTGGTAGGAGCCTGTGATTGTCAGAGCTGCCGGGGGCTGGCCCGAAAAGCCACTGGTGGACATAACAGGCTCGTACGAAAAGCCCCGGTCGGTGCTCCTGAAAGAAATTAGCCGCCAATCAATCAATTCTGATTGCATCACTTTTCACCGCGGTTTACATTGTGTACGATTAGAGCACGTGGAGTTTCTGTCTGTGTGAATTTTCGCCTGCGTAAATAAGTAATGACTGCAACAGTGAAGGAGTATCGAAGATGGAACAAACGATGCAAAAACTGAAAATCGCTCATTATGGTGTGGCCATCATGCTTTTTGCTGTGGTCGCGCTGTCTCTGACACCGGTCCAGGCTCAGGATCTGGCGGAATTCGAAAAGCGAATGACAGAATTCACGCTGGATAACGGCCTGAAGTTTCTGGTTCTGGAGCGGCATGAGGCGCCGGTGGTCTCGTTTCATACCTACGCCGACGTCGGTTCGGTCGACGAGGTTAAGGGCATCACCGGCCTGGCTCATCTATTTGAACACATGGCATTTAAGGGCACCAAGACCATCGGCACCAAGGATTACCAGGCCGAGGCTAAAGCTATGGCGCAGATGGATGAACTGTTTGACGCGATTAAGGCAGAAAAGAGAAAAGGCGACAAGGCCGACCAACAAAAGCTAAAAAAGCTCCAGGAACAGTTCGAGCAAGCCGGGCAAGAAGCTCAAAAATACATCGTTCACGACGAATATGAAGAGGCGCTCAGCCGCGAGGGTGCGGAAGGTTTCAACGCCTACACCAGCGAGGACGCCACTCAATACATTGTGAGTCTACCGTCCAACAAGGTAGAGCTCTGGATGATGCTGGAATCAGACCGATTCGCTAATCCGGTGCTGCGGGAACTTTACAAGGAGAGGGACGTGGTGATGGAAGAAAGGCGCATGATGGAGAATTCGCCCGGCGGGCGTTTGGGCGAGGAATTCGGGGCTCTTGCGTATCTGGCACATCCCTATGGCGAGCCCGTAATCGGTCACATGAGTGACCTGGCGACCCTCACTCGCCGCGAGGCCGAAGCCTTTTTCAAGCAGTACTACTGCCCGAGCAACTTGACTATCGCGATAATGGGCGATGTGAACCCGCAACAGATAAAGACCCTGGCAGAAAAATACTTCGCTGGCATTCCCAGCGGGCCGAAGCCCGAGCCGGTAGAAACACAAGAGCCGCCGCAGCGCGGTGAACGGCGGGTCACTGTGGAAGACCCCGCGCAGCCGCAGATTCGGATCGCTTATCATCAGCCGAACGTAAACCATCCCGACAGCGCCGTATTCGAGGCCATCGCCCAGATCATAGGCGTGGGGCGGACGTCCCGGCTGTATAAGAGCTTGGTGAAAGAAAAGAAGATCGCTGTCTCTGCCTCGGCCTGGCGGGGCTCGGATAAGTATCCAGGTTTATTTACTTTTTCAGCGATTCCTGCCAGAGGCCACACCAACAAGGAGTGCGAAGAGGCCATTTATGCTGAGATCGAAAAACTCAAGACTGAGCCGGTGACACCAGAAGAACTGCAGAAAGCGAAAACCCGTGCCCGTGCCAGTCTTATCCGACAGTTGGATTCCAACTCCGGCCTGGCTGCTGAACTGACCTTCTACCAGGTCATCACCGGCGACTGGCGCAATTTATTCAGGCAACTGGATAAAATCGAGAAAGTCACTGCGGACGATATACAACGCGTCGCTAAAGAATATTTCACCAGCAAGAATCGCACGGTCGGTGTAATCGAGACAGTGCCAACAGAAAAACAATCGTTAGGAGCGCAAAAATGAGAAATTATAGATCGCCTGCAATCAGAGCCATCATTTGGTTGGCTATTCTGCTGCCCTTTTTGGCGTCGAATTGCTCGCAGAAGTATGCCGCGGATTATAAACAGTTAAAGTATCCCAAATTGGGCCAGATCGAGATCCCCCAGGTCAGGCGGGTGACTCTTGCCAACGGGATGCAAGTATTCCTGCTGGAGGACCATGAGCTGCCGCTGATAAACTTGTCCGCCCTGATTCGGACAGGTTCGGTTTACGAGCCTGCCGACAAGATTGGCCTGGCGGCTATCACAGGCACCGTCATGCGCACCGGCGGCACTACAAGTAAGACCGGCGACGAAATCGACGAGCAGTTGGAGCAAATTGCTGCCTCGGTAGAGACCGGCATCGGGCCCAATGTCGGAGGGGGGTCTATGTCCGTTCTGAAAGAGGACGTCGATACCGGGCTTTCAATCCTGGCCGATGTGCTGATGAACCCTGCCTTTCGTGAGGATAAAATCGAACTGGCAAAAATCACGCATCGCAGTAGCATCGCCCGGCGGAATGATTTTCCATTCGGCATAGCCTTCCGGGAGTATACCAAGCTCATATATGGACCGGAAAGTGTTTATGCCCGGCACACAGAGTACGCCACCATCGACAACATTACCCGCGATGACCTTGTTGCTTTCCACAAGAAGTTCTTCCATCCCAATAACACGATGCTTGCCGTCTGGGGCGATTTCAACACAGAGGAGCTGATTAAGAAAATTGAAGAAGCGTTCAAAACCTGGCAGAAAGCTGACGTCACACCCGCCGGCGTACCGCAAGTGACATACGAGTTTCGGCCAACGGTCAATGTCATTCAGAAGCAGGACATGAACCAGAGTTGTATATGCCTGGGCCATATCGGTGGCATGATGAACGACCCGGATTATTTTGCGTTAGTGGTGATGAACGAGATTCTCGGCGGCAGCTTCACCGGGCGCCTATTCAAAAACGTGCGGTCCCGAATGGGACTGGCCTATGCAGTATTTGGCGTCTATTCAGCCGACTACGATCATCCGGGCATTTTTTACGTCGGCTGCCAGACTAAGTCGAAGTCTACCGCCCAGGCGATTCGCGCGATGAGCGAAGAAGTCAGAAAAATCACCCAGGCCGAAGTCACTGACGAAGAACTGGCTTTAGCCAAAGAAAGCTACCTCAATTCGTTTGTGTTCAACTTCGACTCAAAGGCTGAGATTGTAAGACGCCTGATGATTTATCACTACTTCGGCTATCCTGAAGATTTTCTTCAAAAGACCAAGGAGAATGTTGAGAAGGTAACCAAAGCCGATGTCTTGCGGGTTGCCCGCAAGCACTTGCAGCCTGATAAGATGCAAATCTTAGCTGTCGGTCGGCCACAGGATTTCGATGAGCCGCTGTCGGTATTTGGGCAGGTGCGGGAAATCGACATCACCATTCCGCAACCGCAAAAATAAGGTGACGCCAATATGGGCAAACAATCCCGAAGGGAATTCCTCAAAACGGTTGGGTTTGCAGCAGCTTTTGTCAGCGCTGCTCGATCCTCGATTCTCGATTCTCGTCGAGCATCGAGCATAAAGCCGAACATCATCTTTATTCTGGCTGACGACTTGGGATACGGGGACCTGGGCTGTTACGGGCAGGAAACCATCAGGACGCCGAATCTGGACCAAATGGCGGCAGAAGGCATGCGCTTCATGGATCATTACGCCGGCAGCACCGTCTGCGCGCCGTCGCGTTGCGCGCTTATGACCGGCCTACACACAGGACACTGCTGGATTCGCGGCAACGCCCTTGTGCCGCTGCGACCGGAAGACGTCACCATCGCCGGGCTACTTAAGCAAGCCGGCTACACCACAGGCATCATCGGCAAATGGGGCCTCGGTGAAGCCAGCAGCACCGGAATCCCGAATAAGCAGGGTTTTGACTACTGGTTCGGATACCTCAATCAAAGGCACGCCCACAATTACTATCCCGAGTTCCTATGGTGTAACGAAGAAATGGTGCCGATCGAGGGCAACAAACTGCCGGCCCCCGCGTCTCCCGACGCGAATCGGGGCGGCGGGCCTGCCCCTGAGCCGGGCGGCTGGGGACGGTCAGTTGAAAGAACGACTTACTCGCACGATTTATTCACCAAAGAGGCTCTTTCCTTTGTGGAGGCAAACAAGGATAAAACATTCTTTTTATATCTTGCTTTCACAATTCCGCACGCTAATAACGAAGCCGGGAAAAACGGGATGGAAGTCCCCTCCCTGGAGCCTTATGCCGACAGGGATTGGCCTGACCCGCAGAAAGGCCACGCGGCTATGATTACCCGGATGGACCGTGACATCGGCAGGTTATTTGCCAAGCTCAAGGCCCTTGGCCTCGACCGGAATACTCTGGTGATGTTTTCAAGTGACAATGGCCCACACAAAGAAGGCGGCGGCGATCCGGCCTTTTTCAGAAGCTCCGGCCCGCTGCGAGGCTATAAACGCGACCTTTACGAGGGCGGGATTCGCGTACCTATGATCGCCCGCTGGCCTGGCAAGATAAAGGTCGGCTCGGAAAACCGCCACGTCTCAGCGTTCTGGGATTTTCTGCCGACCTGTTGTGAACTTGCTGGTATCCAGATACCGCAGGGTATAGATGGTATATCAATGGTGCCAACACTTCTTGGCCAGCCCGACAACCAAAAACGGCACGAATTTCTATATTGGGAATTTCACGAGCAAGGCAAAAAACAGGCGGTGCGGATGGGGCAGTGGAAGGGCGTTCGGCTAAACGTGGCGAAAAATCCGGATGGTCCGATAGAGCTTTACAATCTGCAGGAAGATGTGGGTGAAAAACAAAACGTTGCCCATTCTCACCCGGAAATCGTGGCAAAAATTACGGAGTATATGAAGTTGTCGCACAGCCCTTCAGAGCATTGGCCCTTGCCCAACGAAGCATAGTGCTCTGTCTTATTGGACGGCAGCCTCCCGCTTATGGCGGACAGCAGGTGGATTACGGATGGGCCTGCCGTCCAATGTTGCTCTACTGCTGAAAAGTAAGCGGAGGTTGAAAGTCCAGAATACCCATTGATTTTTGCTTAAAAATGTGCGTTTTTTGCCATTTCTGCTTCAACCCTGCGTACTTTTGCCTATTTCTTCACATTCTTGCTTTACCTGCCAGAAGTATGGCGGGCAAGTCTGCCAACTTAGCCCATTTTGTACTTAGAGGTGGTCACTTGTGAACTTGTGGAACTTTTAGCGAAACGTCATAAGAGAGGTAGTGTCTGAAGTCACGGGAAAACGTGTAAATTTTTGTGACTTTTTTCGTTCGTCTCATTCTCCAGAGTGCCGAATCAGCCAGGATTACCATTGAACTCCGTCGATTTGCATCAGGGCCAACAATATCTATTCTTTTGTAGCTAAAATTTGGCGCTAAGATTTTTTTATTCTTGACAATTTCCAGGTGGTGAGTTAATTTAGGTCGAAAAGGCAAGCTGGAGAGGCCTTGTGTCAAATGGAGTTGGCTAAAAAGGAAGGGAAGAGAATGAAGGATCTATTTACCACCGGCGAGGCCGCTGAAATCTGTAGAGTAAGCCAGCAGACAATCATTCGTTGCTTTGATTCCGGTAGACTGGAGGGCTTCCGGGTTCCCGGCTCAAGATTTCGCAGGATTCCACGCCAGAGCCTGATCAAGTTCATGAAAGAGAACAACATCCCTCTGGATAACCTTGAATCCGGCAAAAAGAGAATCCTGGTTGTCGATGACGATGCCGAGATCGTTGAGCTTGTCACCGACGTGTTGACCCGGGATGGGAGATTCGAGGTCAAGACAGCATCCAGCGGCTACGAGGCAGGGATGTCTACCCAGCAGTTCCGGCCTGACTTGATACTGTTGGACTACATGCTGCCTGATGTCAACGGCAATGTTGTCTGCCAGACAATCAAAAAAAATCCGGAGTTTGAGAACACCAGGATTATCATCGTAAGCGGTGTTGTCAAACAGGATGAAATCGATCAGCTATTGAAGTCCGGCGCCGAAGGCTTCATAAAAAAGCCGTTTACCATCAATGAGATTACTGATAAAGTCACGGCTGCTCTAAAGATTAGATAAGATTCGCCGCCGCTCTGGGCAAACTGAATCCTGCTGGTTCGTAAGAATGATAACATGCGTGCAGAAGGTGCTGATACATTAGCTGCCCGTCAGACAGCCCTTGCCATTAGTCGGCTCGATTCACTGACGACCCTGCCTTGTGTTGCCATACAATATTTCTCGAAGTTTTTGCAGAGCCGATTTTCCGGTGCTGATTTAGCTGATATCGTTGAATCAGATCCTGCGCTTGCCGCTAAGATTTTTTCGCTTTCACATCAGCAGGGGATAGACCTGCCCGGCCTCAAATTTTCTCTTCGCCTTGCGCTTGATAAGCTGCCGGCGGATTTAGTTCGCCAGGCCGTCTTGTCGGTTAAAGTACTTACTGCCTCTTTCCTTCAGCAGTTCCCCGATGAACTGGCAATCCTGCCTGCAAAAGAACTCATACTTCATAGCCTTGCTGTTGCCTGCTGCGCCAGGGACATCGCTGCTATCTCGCCGGATAAGATAGAACCTGAGCTGGCTTACTATGCGGGCCTATTGCACGATGTTGGAAAGCTCGCCCTACAGACAACTATGCCAAAGAGCTTCGCCCAGATTGTCGAAGAAGCGAAGTCGACCCAAGTTAGCTCTCGCACTGTCGAACAACGGCACCTGAGCACCGATCATACACTACTGGGCAAAGGTTTGGCTCAAAAGTGGCATCTGCCGGAACCGATAGGCCTTGCTATCTGGTTGCACCATAGTGACACAGTGACAATCGCATGTGATGTCCCTGAAGCAAGAATAGCTCAACTGGTCCAGTTGGCTGATTCTATAGCAAGGCTAACCGGTATCGGGCAGTCCGGAAGTTTCGATTCGCCTGCGTCAACGGACAAAATTGCTCAATCGCTCGGAGTTACTGCAGAGCAACTGGATCAAATTCGTGCCAAGCTCCCGGAAGAAGTCAGAGTAAAATCCCAGGTTCTGGGTCTGGAATTACCGAATGCTGCGGCGCGCTATTGTCAGTTTGCTCATATTACCGCTGCGAATTTTGCCCAGCAGCAGGCAGAATTATCTGCAGAAAACCGCCGATTGGAAACAATTCGTACCCATCTTGATTTTATAATAGAGTTTTTGCTCAGTATAAATTCCGATGCCGCTGCCATCGATGTTGCAGAAAACTTTGCTGTTCGCTGGCAAAGGTTTTATCAAACAGGGATGGTTTGTTTGTATCTTGTGCCGGTGGGCAATTCAAAGGTTCTCGAAGCTGTCGTTGTAGAAGGCCTGGGCCAAAGCAGAACCTTAATATTGGATGTGCCTTCCGATGCCAAGCCAATACCGGAGGCGATAACCAATCGATTTGCAATTTTGGATGCTCAAGATCACGTCGATTGGTTGCTTGAGCAGTTAGAAATAGAATCTACGCTGGGCCAGGTCAAGTTGCTGCCCTTACTTGCCAGCGGAAAGGCAGTGGGGGCGCTGGTTTTTGAGCTGCATTACCCGGCGGATGCCGAACTTTTCCTGGAAAATTTCAGCAAAGTTGCTGGAATTGCCGGTGTCGTTTTGGATATTGCGCTGGTCCGGCATAAATATGAGCGTTTTGCAGAGCGGCTTGCTCAGCTTATCCGCGGTGCTGCTGAGGGAGCTGCCGCGCCGCTGGAAGCTGAAGTCGCGCCAGCGGAGATCGCGGCCGATGCTTCTCTAGAGGCCCTGGCTGAGATGACCGCCGGCATAGCTCACCAACTGAATGATCCTCTTTCGGTTATATCAGGCCGGGCACAATTACTGACCGAGGGCGAGACGGACCGAAAGAAAAAACAAGCCCTAAAACAAATTCAGGATAACGCCCGCAAGGCTTCTGCGATTATTGAAGACCTGATGAGTTTTGCCGAGCCACCACCACCCAAGCCGGCCCAAACCGAGGTTAAACAGATACTGGATGAAGCCGTACAACTGGCCAGCCAGATAACCGTGGCTGGGCCAATCAATGTGCAGATTCAAATTGACAAAGATGTCAAAAGCGTGTTTGTGGATTCTGCGCAGATTGTATCGGCTCTGGCAAATGTTATTGGTAATTCTCTGGAATCCTACCGTGATAAAATAGGGCCAATAAAGGTTACTGCCGATGCTGCCGGCGAGCGCATGAGGCTTAAGGTTAGTGACCTTGGTTGCGGGATGGATGCCGAAACTGTCCGAAAAGCCACACATCCGTTCTTTTCGGCCAAGCCCGCAGGTCGCAAGCGAGGAATAGGTATGGCTTATGCTGCCCGCACCGTGCAGTTGAATAAAGGCTCCCTTTCGATTGAAAGTGAGCTTGGCAAGGGCACCACAGTGACAATTTACTTGCCCACCAGCAGTGTCAATCCTAATCGCTAACTGCGAATCCCACTTGTCGAGAAAGCGATACGCGCTTCGCGGGAACCCAAAAATGGACGAAGATTTGACACGAGCTAAAAAGTATTCCGGGTGCAAGATTCGATTAGCAGTCATCCAGCTACTGCTGACGGTGGTTTTTTTGCTTGTTATGCTCATCTGGGGTGCATCGGCAGCGTTGCGGGAACTGGTTACAGGCTGGAGCCGGAATTTCTACATCCAGGTCGGTCTATATTTGGCGCTATTTGTGGGCATTTATTATCTGGTTTTTGTTGGCCTGGATTTCTACCCTGACTTTGTGCTGGAGCATAAATTCTCACTTTCCAATCAGACGGTCGTTGATTGGCTGAAAAAGAGCGCAAAGAAAGTGATGCTATCTTTGCTGATGCTCCTGGTGGCGGGTGAGGTACTCTATTTTTTCCTGAAACATTTTCCGAATTACTGGTGGCTGCTGACAGCCACGGCATGGCTGATGTTCACCATAGTACTGGGCAGAATTACACCGGTTTTAATAATACCTTTGTTTTACAAATGTCAGCCTTTAGCAGCTACGGAACTTAGAGAAAGACTGCTGCGGCTGGGCAAAAACTGCAGGCTTAATATCAAGAATGTCTTCCGGATCGAGCTAAGCAGCGAAACCAAGAAAGCAAACGCGGCAGTTGCCGGTCTGGGAAAGACACGGCGAATACTTTTGGGTGATACTCTACTGAAGAATTATTCAGACGAGGAAATTGAAGCCATATTTGCGCATGAACTGGGGCACGTGAGCTTACTTCACGTCTGGAAACTTCTTGGTTTTGCAGCGGCGGTTTCTTTTGTCTGTTTTTATCTGGCGCATATATTGCTCAAGATAGGCATGGGCTTATTTGGCTTTGGCTATATCTATGACGTAGCCGCTTTCCCTTTGTTGGTTTTGATCCTGATGCTGGCGGGGCTGATATTTATGCCGATTCAGAACGCATACTCGCGCCATTTGGAAAAGCAGGCAGACATGTTTGCGCTTGACCATATACACAGTAGCGACACTTTTATCGCAGCCATCAAAAAGTTGGCCAGTCAAAACCTAAGTGACCCTTCACCAAGCCGAGCGGTCGAATTGTTGTTTTACGATCATCCACCCATTGGAAAGCGGATAGGTTACTGTCAGCAGAAAAATGAAAACAAAACTTAACAAGCAGAAACAGCTAAATCCGCCATACGTGTGGCGGATAAACGCCCTGATTAAAGAAATGGGCGAGCCTTTTTCGGTCTCGTTAGGAATCGACCTGGAGCATGGCAAAGAAGAAGAAATATTTAAGTGGTTTCTGGCTTCGGTTTTATTTGGCAAGCGGATATCCTGGCAAATTGCTGCGAAGACTTATAAGCAGTTTGAGTCTTGTAAGGTCTTGACGCCCAAAGCCATCACAGATACAGGCTGGGACGGCCTGGTGAAGATTCTCGATGACGGCGGCTACGTCCGATACGACTTTTCCACCGCCTCCAAACTATTATCTTTGGTTGAGCAGTTGCGGCAGAAGTACGGCTCTTTAACGGAGCTACACCGACAGGCTAAAGACCCCAGAGACCTGGAGAACAAACTCATGGAATTCAAAGGCATTGGGCCGGTGACAACGAATATTTTCTTAAGGGAGCTGCGAACCGTCTGGAAAAAAGCTGACCCTGAGCCGCTGGGTCTCGTTAAAAACCAAGCAGCTAAGTTCGGAATTGATCTTAGTAAATTCAGAAGAAAGACAAAGGGATTTATCAAGTTGGAGGCTGCGCTAATAAGAAGCTGTAAACTGAAAAGTACCTAACTGTAGTGTCTAATTTCATTTTCGTTCTGCAACACGTAGTGGGGCTAATAAGTTACGGCGTTTATAATGATGAAAACGAGCCAACTCTCTTCGTTCGTTTTTGCGCTTCACCAAGCGTATTGCC
>Ga0315312_1000890_pt1 | contig 27749 bp, 22 predicted proteins | sample TDP7_MG_FD_203629 | JGI IMG/M metagenome (GOLD analysis project Ga0315312, IMG submission 203629) | Freshwater sediment microbial communities from Lake Towuti, South Sulawesi, Indonesia - TDP7 | ecosystem: Environmental > Aquatic > Freshwater > Lake > Sediment | place: Indonesia: South Sulawesi... | reverse complement strand
CGCCGGGGTTCCCGAGCCAGGTACGGGGCAGATTCACACGATAGCCAAAGCCTGGAGACAAACAAGGGCACTTGAAAGCCTGTGGCCCTCACGGGCCGCGAGGGTTCAAATCCCTCCCCCGGCGCCAAACCTCGGGTTCAATGCCTGATTCTTCTGCGGCTTCTCCGCTTTAAATAGGCTCAGGACAAGGCGTTTGGCGTCTAGGATGCGTGATGGAGAAATAGACCTCCATGGATATGGGAGGCGGCTTGAGCGCGCCATCCGATTTCTGAATGCTCATCCAAAAGTCTCGAAGGAGAACAAGGAGAAAATCCTACAGTTTCTGGAGAGGTTGAAGGCTGAAGGCCTAAGCCTTGCGAGGCAGACTGGCTATGTGCAGCGGTTGACTACCATAGGCGTCATGCTTGACAGAGACTTCGATGAGGCAGCGAAGCAAGACATCGAGAAGTGTCCTCCGCATGTACAAGCGGCGTTGGGGCATCGAGACAAGTTACCGCAAGATCCGTGAATTTCTGGCTAAGACTACGTCGAGAAGCTGGGTTGTCCGCATCTTCAACTTCATCTTCGCCTGCCTCATCTACAACGCATGGGTCGTCCTCAACGCCAAAACCCAAGAACCGTTAACAACGATCACAATGAAACTCAACTATGTCTGGAATTCTCTAACCTTTCGCCAGATGGAGACAGAGGCTTCACCAGGATGAAAAACCTAAATTCGTATCTACTGCCAAAGAAACTGATATTAACCCTCACTCGGTCCTTAGTTCGCCATGAAAAACTCGAAAGCAAACAGGATTCTCGCTCAATCTATCAAAGGAGAGGATTCAGGACCATCTGTGGCGCGCTCAAATAGGTCAGATATTGTGGAAAAATATCTCAGTGATGAATCTGCAATACTGAAAGGGAGAGCCGAAGAGGTCGTCTTTCCGGAAAGGGAGATTCAAGTCGCGAACCTGCTGAAGGATGCAGATTCGAAAAAGATCACAGTGACTGTTTCAGGCGCTGGGACTGGCATAACCGGTTCACGAGTTCCATTTGGCGGCATTGTGCTCTCGACCGAGCGTTTGACGAAAGTTTCCAAACGCGGCTCAATCTCTCCGGCTCTTTTCAAGGATCCGATTGCTGGCGTTGAGTACGAGCTTTGTATCGCCAAGAACGAGCACTATGCCGTTGTTCCGCCTGCAATCTCCATAGAGAATCTTCATAAAGCGGTTCAAAAGGAAGGACTGTTCTATCCAATTGATCCAACCGAGAAGACTGCGTTTCTCGGAGGAACGGTCGCAACCAATGCCTCTGGAGCGAAGACGTTCCATTATGGCCCAACTCGAAATTGGATCAGAAGAGTGCGCGTAGTTCTGTCAAATGGTGACTTGCTCGACATTAGAAGGGGCGAGGTATTTGCAAATGATCGAGATGAATTTGAGATAATTCTTAGTTCGGGCGCACGGATAAAATTGCGAACACCGCTCTACGAGATGCCGAACGTCAAGAATGCAGCTGGATATTTCGCCACGAGAGAAATGGACCTGATAGATCTATTCATAGGCTGCGAAGGGACGCTGGGAGTCTTTACAGAAATAGAGGTCTCGCTCACAGGCCGGCCAGACGAGATTTTCGACTGCCTTGCTTATTTCCCTACAACCGTAGATGCAATTCATTTCTGTGATGAGGCTCGCCAGATCAAGTCAAAAAAGGGAGGAGAGGAGCAACTTGACCTGGTCGCCCCTCTGTCCTTGGAGTTCTTCGATCGTTGCTCACTAGAAATACGAAGAGCAAAGCATCCAGACATCCCTGCGAACGCCAAAGCAGCAATCCTGTTTGAACAAGCGATCAAGGAAGAGAAATTGTATGATTGTCTCTCGCAATGGAACACCTTGTTCGAGCGTCATCACGTCGTCAACAGTTGGCTTCCAATAGACGAACGTGACAAAGAGAAATTGACGGAAATGAGACATTCACTACCTGAAGGCATCAACGACTATGTCCGGCTAAAGGGTACACACAAAGTGGCTACGGACATAGCTGTGCCCAGCGAGAGATTCAACGAGATGACGTGTTTTCATCTTGAGGTTGGACTCGAGATTCAGATCAAGAGAGTATTGGGCGATCTCGGTATACAGTACGACGGCAAGACCTTCGAAAGCTTAACTCTTCCAGAAAAGGTGAAGTTCGTTGAAGATCGCGCGGGAATCAGTTCACCATCAGCTCCAGACCTAAGTCCTGGCACTGAACCTTCTGTGCAAGACTACGATTCATTAGCTGACAGGATTGACACGGTGCGTCGATCTTCCAAGACAGAAGTCGCGTATGCAATTTTTGGTCACATAGGAGATTTCCATTTGCACTTCAACTTCCTTCCGAGGAATGCTGTTGAACTGGATCAAATGAAGAAAGCATCTTACCGTTTGGCAAAGAAGGGGGTCGAACTCGAAGGGACGATTACGGCAGAACACGGTGTAGGAAAGAAGACCTACGTTGACAGCGGAGTTGAGAAGCCATATCTGGAACTCATGTATGGGAGACAAGGTTTGGAATCTATAGCCACGATAAAGAGTGCACTCGATCCGAATTGGATCCTGAACCGCGGAAACATAGTCTCTATGGAGTACCGTGGAAAGGGATCATGAGCGCGCACTAGTGCTACATTTATTTGCTCATCGATGTTTCTACGATGGCTGTATTAGAGAAGAGCTGATGTCGTGATGGAGGACAAAGTCATAGTCCAAGCTAAAGCTCTGAATGTCTTCTGTGTACGGGTCTTTGAAAAGCTGGATGTGCGAACGGCAGATGCGAAAGTCACCACCGATGTGCTTGTGGAAGCTGACCTACGGGGTATCGACTCCCATGGCGTGGCTCGACTTCGTCGACACGTGAAAGGACTGCAAGACGGGGTCATGCTGGCTCACCCCAAAGAGAAGACTGTCAGCAAAACTGCGCGCTAGAACACCTCGTAAATGGAGTCGTAACTGTTAATAACGGAGAACATACGGGCGCCAGGGCAGGAAAAATTCTGAAGCATAAGTACTAGGAATCGACTGGCCGAGATAGTAGCAAGGATAAGACATTCGGCCAGATCATCCAACGGCTCCTAGACTTCCGCAAGGAGAATTGTAGGGGGCTAGCGATCGTGAGCCCCTCTGTGTGGTCTGAGGAGATGCGGTGGGTACGATTTAATGATCAACTTAAGTCCCTGAGTTTATGCTTTCGATTCTACTGTCTCAGGTACGGTCTTGTTGCTTATGAGTCTCCCGTGTACGCTGTGTTGTGTCCGCTTCGAGGAAAGAAGAAGTATAAAATCGGGGACCTGACTTAATTGGATTTAGAGAGCACTTGCGATCAACTATGAGAGAATACGACACAAGTCTTTTGCAGGGCATAATTGACATGCACGTCCATGGAGCGCCTGACGTAATTCCTAGGAGACTCAACGAGATAGAGCTGGTAAGGGAAATGAAGTCGGCTGGCATGAGGGGTGTTCTTCTAAAGTCACACCATACATTAACTGCAGATAGAGCCTGGCTGATAAGAAAGATTGAACCAGCCTTCGAAGTGTTCGGGTCCCTGACACTTAACATACCTGCAGCGGGAGGATTGAATCTTCAAGCCGTAGAAACCGCCATAAAGCTTGGTGCCAAAGAGATTTGGATGCCCACGATCTCCTCCTCCCACCATCTCAGATACGAAGGAAAGGATCCACGCAAAGGACTAACGATCATGACGAAAAGCGGTGAACTAATCTCTGAAGCCATCGAAATACTCAATCTAGTTGCGCATGCAGACATCATACTCGGAACGGGACACTTGTCTGTTGGCGAATGCCGAGCGTTAGTGATCACTGCTAAAGAAGTCGGTGTCAAAAAGATCCTTGTTACTCACCCGGAATGGAGATTGGTGAATATGCCAACTCAAGTTCAGGTCGAACTCGCCAAAAAGGGGGCTTTCATGGAGCATTGCTACTATGCGACCACTACGCTTGGAGGAGAGCTTGACCCACGCAAAATCGCAGAACAGATTAAAGCTGTTGGATCTGAACACTGCGTAATGGCCACGGATTTTGGACACGAATTAATTCCAAGCCCTATACAGGGTATGAAGGAATACATCGAAGAGATGATGAAGTATGGCATTTCTGAAGAGGAAATCCGGAAGATGACAAAGGAGACGCCGGCGAAGCTCTTGAATCTGTAACAAGCTCTTGTCTCGGTCGAGAAAACAAGTCTTGGCTGATAGGAAGACACGTCGGGATGTTCGCAACGTGGACCCAGCAAATGTCTTTGACTTCTGCGATTTGACGTCTTCATGGAATATCTTATATATCTTGAGATTTGCCTCCCGATAATTAGGGAGATGAGATTGAATGGTCGCTCATAAGGTACACGAAACTGATGTTTTGGTGATAGGGGGAGGAGCAGGTGCGAGGGCCGCGATCGCGGCACATGAGGCTGGAGCTAGGGCAACGCTTGTTGATAAAGGTGTATTTGGAAAAGCTGGCATCACACAGCTATCCTTTGGGATAGTTTGCGCTTACATGGTGCCCCCTGACAGCGCTAATGTTCTGTTTGAGGACATGGTTCGGGCTGGAGAGTTCTTAAACAATCAGAAATTGGTGGAAATCTTTGCTAAAGAGATTGCTGATGGAAAAATTCTGGAGCTGGAGGGCAGATATGGATTCGTCTTCGACAGGAACGAGAACGGTGAGCTAGTGAGAAAGAAGATGGGAGGCCATTCTCATGCCAGAGATCTAGTCGTAACTTGGAATGATGCGCCTTGCATATGGAGGGGAGTGATAGCAGACCTCACAAGACGGGGTATCAGAGTTTTTAGTGAAGTCATGGTGACGGATCTCCTCACATCAGATGGAGTGTGCGTCGGAGCTTTGGGGTTAGATGTAACCAACGGAGACTTTATTGTTTTCAGAGCCAAGTCAACGGTCCTGGCCACAGGAGGGCTCGGTCAAATCTACAAACTGACTGACAACTCAAGAGGCTCAACAGGAGACGGCTTCGCGATGGCGTATAGAGCAGGCGCCGAAATGAGAGACATGGAATATGTTCAGACAATGTTGGGATTTGTTTGGCCCAGAGCCCTTCGTGGTATCGGCATAGGTGAGCCGGCCTTAGTAGGTGGGAAGCTGTTCAACGCCAAAGGGGAGCGCTTTATGAAAAAGATAGATCCGATAAACATTGATAACGTCCCCAAAGACATCCATGGTCGCGCGGTGATGCGTGAAATCAGGGAAGGCCGTGGAACTAACCATGGCGGCGTCTACTTCGATCTGACAAGAATGGGTGCAGAGAAGCAACCCCACTACCAATACCTATATCCATTGGCAGCAAATGTTGGCTTGGATTTAGGAAAAGACTACGCAGAGACTGTTCCAGTAGAACATTACTTTATGGGTGGCATTTACGTCAATGAAAACCATGAAAGTAACGTTCCAGGACTCTTCGCTGCAGGTGAAGTTGCTAGCGGCCTTCATGGAGCTGAGAGACTGGCGGGTTGCTCCGTCGCAGACATAACGGTTTTTGGATATAGAGCAGGAAAACTGGCCGCCGAACGGGCGATGAAACTAGGTACGCCAAAGATCGATTGGGAGCAAGTTGATAGTTATCAGGAGAAGGTTGCCAACGTGCTCAAACGGGAAGTGCCGGGCAAGGACATACGTCCAGTCGCGATAAGAAACATGATTCAGGGCTTGATGTGGGAACACGTCTATATGATCAGAGATGAAAAGGGGCTGAAGACTACCCTCGACGAACTAAGGCGAATTAAGGAAGAGTATATGCCCAGAATGGACATTGCTTCCCATTCTGCTAGGTGGAATTACGACTGGATCGAGGGATTAGAGACCATAAATATGATCACAGTGGCAGAAATGGTGACACGATCAGCGCTGACAAGAACCGAAACACGCGGAGCACATGAAAGGGAAGACTATCCAAAGAAGGATAACGAGAATTGGCTTAAGAACATAGTAGTCAAATTTGTAGATGGAGAAATGAAACTTACGACTAGGCCAGTAGTTATGACCAAGTTGAAATCAGGTGAATAGAAATGTCAAAAGAGATCACTGTGCGGGTTTTTAGGTTTGACCCTAGCACAGACAACCAACCGAAATATAGAACTTATCAAGTGCCATACGAGCAAGGAATGACGGTTCTTGAGACCTTGAAGCACATAAATGATGAGATCGAGCCCATAGCCTTTCGATATGAATGCCGTTTCCAAAGCTGCGGCTCATGCGGGGTTGTTGTTAACGGTAAGCCAGTCCTCGCCTGCAAACAAGTTGCTCAGAATGACATGACAATAGACCCGCTACCGATATTCCCGGTGATTAAGGATCTGGTCATAGACACAGATTCCTACTATGTGAAACGCCGCCAACTGAGACCATTCCTCGAGCAAACAAAGCCACCAAAGGAATTCCCAGAGCCAGAAGTCACGTATGAAGTTGATCAAAGATACAGGGAGTATGTCGACTGCATCGACTGCCTACTATGCCAGGTAGTATGCCCAGTCTTGAAAAAGCCCGGAACCAGATTCATAGGCCCAGCGCTAATGACATATCTCGCAAGATTCGCAGTGGATCCAAGAGACGGACTCGACAGAGTAGCAATAGCTCTCTCTGAAGGGCTACTTGAATGCACATTATGCGGTGAATGCAACAAGGTATGCCCAAAAGGGAGAAACATCACTGAAGTCGATATAATGAGACTTAGAAGACTTTCAGAATCGCGGAAACTCATATGAATCCACAAATGGAAATCTTCGATAAATAATGGTTCAGTCTGCGAGACAGCGGTTAGGCGGCGAAAGAAAGGTCGACGAATTATGCGTTCGGAATGTTGAGCTTACCACCTTTTGCTATGACACTCCCATCGAGTGTTACGGTCGGGTTGTACATCACCATGTCTAGGTGAATGGGGCTACTTACTTTTCCGTAGTAGTAGATGTTGTCTCCCAGTGCGAAGTGGGCGGTGCCCAATCCCTTTTTCTCTTCCTGCCAATCGCCGTTTCTACGCGCTTCTGGGTTTACCCCTATTCCGATCTCCGCGAAGTTATCAAAATTCTCAACTTTCACGAGCCATTCTCTCAGGATCGCGGCCTCCCTTCCCCCGTAGACGTTGACTACACGCCCTTTCTCAACTTCAACTTTGATCGGTTCTCCAAGTAGGCCAAGGTATGAGATCGGTCCGTCGATGATTGCCACCCCATTGGCTGTGCCCTCGACCGTGCTCAACGAGACCTCGCCATCTGAGAACGCAGCCGACTGCCCCGCCTCGGAGGCAACACCCGCCTCGACTATGGCCTTTCGCCCCTCAATACTTGCGGTCAGGTCGGTTCCAGCAGGAGTCGTTACGTTGATCTCTTTGCCTTGAAAGACTCTTGCCAGCCTCAAAGCGGTTGAATAGACTTCTTCATAGTTGGCCGTAGCAGCGCCTCCTGTCCAATTCTCAACTGACCGCAATACCATGGACATATATCTGATCTTCTTTGTGTGCAGAAGCTGTGCCACCTTGCTGTCATATGATGGAGCTCCGGAAGTGGCGTTGAGACCTATGATGATTTGAAAGTCGTCGAGGATCTTCCTGATAGATTCGGGCAAGGCTGTTTGGGATTCTGCTTCAATCTTTTCTCTGCATGGCATTATTGCGATAAGATAGTCGGCTCCTGCGGCTGATGACTCCGCCGCTAGTGCAGTCACCATGCTCATATCTGTCCTCCCATCTGCCACAAGCAGGACTCGTTCCCTAGGTCTAACCTTCAGCAATTTTGTGACAAGCGTGTTTGCAGACTTGACTACCTGCAACGCGATCGGATTGGCCATGTCAATCACCGACCGCCCACTCAGGGGTTTCCCTTTTTATAACTTCTTCTCTCTCCACAAGCTTCTGACTTGAATAGTCGTTAACATGGCGATCTCAGGGCAACGAGTCTATTCTGCATAACTTAAGCTTTGAGAAAAGCGTTGCGTTGCTGCCGTTGTGGCTTCACTCACCAAGATTCCAAGCGCCTTCTGAAAATTAGAGCGTTCACCTCCCTTAACGTGTCGAGGCGGTCGCCCCGAAAACGAACAGACTTCGGTCGTATATCGCGGCTCCGAACATCTCAAACCATTCGCTTGAACTGCCGGATCATAGCTACGGCTGGCCTCTAATGGTTACGTGTGCGAATGCCTCTCGTCTGTGTTGCGCGTCTCGATGGATTTGTTTGGATCCATTCAGGTGTCGTTGTCGCGGCCCGTTCTCAACAGTAGTGCCTGACAAAGACTCGACATGACTGACGGCTAAAAAGGCTCGAAAACCCGAAAGATACTGCATTCTGCGATATAGTTCGAGAGTAGGTCTTCTATTTCGAGTTGTAGCCCTATTGGAACTGACGTTCTATTCTATGCTCCGGATGCCGGCGCTTGGGAACTTCCTTTACCGGTATCTCCCTTGTGCTACTGAGTAGGTCTTACTTTTTGGTCATTGGGTAGACTCCTGGTGGGACATTCTTGAATGGGAATACGCTCAAATCGGCGGGGCATTGTCCTGGGGCATCGACTATTATGATCTCCTCAGCTATCTTCTCGTAGACTGCTCGGAAGTGAGTTTTGGATTTGGTGACGATTATGTCAAAGTCACTCGTCTTGTAGCCAAACTGCGTTATAGGATCCTCATCAATGAGCGAGTGCTTGTAGGTGGTTAGTTGGAGCCATATGCCGTCAACCTTGATTATGGCGGTTGGCCCATGGTTTACTTCTAAGCCCTTCCTCATGGGACCTGTGCCGATGTACTTGCCTTCGCCGACCAACAGGATCTTACCCTTAACCATTACCGGCCCGCCGTCACGCCATCCGGTGCGCCCACCTACCTCGAGTTCGACTGTCTTCCCTACGCCTGCTTCGCTGCAGATCCTAACTCCTTCCGGATCTGCCAGTAGGGGGTGTGCCGCATTCTGCGCGCCTTGAGCCAGAAGTTCTCGAAGAACAAAGGTCGTATCGCTTGTGCGGTCAGCATGGTCGAGTATTACAATTGGTTTGGACGCAGTCTTCGCCTTCTTGATGGCCAAGGCAACGCCGTCCTTAACACTGTGGAGGTTCCCACCCCGCCCAGTCAAACTTTCACGGTTATTCCACGCCAACCGAGATAGGTCATCCGCGATCTCCTGAGCCAATTTCAGGTCATTCTCTGTCACCGCAACCGCAGACATTCCTACTTGATGAACATCTGACCATGCGAACCCAAAGAATACAGATACATCAACCACTCCCGGACGCCGCTGCCATTCGTGCAGTCGGGAGATTATTTCCTTGGCCGGTGGGACAGTGGTCGCGCTGAACACGCTAGGAACGACTAGGCCAGGCTTTGCTATAGCCGTGGTAGGCTTGATTTCTCCTTTGAGTGTAGCAAGCATTGCCCTAGCGACTCTACGTCCAGTCTCTCCGGCATCGACGTGAGGACTGCTACGATATCCACAGACTGCTGTGGCCTCCTTTAGGATGGCAGGGTCCAAGTTGCCGTGGAGGTCAAGGGCCACCATAATAGGAATGTCGTAGCCCACGCCTCGGCGGACTTCCTGAACGATGTGTGTTTCGGTGTCCTGTAGGCTCTGTGTGACCATGGCTCCGTGCAGGGCCAGCAATATTCCGTCTAACTCAGTGGCCACTTTGGCAAACTCTCGTTTCATCTCGCCAACGTAGAAGTCATAGACGGAATCCGCGACAGTGGCCGTCGCTCCTCCATCTGCATCACATACCGGAAATAACTCTACGCCTTCCTTTTCACAGACCTCAATGAAACCGCCGACTGATGTGTTGGTGCCTCGCCTTTTCTCTATAACCTTCATGCCGTGCAAAGCGTCCCGTTCGAAATCTTTCAGGTCGGTAACTCCCGGCCAGAATGTGACTGTTTCATGCTTTAGTCCGGCAATTCCTATCTTCACTTACTGCTCCTCCAATGGTGCGTCTCCGTAACCAAGGCGCCGAGTTTCGTATATAGAACTAACCGTCGCTATTGCTATGTTGTGTTCAAACCGGGGCTTAGGAGCGAGAGTGTCAAGTTGTGCAGAATCACTCGTCCTTCGAAAGCCTTAAGGTGAGGGTGAAAACGTAAATCTGGAGAATTTCAATGGGAACTCTGAGGAAACCTTACGAAGAGATGCAGCACATTCTAGCGACGGATGTGGGGAGCACGACGACGAAGGCTCGTCTCTTTCACAGGAAGGAAACAGAGTGGAGGTTCCTCGCTTCCGGCGAGGCGCCCACGACAGTGGAAGCCCCTTACGAGGATGTCACACTCGGCGTTAGGAATGCGGTCAGGGAGGTCGAGGAGCTAACAGGGCATCGCATTCTCTCTGAGCATGGAAGCGGCATAATCCTCCCCTCCGACGGTAACGTGGGCGTCGACCTCTACTGCACCACGAGTAGCGCTGGTGGGGGGCTCCAAATGATGGTGGCGGGTCTCATCAAGATGGTGACGGCGGAGAGCGCCAACAGAGCCGCGCTGGGCGCCGGCGCCATAGTGATGGACATTCTCGCCCGTGACGATGGACGTCCGCCTTATCAAAAAATCCAACGGATACGGAACCTTCGCCCCGACATGATCCTCCTAGCTGGTGGGACGGACGGTGGTGAATGCGCTCATGTCATTGAGATCGCCGAACTCATTAAGGCTGCCGAGCCCAAGCCGAGGCTTGGAGCCGATTACCAGCTCCCGGTCGTCTACTGTGGCAACAAGATGCTCAGGCCTCATATGGAGAAATTGATGTGTGACATGTTTGGATTGAAGATCGTGGACAATATCCGACCAGTACTGGAGCTGGAGAACACTGAGCCCGCGCGTAGAGCGATCCACGAACTATTCATGGAGCACGTGATGAGTCATGCGCCTGGGTACACTAAGCTTATGAAATGGGTGGATTTGGACATCATGCCGACGCCAGCGGGCGAAGGTATTGCAATGCAACTCATCGCGGACACGTATCAGATGAACGTAGTCGGCGTGGGTTTGGGTGGGGCAACGACCAACGTGTATTCCGTCGTCGACGGCCGTTTCGTCCGCAGTGTTAGCGCCAACCTAGGGATGAGTTACAGTGTCACCAACGTAATGAAGCAAGCCGGCATTAGGAATATCACACGTTGGCTACCCTTCGACCTCGACGAGGAAGATGTCGCAAACAGACTCATGAACAAGATGATAAGGCCTACGACTATCCCCCACACGCTCGAGGAGCTTATCATTGAGCATTCCGTGGCAAGAGAGGCTCTTCGTCTCGGTCTTGAACATCACAAGACCATAGCGACTAGACTCAAGGGAGCACAGGTGAAGCGGACGATCTCCGACATGTTCCAGCAAGAACTGGAGGAAACATACATCAAGATGATGAGAATTGGCATAATCGCCGGGACCGGCGGTCTCCTCAGCCACGCCCCCCGTCGGGTGCAGAGCATGCTCATCCTGACAGATGCTTTCCAGCCCGAAGGAGTTACAAGGCTATTCCAAGATAGTGTCTTCATGATGCCGCACCTAGGCGTTCTTTCAACTGTTTATCGAGAGGCGGCTTGGAGTATTTTCGAAAAGGATTGCCTCGTTAGACTTGGAACCGTCATAGCCGCTACTGGAACCGGAAAACCCGGTGAACCGGTCATGACCGTGGAACTCGAGATGCCCTGGGGTCAGACCATCAAGGAGGAGCTGAAGTTCAATGAGATCAAGCGTGTAGACCTTGCCGAGGCAGAGGAGGTAAAGGCTACTATCACGCCAAGCAAGGAATTCGATGTTGGCAACCGGCCCGGAAAGAAGGTCGAGAGCAAGGTTATGGGTGGAGTTGTCGGGATAATACTCGATGCTAGAGCCCGGCCGCTTCAACTTCCGCGGGACGAGAGTCTAAGGAAGGAGAGTCTGCTCAAGTGGTTCTACGCGCTGGATCTCTACCCGAAGGACGAACTCAAAGAGCTAGTATGAGGTGAGAACGATGGCAAAGGGGCATAAAGTCTCGAAGGAGGCTCATGCTTACACGGCCGGACTTAAGATCAAGCGGGCGATGACCGTTTCGAGGACGAGGCGGTTACCTATACCCGGTGAGGTATGCGTCAACGTTGGGGACAGAGTCAACCACGACACAGTCGTGGCCAGGGCTTGGATAAGCGGCGACCCAGAAATTGTGAACGCGGCCGCCTTGATTGGCGTGGAGGACGAGGACCTCCCAAAGTATATGACAAAGAATGTTAGAGACAAAACCTCAAGGGGCGAGGTGATTGCGGTCAACAATGAGCTGTTCGGCCTCATCAAGAAGGAGGTGACATCTCCTGTAGACGGGATCATCGAGTCCATTTCTGAAGCGACAGGCCAAGTCATCGTCAGAGGGCTTCCCGTGCCTGTGGAGGTTGATGCCTACATCCCCGGCAAAGTCGTCGAGGTAACTCCGAGGTTGGGTGCAGTCATCGAGACGAACGCTGCTTTGATACAGGGGATTTTCGGTATCGGTGGGGAGAACCACGGCAGGGTGAAGTTGGCGGTTGACTCCCCCGGCGGCGAGATCACGGAGGATTATGTCACATCTGAGGACAGGGGGGCTGTCCTTGTCGGAGGATCGTTGGTGACGTTGGAGGCTCTCAGGAAGGCTGCCGAGACTAAGGTCTCATGCATAGTTACTGGTAGCGCGCGACATAAGGACATAGCAGTATTCATGGGCGAGGAGATCGGAGTCGCCATCACTGGACAAGAGGCAGTGGGCCTGACTCTTATCATTACCGAAGGATTTGGCAAGATGAGGATGTCCCAGCGGACTTTCGACCTGCTCAAGGACTTTGAGGGTTACATAGCTTCAGTGAACGGTGCCACACAGATAAGGGCCGGTGTCCTCAGGCCCGAGATTATTATACCCCATGAGAAAAGCCACGGGCAAGTGTTTGGCGACGATCTGACCGCAGGCATGGTGCCAGGCACGCCGGTCCGTATCATCAGACAACCCTACTTCGGAGCCATCGGTAAGGTAGTCGACCTACCCGTGGAACTGCAGAAGGTTGAATCTGAATCCTATGTGAGAGTCCTGAATGTGGAACTCGAAGACGGCAGAGTCGTAACCATACCTAGGGCGAACGTCGAGATCATCGAGGAGTAGAAGCAATTCCGGACCAGTTCTCAGGACACGGTTGGTAAGCCCGAATCCCACCTGACCGACATCGGTCGGACATGTGAATGGGCAATCTTCTGGAGCGGCTCATTGAATGCGCTTTTCACGCGGATAGGTGAGAGCCGCGTTCAAGCCAACCAGACAAGATGGAGGTGAAGCAGAAATGGCAGTCTACGTTGGAATAGATGTCCACAAGCGATTATGCTAAGCAACCTTGATGGATGAGAATGGAGTCATTCTACGCGAATTGAAGCTCGAGAACACGTTAGAAGAAGTTCACCATTGTGGCGAACCTCGCAAAATCCATCGATCCTCATGTGAAAGCCGTCGCGGAGCCATCAGCCAACAACTGAATCAAGATCTACGATGAGCTGGAAGAGGAAGGTGTCGAAGTGAAACTATCCAACCCTCCCAGAACAGAGGCCATAGCTGAAGTAACAGCCAAGTTGGATAAACTGGACGCTAGAACACTAGCCTACCTGTTGAAAGGAGATCTTATGGCTGAACGCTACGTTCCAACCAGAAAGAATCGCGAGCGAAGAACACTAATCAGGCACCGCGCCAGCCTGATGAATATGAGGGTTGAGGTGAATTGGATCCCTCTTGGACAAATATGACCTGCCCTACGATTTCACAGGTCTATTCGGTAAGGAAGGCATAGAACGGCTTCGCAGCTTGAACCTTCCAGCCACAGACGATCATATTCTGAAAGCGAATCTGCAAATCTTGGAAGTCTTGAACGAACAGATTCGAAACGCAGACATTCAAATCGCGAAAGACGCCGTGAACGAGGAGCAGGTGAAGCTTCTCATGACTATGCCCGGAGTGGACTACTATGCAGCCACGATCCTACTATCCGAGATAGGTGACATAAAACGATTTGCTTCCCCGGAGAAGCTTGTAAGCTGGGTTGGACTGGCACCTCAGGTTCATCAATCCGGCGAGACGCAGTGGACAGGTCGGATAACAAAGAAGGGATCAAAGAGGGCCAGATGGATTCTAGGTCAATGCGCCCGCACTGCCAGACAACACGACCAGAAGAATTCCATGAAAGGATCGAGCGCAAGCATGGATCCAGAAAAGCAATCATCGCAGTCGCACGAAAAATGCTATCCGTTATGCACATGATGCTGACGAGAAACGAACCCTACCACGAAGAGAATAGGCAGCCCACAATGCAAAAAATAGACGACTCGAGAGAATACTCAGAGAATCACACGCAGAGCCGGAGACTTTTCATAGGTGGACTGATACCTCGTACAAAAGCCTGATGTACGCTAGACAAGATGCTACGCTATGATCCCCAGCCAATCAGAGAGTAGATACAGGAGCTGGCCAATCAATAGCTTCATCCTAGTCACCACGGTGTTGCCAAATGACGCTCCCAGCGCAATCATTATCATGTAGCGCCCTATTACCGCGACGGTACCCCATTTCCCTTTGTGGATTCTCGGAATTGTGAATACGAAGTAGTACAATGTTGTAATGGTCGCGATCAGGATCACCAGGGCGTTTAGCGTCGTTAGAGGGACTATAGTCATCACAATTTGGGATACGAAATTTGTTTTTATCTCGGCTTGGAAGGCGGTAACGAGGGTAACTCCCAGCATAAATGCCATCCCATATCTGCTTATCCAGTAGTGTTTGGGATGATATTGGAGGTATATGATCAATCCTAGCAGACACGGCAATAGATATGCAACTTCTCCGCGGGATATCGGTGTAAGTGCGTATCTTTGAATGTTCGTGACTGCCATTACAACGGCATTGCCGACTGAAGCAGCGACGAATATGTGTTCCGAAAGCTTGAAGGCAGGGTTGTCCCGAAAGGCAAAACTGAATATGGCGAGTATGAAGAACGCGGAGAGCCAAACTCCCGGATCTGTTGATATCAACTTTCTACCCCCTTCCTTTACGGCGCTTCCCAAGATAACCAACGTTACCTAGCAAAATGAACATTATTATGAGCATGTGCGCCAGCGAAATAGCATCAGAAGACATCAATCCTCTCCCGGGTTTTCGAACAAGATACTCATATTCACCGGCGGCGACGGCACCTGACACCAATATCTCAATCTTTCCCTTTCCGTAGAACGGCTTCAAAGTTGGCAGCGTCATAGCCGTTGCACATACGATGTACCTAGGGGCACCATAGGGTTCAACCCACTGTTGCACCCAGTTTTGACCCAGGGTCTTATGTGCACCGGTTACCGCTACTAGCAAAGCGATGTCTCGTACGTCCTTGGCGCCCTTCATTACATCGAGTTGAGTAAGCGTAGTGCCTTTGTAATCAACTCTGGGGAAATAAAGGTCTTTTGCCATCGCAGCCATCGTTGGAATAGGGCTCGCCAAAAAGCCCAAAAAGACGTAGTCTCTGCCATAGACCCTTCCGTATAGCTTTTGTGGATCAACAGCCTCTTCGACATATTTCATGTACAGGTAGAATCCGTCTTCATCAAATGTCAAGAAGACTATTCTCACAGGCCTAGAGAAGAGGTGATGAGCCAAAGCAACCAGGAAGGGCGCGTTCTCACCCGCGTCTGCCGGCAGCATTGCAACCTCAACGTATACCAAAGCGTCTTTCGGAAGCTTGTCAACTGCTTCGTAAAATCTTCGTGTTTCCGAGCTTACCTCGATTGGTAGGCCAATTGGTTGTATGAGTACCGCGGTTACGATTATTATGAGAAGCCCGTAGTAGATAGGGCTCGGGATGTTGTCCAGTTTTTCCCAGATGCGCTTCCCGTTGCTCATCTTACTCTCTCCTCCCTAACCATGCTGTCTCTAGTCCCAACAACGTTCGTACGCCCGTTAGAATGAATCCAAGAGCTATTCCAATTGTAAATGCTCGGTACGTTCCTGTCACTACGGTGTCCATGAGCCAGTTTCCACCGGTAAGGAAACCAGACCAAATAACGCTCCCTATCGGCGCGGTCGCCAGCAACATAATCAAACCTGAAACTAAGAGAAGCGCAGCATCGATGCTTCTGACCCTCATAACACGATATGCGGCTGAGGCGATGTAAAACGCGACTGAAGCAAATACAGCTCCTCCCAAAGGAAGGATAACGTTAGAGTACATCCATCTGTAAGTTGGGGTGCCAGCACCTAGCCCCAAACCTACCACTATGTACAGCGTCGAGACTACAAGCGTCACGGTGCTGTACGGCCACTGCCCACGGGTCCGCCTTACCAGATGCCTGTAGTGCGTTCTATACATAGTGAAAGCTCCTAGGCCTATGGCCCACGCAACAATTATGACATTCCAGTCCCGCAAGACTTTTCCGGCGATCGAACCTGTAGGAGTCGGGATGAACCAGTCAAAGAGTACGGTAATCCCAATAAAAAAAATCAATATCATAGGAATTCGTCTCTTGATAGTGGCAGACATCATCATCACCTCATGTTGCAAGGAACTTGGCGAGAGCCAAGCTACCGACTGAGGCCAGGGCTACGCCCAAAATAGTCAGTACTATGGCTAAAACCTTGAAGGTATCATTAGCCGCTATTTGTGAAAGGACACCGGGTTGTCCGGATAAATAACTCCCTGCCACCATGACTTCCTCACCAATTAGGGTATAATCACATGCTGCTACGAAGAAGGGGATCTGCAAAAGGTTCGTCGTTCCTCCGATTTGAACAGCTCCAACCCTAGCACCAGTCTCGACGATGATCATCGATGACCCGCCGATATGGCCGATGAATGTGTGGCTTGCCACCTGTCTGCTTTCCAACAGAGCCTGACAACCTGTACAGAATGCCCATTGGTCTGGACTCAGATAGACCATCTGTTCCTCACGCCTGAAGCCTTCGGGGCTTCCGGCAGCAGCAAAGGCGCTCTTCAGCATTCCCTCCACTGTAGGAATAACCTCAGCATAAGATATCGGAACGATTATTTCGGCCCCTTTCCTAGCAGCCATTTCGGCCGTATATGCCATAACACTCATAGCGGCAACACCTATTGGTGTGTAGCCAACCTGTCCCATGTTGATTAGAACTGGTCTTCCCATCTCAGCGGCTCGTCCAACGCACTCTTCTATAGCCGCCAACCCCGCGATAGTGCGTACAGAAGGCCGCCACCCCTTCCTTCCAAGTCTCCAGATAACCAGGACGACCACGAAGAACATAACCAACATGACAAACGGAACCGTATGCCCCGCTCTTATCATATCGACGCTCCCCAAAAAAAGTACAACTCCTTTGTTAGATTAATAAGTGTTGCCTTAACCGGCTTCTGATGCGAGTTCGCATCAACACCCCTTCACGGGCACTAAACAGTTTTATGCATAGTTGGTGTGAGCAGGTTTCGCAGTGGGTTTGCAGTATGTCTTTCGCTTTCACAAACGGTTGTTCACTCAGCTAAAAACTTGTGAATCAGAATCTTTCCCGCTCTGGCCCCGGTGTGTTTCCCCTCCTCAACTGTTATCGTTCCATTTACTAGGACGTACGTGATTCCCTCGGGTGGTCTGAGCGGTTTCTCTCTGACACTTATGGGATCGAAAACGACTATGTCAGCCCTCATTCCCGGTCTTACTAAGCCTCTGTCAGTAAGGCCCAGCCTATTAGCGCAGGCCGAACTCATCTTTCTCACTGCCTCTTCAAGAGTGAGGACCTTCTGCTCTCGAACATACTTTCCCAGAACCCTTGGGTACAATCCATATCCTGTGCCTCTGTATAAGCCGTATCCGACGGTTGATACACTCTTATCCGAGTATCCGCCGCAGCCCGTGTCAGTCCCGAAAACGGCGGCAGGATGTCTGACCAGCTCTATGTTATCTTCTTCGGTTCCCCAAGGACCTTGAACTTCAACTCGTTCACCTTCTGCAATGAGATCAAGGTAAACGTCAACTATCTCCTCTCCTTTTGTCCGCGCAATTTCACCGAAGGTCTTACCGATGAACATCTTGTTCTTCTCCAACTTTACACCTGTCACAATTGTCTGCTCCCAGTCCATTTCGCATCCTAGACCCAATGCATCCTCCGCAAAAGATCGTATCTTCTCTCTCAGTTTCGGATCCTGTAGTCTCTCCAGCAATCTTTCAAGTCCTCCTTGCCATGCCCACAATGGAACAACCTTGTTTGGACCCATGGCTGTGTATGGATCAGCCCAAGTGTCTATCGTGACATCAACTCCTCTACGTCGTGCATCTTCCACTAGCTTCAGGAACTCCCTAGCTCGCCCCTTATTTACACTCCAGCCGCCTGCGATTTTTGCGTGGCTCCACACGGTCGGTATTCCTGCACGTTCACCTATCCGTATGCACTCCCGTATGGCTTCGGGCATCGTGTCCCGGAGGGGTACAAGGAAACTCCTCCCAAGCTTCTCATCCCCAGTCCATCCCCTTCTCCGGATATGGGACTGATGTATGCCACCGTACTTAGCAACAACTTTGGCCAGCTCAACAACCTCATCTGTCTCAGCATAGTTTTGCGGCGGATATTGTAGACCTGTTGAGAGTCCAAAAGCTCCCTCCTCCATCGCAGTTGCCACCATCGCCTTCATCTCTTCCATTTGATTCTTGGTAGGAGGACCTCTATCCCAGCCTAGAACCGACATGCGGACGGTTCCGAAACCGATCATGAAGGCACTATTTACCGAAACACCACCGAACTCCTTGAGTTTGTCAACATACTCCGCCAACTTAGTCCAGCTCGCTTCAACTGGTATGTGCTTCTCTCGAACCGACTTCCTTACAGCCTCCAAGGCGGCCCCTCGTAGAGGGCCACTCGCACTTTCCCCACAGTTACTGCTGAGCTCGGTCGTAACACCCTGCATCACCTTGTTATCTGCTGTTGGACACTTGAAGTAGCTTAGCTCTGAATGGGCATGAACGTCGAAGAAACCAGGGCAGACCACATAACCCCGAGCATCTATTACTCTATCCGCTTCAAAAGCAGGAAGATTCTTCCCTACCTCAGCGATCTTGCCACCTTCGATGCCAACATCGGCCCTGTACCAAGGACCTCCTGTTCCGTCTACAACGAACCCATTCTTAATGAGAATCTCGAATCTCATTCTTTCCCGTACTCCTCGAGGAATCACGTCAGATTCTACATTAATAAGGTGCGCTAACAACTTATGTTCGTTATCCAATTGTAACATGGAGGTCACGCATTGTGAAAAGAGTTCGAGCTCGCGAACTTGGAATCGTCATAGGCGAAATGGAGACAGGTAAATACAATGCAATTACCGATGTCGAGGGTGTCGGAGTCGGGCATTCAACAATAGTCAATGGAGAAGGACCACTAGTACCGGGAAAAGGCCCTGTGAGAGCTGGGGTGACAGCAATTAGCCCTCACGACGGAGACATCTACACCGACAAAGTGCAGGCTGCAGTATATGTCTTTAACGGTTACGGGAAATCCTTGGGGCTCGATCAGGTTACGCACATGGGGGTCATGGAAACACCAATTCTATCTACAGATACTTGGAACGTCTGGAGGGTCGCGGACGCGCTCTTTGACTATATGTTCGAGAAATATGACGTTAAACCTGTCTCAGTTAACCCAGTAGTTGGGGAGACTAATGGGAGTTTTCTAAACGATTCCTATGGCCGTCATGTGGGGAAAAAGGAAGTCTATGACGCGCTGGATATGGCGCGGGGTCCACCTGGGAAGGGGCAAGTTGAAGAGGGAGATGTTGGTGGAGGAACACCTATGTCTGGCTATGGTTTCAAAGGCGGGATTGGCACCGCGTCAAGGAAGACAGATGAGTTCACCCTAGGCGTTCTGACTCAACTCAACTTTGGTCAACGTAAAGATCTGATCATAAAGGGCGTTCCGGTTGGAGCGGAACTCAAGGAATATGAGAAAGAGCTGGACCCTATTACAGACGGCTCCTGTATGGTCTACATGGCTACGGACTTGGAGCTAACGTGCCGTCAGCTCTGGAAGATGGCAAAGAGAGCTATACTCGGGCTCGCGAGAACTGGTTCATATGGAGGAGTGAGGAGCGGCGACTACGTCGTAGCCTTCTCCACTGGCAAGAAAGACACTGATGACCTATACACGCACGACTTCAAGAAGAGAAAGGAGATGCGTCCTGAGCTCACCATGGCGCAATCGCCAAGGACTGAGGAGTCTTGGCTCAACGATGTTTTCCGGGCAGCTGTTGAAGCAACCGAGGAATCGATAGTCAATGCCTTGTTCAAAGCGGAAACCATGGTCGGAAGGGATAGCAACATCCGACATGGAATTCCGTTAGAAAGAGTGCGAGAAATAATGAAGAAATACGGAAGGCTTTAAAGGAGAAGAACAGCGTTTCCAGCCGTCTCATCAGAAGATATTTCGACCTAAGCACCTGCTGCCTCTCATCGTGGGAACTGATCCAAGTTGAAGATTACGCAGGTCTTAACGACTAAGCTGAGTGTACCACTGGATAGTCCCATGTGGTTCGCGACAAGAAAGGTGCTTGCCAGAGAGTTCACAGCTTGCGAGGTAGTCACAGACCAGGACATTAGAGGCTTAGGTGTGGTTCCGATTGGCGACCCTCATTCTGTTGCAGCGATAATTGAAAGAAAACTCAAGCAACATCTCATCGGTGAAGAGGTATTTGCCTATGAGAGACTTTGGCACAAGATGTACAGGGAAATGTACAGAGATAGAACAGGTGCTGCTCTGAGAGCGATATCTGCAGTCGATATAGCAGTCTGGGACGCGGTCGGGAAGGCCCTCGGAAAGCCAGTCTACAAGTTGCTTGGCGGTCACAAAGACGAAGTACCAGCCTACACCTCCATAGGGTACTACCGGGAGGGTAAGGGACCGGAGCAACTTGCAGAAGAGGTTAGCCTATGCGCGAAGAAAGGTTACAAGGGCGTGAAGATTAGGATGGGAGGAACATCCTTAAGAGAAGACACGGAACGGCTAAGGGTCGCGAGAGAGGCGGCCGGACCTGACTTGATGCTTATGGCTGATGCCAACAATGCCTATACACCCTACGAAGCGATCAAAGCTGGAAGAGAGTTCGAAAAGTTCAACATAGCGTGGTTCGAGGAACCAGTCATGCCGGACGATATTGCAGGGAGCAGGAAGGTAGCTGATGCTCTGGATGTGCCAATAGCCTCAGGAGAGCTAGTGTACACTCGCTATGGCTTCCGGGATCTTTTCGCTAACCAAGCTATCGATATAGCTCAGCCGGACTGCACGGTCGTCGGGGGGGTAACCGAGTTCACGAAAGTAGTAGGCATGGCCGCGGCTCAATCGATCCCGATCGCTCCACACTGGAACCAAGAAATCCACATGCATATGGTTGGCGCATTCGCCAACGCTTTCATCGTAGAGTTCTTTGAGAAAGATGCCGACCTACGAAAGGAAGAACTCCTATACGATACATATATCACACCTTGCAACGGCATCATAAAACTTCCAAACACGCCTGGATTCGGTCGAGAGTTATCCGAAGAAGCTGTCGAGAAGTATCGAATAGATTAGATTCATCTTAAGTACCCTTTCTTGGAAACACTAAAGCAAGGATAGATATCTGACTTCTTTTCCCGTATGGTCATGTTGTTCTTTTTGCGAACAGAAGGGTGGAGCCATTAGAAAAGGACTTCAACATAGCTGTCGTTGATCCGATCCATATGGACGGGGTAGAGATCACCTGGGACTTCTACCCTTGTATAGCATGCTTCTCCCTATATCCACCACTCGATAGTTGACGCCCAGTTCTCGACACTTTCTTTCACCGCGTTCAGTACACAAGAGCGTTCCGCCATTCCCTGTGATGACTCCGTTTAGACAGATAGGTTTACCACCAACTATCGTTACTACAGCCACACGTCTTTCTAAGTCAACTACTGTAATATCTGCGTCAGCACCTAGTGTCAGATGCCCCTTATTGGTTAGGCCTAGCATCTGAGACGGAACGTATGATGTGCGAGACACGAATTCTGGCAGAGTCCAAGCTCCCCAATCCACCAGTTGGAGACCTAGCTTTAGCAGAAAGTTTCTAGGTATCCCACCTCCATCTGTGCTAAGCGCATCAATTATGAAGTTGCCGTGCTCGTCTCTGCCAGTGGCACACAGGAACGCGGTATCGCGGTTATTTACCGGGAATCCTACGGTGCAATTGCCCCCACATGCTGCCCAGTACTCCAATGCAGCCTTACCGCTTAGGAGTACATTCTCGCCATCTACGTTAGCAGTGCAATAGGCCCAGCCCCCGACGAATGCCCTTCTTAGGCCCTCTTCTGTGGGATCGTATCCGCCCATCTTAAGCCCCGTCCTAGTTATGTGGCTTTCAGGCTCCCCGTTTATGCACTTGCCACTGGTTCCATTCACAGTCGCTAAGTGGAACTCAGAGATTATCTGACAGTTCTTGCTCAAAGCTTTCAGAGCCTGTCGCACCTCCTCGACGGGATCGCCTAAGACCAGGCCTCTGCAGTACGCGTTTATATGGGCTAGATGGAATGGCAGCCCTTCAGAAAAATCGATTGCATCCATCATCCCGTTTAGATTGGATCCGTTTCTTGTGCTACCGGCATGAAAAGCCAAATACGCTTGCTGCTCATTGGCGGCTCTGATGACATTTCGAGTTGCGTCTGGCGTCAAGGGGTAATGCCCGCCCAGCAATTTCACACCAAGCGCCCCAGAATCGAGTGACTTGTTCACCATGTCTCTAACTTCTGCGTAGGAAGGATCATCGCTCGACACAGTCTTCCCGGGATGCACCGCGTTAAGTACGGCAATATTCATGCCAGAACCCCGCTCTTTCATTGCTCCAATGATTTCTTCGACTGGTCCGGCAAGATCGAAGGCGGTTGTAACACCAGCTCGGGCCATCATGGCAAACCCTGGTGGACCACCTAGCCATGGGGAGCAATGGACATGGGTATCTATCAGACCCGGCATCAACATTCTGCCCGGAAAACGCAATACCTGACTGGCCTCTCTCCCGTCAAGATCGGCAGCGACCTCAGCGATCTTGTCCTTCTCTATACCAACGGACGCAACATTTCTTCGGCCATTCTTTGGATCGACAATCAAACAATCCTTTATCAAGAGATCAAATTTCATTCTTCACTACTCCTTCAGTCCATACTCTATTCGCTCTTCAAGCTCTTTCCCAGAACATGATTTCCTCCATCTTTTTTCGATCCTTTTCGCCCCGAAGCTCTGCTGGGTCTTCACCGGGGACACCCATCGGAATAATCGCTACCACCCGCCATTCTTCTGGTATCTGAAGCAGATATCTTGACACTTCTCGTTGAACCCTCCGATCAAGCAGGATCCTAGGCCCTCCGCCTCCACGGCAAGGACTATGTGTTCACGGGCTATGGCAACATCGACCTTTCAATAGCCTTCGAAGTATTCTTGCCCGTAGAAGGACCCTCGTTTATGCCAAGACTCGGATGGGACACCGCAGGCTACGACAGGGGGATCCGCCTCCAGGAACCATCTTCTAGGATAACATTTCTTCAAACCGTTTCGGATCTCGAGGTCCGTTACTACGATGAATCGCCATGGCTGCCGATTCTCTGCTGAGGGAGCCTGCCTTGCAGCTTCAAGAATCCGCTCGATTGTTCCACGTGAAACTGCATCGGAACGATACTTTCTTATCGAGCGAGCTTTTGTGCAAAGCTTAAGGAAATCCAAAGTCTCAGAGCCGAACCTAAGTAAGCGCGTACGTTCGGAATTCACCTTTGCATGGGTTGTCCTTAGATACGTGTATGACCTTCTTTGCAGGCTGGGCTATGACGCAGGCAACTGTCTGTCCGAAACCCTGTTTCTCAGGCGCTCCTGGATGCCTGCATATGGAGTTAGGAGAATTTGCGTGGTCTGAGGCGAAGATCTTCGCAGTCTCCATGCTGAACGGTTCTCCAGTCCTATCCCATTCCACAAAGAGCTGCTTGATACGCTCCAACCTTCTGCTCGAGTTCACCATTTTGTCCCCGGAACGGCCCTCATACTTTAGCATGTCTGGGTGTAAGAAGTGATTTGTGTGGAAGAAGTAGCCTTTGCTCGGGACGTTCTCATGTGGCTCCACGACCGCGAGGGCATCCGGACACCACTCAACCTGAGCAACTCTGCCCGAGCTTTCCGCCATGATATCCGCCTGTGAACCGCTCCTCTTAGCTTCTCTAACGACTCCCAATGCATCTTCTATCGTGATTTGCTCCAAGATTCTTCGACATATAAAAGCCGAAGGATTCCCAAAATCCCTGTCCAAGACGCTGCTCAGCTCATTCCCAAGCCTTACCATTCCAGCGGAGTTGATTCCATGGACATACAGATTTCCCGCTCGACACAATGCTAGAATTTCTGGCCCTTTTCTTGGGGTCAGATGAAGGATAATCCCGCGCTCTACCGTACGGGTTGTCCTTGGGTTATCCACGTTCTGGGTAATGATGGTAGAGCCGTCGTCGGTTCGTCTACCGAACACGACGAACGTGGTACAGCTTTCCAACCTTCTTGGTTGTCCGGTGTTTATGAAATAGATCTCTTCCCTTGAGACGCCAGCGCCATCAGCGATCCCGTTAAGCTCTTCCACTAAATGTGGTGCATAGCGTTCTCCAAAGCTGATACATCGCGTCGAGAGTTCAAGAGCCTTCTCCTTTGTTATGCCCCTTTCTTGAACGGCTTGAAGGGAAACCTTCAGATGCTCCTTTATCAACTCCGAACATTTCTCGCCGTGCTGATACCCCATCTCGTAGTTGGATCCGTGAACTTTGACTAGTGGAAAACCTCTTTCCTCCAACTTCGACATGACATTCCCCCGAGTTTTGCTAACATCCTTTTCCTGGATACAGCAAAGCTCCAAGTTGCCTTCAAAGATGATGTTTCAGAGGTTTGCCTGGCAGGGCTCCCGTATGCTCTCCGTTCTCTATGACAACCACACCGTTTACCAGGACATACTCGATGCCGTCAGGATACTGGTATGGCTGAAGATATGTGGCCTTGTCTGCAATCCTCTCTAGGTCGAAGACGACGATGTCTGCCCACATGCCTTCCCTCAGTAGTCCCCTGTCTCTTAATCCGAGCTTCTGCGTTGGTAAGGACGTCATCTTTCGAACTATCTCCTGCAAGGTAACCAGTTTTTCTCCAGAGTCGTCCCTCAGGTCTTTTCTCGTCTCGCCTCTGACGTACTTTCTGATAAACATCGGAAATGTCCCGTAGCTTCTAGGGTGTTTTTGCCCCCTCCCAAGGACCCCGTATGGGACGAGGGCATATCCATCCGATCCTATCATTGAGCATCCATGCAGCAGAACTCTTCTAATGTCCTCTTCGTTATAGTAGAGACCGACTATTGCCCCCGATGCATCTGCCTCAAACAAAAGGTCGAAGTAGGCGTCGAAAGGATTGAGACCCGTATCCTGAGCTATCTCATGGATAGTCTTTCCAACAACTTCCCTCCTTGGATAGGAGGAGATCATGATCTTTTCCCACATCCCTCTCTTTACGAGACCGCATGGTCCTGGGCCCGGGATCTTTTCCTCTATCATGTCCTCTCTGATCCTCTTACGGAGTTCTCTATCCTTCACTCTTTCTAGTATCTTCTTGCTTCCCCCCTCCTGAACCCAAGGAGGCAAGAGAGCGCTGAGGCTAGTCTCTCCGCCTATGTATGAATGCATATCACATGTAACCTCTACACCCTTCACCCTAGCCTCGTCTATCAACCTCAAGGTTTCAACAGATTTCCCCCAACCCCCTATCTTCGCCGGGTGATGAGAAATCTCTACAGGCACTCCGGCCTCCTCTCCGATCTCTATGGCTTCCTTGACAGCATCCACCAAGGTTTCTCTCTCCCCCCTGATGTGAGAAGCATATATTCCTCCGTACTTGGCTACAACCTTGCAAAGCTCTATTATCTCACTGGTTTTCGCGTATCTTCCAGGAGGGTAAACCAATCCTGTTGACATACCGAACGCGCCTGCTTCCATAGATTCGCCCACCAAACGCTTCATCTCTTCCAACTCCTTTGGTGTCGGGTCTCTTTGCTCCACTCCCATGACACATCTCCTCACTGTACCATGTCCAACCAATGGCGCAACGTTAACGGCGATCTTGCCCCTCTCTAGTGCGTCCATGTAGCTCGAGAACGAACTCCAGCTAGGCTCAATGTCATAATCCTCACAGATTCTCCGAGTCACATCAACCTGCGACCCCATAGATGGCGCCGCGGAACCACCGCAATTTCCTACTACCTCTGTCGTCACTCCCTGCCTTACCTTGCTTTCAGCCTTCGGATTGACCAGTAAAGTGTAGTCAGAATGGCTATGTATGTCCATGAAACCTGGGCATAGGAAAAGCCTGTATGCGTCTATAGTCTTGATCCTGGTCCCTTCTACCTTTCCAACTTCTGCTATCTTCCCGTCTTTAACACCGATGTCGGCCCTGAACCATGGGTTCCCTGCTCCGTCAATGACGAAGCCACTCTTTATGACGATGTCAAATCTCTCATCGGGCATCTCTCTAACCTTCTCGCCACAGTCTCTAAACAGCTTTGTAAAACGGCGTTCCGTACTTATTTCTTTTGACTGTTGTCAGAAAAAAGTTTCGCCAGGGTGTCAATGGAAAGTCAGCAAATCTCTGATAAGGCGAATGATCAACCATTTTCAGATTGAGAAAGAGCAGAAGTCTAAGGTAGCTCCATAGCTGTTAGCTCTTTCTTGACATTGGTACAGAACTGCCCTCCCAATCTATGATTGTCTTGTTCGGCCAATCTTCATCATATAGAAACTCCTCTGACTTTCCGCCCAAATCCTTTTTCACCTTGATGCTACCAAAGCAGATTGCTTGATCAATCAATAATTGTGTGACTTCGTCTGGATAGCTAACTACGAATGTGTCCTTTTTCTCTGTGGAGAAAAGAATGCTTGGAATGCCTTCGGTTGCGCCGCGAGAGAGTTAGCGACATCACAGGTCAAAAACACGACACCTACCCCTTCAACCCTCCCAGAGAAGTAGTCGAGAATCTCTCTTCTGATCCACGCGTCTGCGAACCCCTTTCCAGTGATCTCGTAAAAACCATGAATCTCCTCTCGTTGAAGTTCGGGCATGAGCTCTGCGCCTTTTCTCATTAGATAGGACGATTCGTAGGAGTCGTAATATGCGAGACGACGATCTTCGGGTTATTGCCTTTGTCTAGTAAGTTGGGCTTCAAGCTACAGCACTACAAACCTAGGTATCTTCAACTGAGAACCTAGCTCTCTTCCCTCACTCTGGTATATCGGGATAAGTCTCCACGATCAATAATGCCCCTTGATGAAGTTCGTATCAGGAATCAAGAAGATGTTCTTCTCGCTGAAACATGAAAAACACCTGCAAACCAAGCTCGCATCAAGAAAGAAGAATGCTTCTACGCCAGCGAGATTTTCATGAGGACACCAAAACCTCTCTCCCGCGATACAGATTTCACATTGATGACGATTATGCGCGGGCTCTCTTCCACCGTTGAGTTTCTCATCGTCTAGAGGAAACGTTGAGAGTTCGTCGCACATGCATTCTGTTGAGCCGAAGGAAAAAGCGAAACCAGCAGAATTCAGGACTTGAACCCGAGGATCAACGTCCTCCCCCGGCGCCATGCTTCTAGTTCAAACTCCTTCCGTTCTTCATATAGGAACAAGATGGGTCAGCATTCTGCCGGGCTGACAATCTGTCAAGTAAGCTGGCTTACCGAGCAGAGGAGTTTCAGA